>Ga0209002_10000727_pt1 | contig 26607 bp, 16 predicted proteins | sample Rifsed16ft2_FD_184010 | JGI IMG/M metagenome (GOLD analysis project Ga0209002, IMG submission 184010) | Soil microbial communities from Rifle, Colorado, USA - sediment 16ft 2 (version 2) | ecosystem: Environmental > Terrestrial > Deep subsurface > Rock core/Sediment | place: Rifle, Colorado... | reverse complement strand
CCCTCCGGAAGTTCCGCAAGGACGCGGACTACTATACGCTCTTCCTCCGTACCGAGCCCGGCCTGGTCACCGTGGCGAGCGAACCCCTGGACGCCTCCCCCGGGTGGCGCCCGCTGGGAAACGGGGAATTGGTCGAACTCTGCCTGCCGTCCCCCCGGTCCCTTTTCCTTGCCTCCGCGTCGTGACAACAGGATGACGCCCCCCGTCGACCTGCGATCCGACACCGTGACGCTTCCCTCCCCGGGGATGCGAAAAGCGATGGCCCGCGCGAAGGTCGGCGACTCCCAGCGGGGGGAGGATCCCTCCGTGCGGGCGCTGGAGGAATACGCCGCCTCCCTGTTCGGCAAGGAGGCGGGCCTCTTCGTCCCCTCCGGGACAATGGGGAACCTGGTCTCGGTGGCGTCGTGGACCCGGCCGGGGGACATCGTCATCGCCTCCGCAGCCTCCCACATCGCTGGCCGGGAGGGGCCGGGCATCTCGAACCTCGCCTCCGTCGCCATCCTGGGGATCGACGCCCCCGGCGGGATCTTCACGGCGGACGACGTCGCCGAGGCGATCGCGGGGGCCCCGCTGCGGAGCAGGGGGAAGGTCCGGCTGGTGGCCGCGGAGAACACCCACAACGCGGGCGGGGGGACGGTCTTCTCCATTACCTCGCTGCGGCGGATCCGGAGCGTCTGCCGCAAGGCCGGCATCCCGTTCCACATCGACGGGTCCCGGATCTTCAACGCATCGGTCGCCTCCGGGGTACCGCCCGCGGACTACGGGAAGGTATGCCACTCCCTGATGTTCTGCCTTTCCAAGGGGCTGGGGGCGCCCGTCGGATCGGTCGTCGTGGGCTCCCGGGAATTCATCGAGGAGGCGACAAGCGTGGGGCTCCGCGTCGGCGGGGGGATGCGGCAGGCCGGGATCGTCGCTGCGGGGGGACTCTACGCCCTGCGGCACAACGTCGATCGACTTGCCGGGGACCACGAGAACGCGCGGGCGCTGGCACGGGCGCTTGCGGAGCTTCCCGGGATCGACGTGATCAACTCCCCCGTGCAGACGAACATCGTCCTGTTCCGGTGGAGCATGCCCGCCATGTCCCTGCCGGATTTCCAGGAAGGGCTGAGCAGGCGGGGCGTCCTCGTGGACGACCGGGTGTTCCCGCTCTTCCGCGCGGTCACGCACCTGGGGATCGGGAAAAAGGAGATCGCCCGGGCTCTCCGGGCATTCCGTCAGGTATTCCGGTAGGCCGTCGGCAGGAAGGCGTAACCCGGGTCAGTGGAACCGTTCCTTCGAGCCGCGGGCGATGTCTTCGGCCACCTCGCCCACCGTCTGCTTCATCATCCGGTCCGTGATCTTCTTCGGGCTGTCACCCGAGGAGGACATCTTGGAGACCCAGTTGGTTCCTTTCCGTATGAACCCGCCGCCTCCGCCGACCTGCCGCTGCGCCTTCCCGCCGCAGTGCGGGCATTTTTTCAGTTCCGGGTCGGTGATCCGCTGCTCCTTCTCGAACTCCCCGCACTTTTCGCACTTGTACTCGTAGGTCGGCACGTCGTCCTCCCCCGTTTCGTTCCGTAACGGGTGCATTATCGCACGATTCCCCCGCCGCTGCCATCCGCATCGACCGCCGGATGCCCCTGCGCGAGGGAGCGTGAACCGGATGCGCTTAGGGGGGACCCTGGCTCGCGGAGGGGTCCCCTTAGGCTACGCTCGCGACCGTGCGCCCGCTCGCTGCCGGTTCCGCTCACCGGGGACATTCCTGATTCATCTCCGGGATACGGGAGAGGAGTGTCCCCGCCCATTCGCTCCACAGGCCGCCTCGTCGACCCCCCCGCATCGCCTAGGATCCCCGGTTACCGGCGCAGCAAGCCGAAGGAGCGGGGGCGCAGTGAGGTTAAGCGCAGCCGTGCAGGTTCACCGCACGGCGAGCCACGAACGGAGCCCCCCTCCGAGGCTGCGGAGCGAGACCTGCGCCTGCGGCGGGCGCCGAAGGGATCCCCCGAGCGGGAAGCCCCGGCGGAAAGGGCGACGGGGCCGAGCGGAATCGTGGATAATGGGAAAGAGCAAATCTTTCCGGAGGTCGCGCCGCTTGCCCCTGTTCCTCATCGCCTTCTTCGTGATCTACGGAAGCGCCCACACCTACGCGCTTCTCAAGGCGAAAATGGCCTTCGGGTTCGGGTGGGGGACAGCGGTCCTCCTTGCCCCGCCTCTCGTCGTGCTCACCCTCGCCCCGCTGATCGTCCATTTCCTCGGGAAGCACGGGATGGAGGATGCGGCGCGGGCGGCCTCCTGGATCGGGTACGTCTGGATGGGGCTTCTCTTCTTCTTCACCTGGATGAACCTGGCCGTCGACGCCCTCAACCTCGTTGCCCGCCTGGGGGGAGCGATCTCCGGGAGGTGGGGGGCCGCCTCTCTCATTTCCGGGAGGGCGCCGTTTCTTGCCCTGGTCGCGCTTTCCGTCGCACTGGGGGCCAGCTCATACTTCGAAGCGCGGGACATCGGCGTCGAGCGCGTGCGGATCCTCACGGACAAACTCCCCGCGTCGACTCCCCGCGTTCGGATCGCGCAGATCTCCGACGTTCATCTCGGTCTGCTCGTACGCCACCGGAAGGCGGAGGCGATCGCCGATCTGATCCGCGGGGCCGATCCCGACATCCTCGTCTCGACGGGAGATCTGGTCGACGCCGAGATCAACCACCTCGAGGGGCTGGCGGAGATCTTCGGGGCGATCCGCCCCCGCCTCGGGAAATACGCCGTCACCGGGAACCACGAGTTCTACGCGGGGGTCGGGCAGGCGCTCCAGTTCACGCGGAGGGCGGGATTCTCCGTCCTCCGGGGGGAAGCCGTCACAGTGGGGAATATCCTTAGGATCGCGGGCGTCGACGACCCCACTGCGGCAGCTCTCGGCGAAGGGACCGGCGGGCGGGAGAAAGAGGTTCTCGGGGGAACGGCTTCCCCGATGTATACGATCCTCCTCAAGCACCGCCCTCTCCTGTCCGACGGTTCGCGGGGCCTGTTCGACCTCCAGCTGTCCGGCCACACGCACAAGGGGCAGATCTTCCCGTTCCGGTATGTGGTCGGGCGCCCCTTTCCGCTCCTCTCGGGGCTGTTTCCCTTAGGCGGCGCCTACCTCTACACAAGCCGCGGGACGGGGACATGGGGTCCCCCGATGCGGTTCCTCTCCCCGCCGGAGGTGACGGTCATCGACATCGAGCGGATGCCTGAAAAGGAAAGATGAAAAGTTTTAAGAACGTCCCTGTGCTTTTCAGGTGCTTTTCAGGGCTGCCGGAACGTCCTCCAGAGCGGCCGAGCGGGGTGAATCAGGCGAAGCAGGCGGGGGGCCATCGCCCTGCTCCAGTCGCGTCGGCCGGGGAGGAACCAGTTTCGCCTCCGCCCGGCGATCTCTCCCACCTTCGCAAGAAGCCACGAAGGATCGCCCCGGGGGAAATAGTGGCGGGGGCCGAGCAGCGAATCGTCCGGTTGGAGAATCCCCTCCTGCACGGCGATCCGGTGCAGATTCGTGCGGGGGTAGATGCGCAGGCCCGTCATCGCCACGACCGCCTTCGGTTTGGTTTCGTCCATCAGCCGGGCCGTCTCGGCAACGGTATCCGCACTCTCCCCCGGTCCCCCGAAGAGAAGGTAGTGGCAGAAATCGATCCGTGCTTTCCGGCAGGCGTCCGAGGCAACCCGGATGTCGTCCGCGGAAAACCCTTTCGCAAGCGACGAAAGGATCCTGTCCGACCCGGAATCCGTCCCGAACTCGACCGAACGGCAACCGGCGCGCGCGAGTAGGCCGAACAGGGAAGGGTCGGAGACCGCCGGCCGCAGATGGCAGGTGAACCGGACCGGGAGATTCCGGGAGAGGATGGCCCGGCAGACGCGCTCCATGTGCCCCTCGTCGGCGTTGAAGATGGAGTCCACGAAGAAGTAATCGCGCTTGCCGTGTTCCCGGGAAAGGAATGCCAGGTCGTCCGCCACGGCCTCGGGATCCCGCGCCCGGAGCGCGTCCCCCTCGAGGATCGGGTAGGTGCAGTAGATGCACGATTGCGGGCATCCCCTCGTCGTCTGGACCCCGATCACCCGGTACCTGTCGATTCCGGGGAAAACCGATCGTATCCCCCTGGGGAACCCCACGGAATCCAGTCCGTCCAGGCGGCCCCGCAGGATCGGTCCCTCTTCTCCCCGGAGGAGGCGAAGGATCCCGTCTTCCCCGTCGCCGGTCGCGCCCCCCTCGGCCCGCAGCAGGCGCATCAGTTCCTCCGGGAAGATGGAGAAGGCGGACCCGCCGAGAAAAAGAGCGGCCCGGGAAGACGCCCGGACCTCGCACGCGATCCGGACATACCCGGGCAGGTAGCACCGGGAACGGGGATAAGCGGCGTTGTCCACGTTTCGCAAGGAGAGGCCGACGATGTCGGGGCGAAACCGTTCGAGGGCGCGCCGCAGGGACCGCAGAGGGAACGGGGTGCTGCCGGCGTCGAAGACCCGGACCTGCGCACCCTCGCGCAGGAGGGCGGACGCCACGTAGGCCGCGCCCAGCGGGAACACCGGTTCCGGAAAATGCTCCCGGCTGGCGGAAAGGAGCAGGACGCGCAAACCGGAATTCCCCAACCGATGTCCCTCCTTTACGGGGGGAAGATTCCGGCCCCTCGACGATAATCAGTATACATGGCGCCCTTCCTGGGAACCGGCCCTTCTCCCACATCCACCCGCGGAAACTCCCCCCAGTCGGTCTGCGTCTGGGCCCCCGGCAGGGTTTCCACCCGCCGATAGGTCCTAATCCTGGGGCACGCCGCGATCGCCTCCGCCCGGAACGGCTTCGGACACCGCCCGTCGATCGCTCCGAAAGCCGCGCGTCGCAGGCGGTCCCGTACCGTCCCCTCGCTCACCCCCAGCAGACGGGCCACCTGGCAGTGGTTCTCCCCTTCTCGCTCAAGACCTTACTCGTCACGATCCCCTCCCTGCGCAGGTGCTTCGGCATCGGCGGCCCCCGGCCGCGAGTGTTAATTCTTCATGGAGAACCGCGTATAATCCCGACAAGAATTATGGTTGGGGAACGTTGCCGCCCGGCGGAGGGTCGACGATGAAAACCAGGGATGCAGAATCCGTGCTGGTCACCGGGGCCAGCGGCTTTATCGGACAGCACCTGGTGCGCCGGCTGATCGAGCGTGGCGACCGGGTGTCGTGCCTGGTGCGGGCCACGTCGCGCATCGACGAACTACGATCATCAGGCGCCCAACTCATCGTGGGCGATGCGACCGATCGCGCCGGCATGGAACGGGCGCTGGCGGAGTCGCAGGCCGATGTGGTGTTCCACCCGGCGGGCCTATTGAAGGCGGTGCGGACGGCCGATTTCGCACGCGTGAACGCGGGCGGCGTCGAATCCGTCGCGGCTGCCTGTGCGGACCGCGCCGGGCGGCCGGTGTTGATCGTGGTTTCCTCGCTGGCCGCTTCGGGGCCTTGCGTCGGCGACCGACCTCGCGTGGAAGGCGATTCGCCCGCACCGGTTTCCGCCTACGGTCGCAGCAAGCTGGCGGGTGAGCTGGCCGCGGCCAGGCATGCCGGAGAAATGGAGATCACCATCGTGCGTCCGCCGATCGTCTTCGGCCCCGACGACCGAGGCGTGCTGGAAATGTTCCGGCCGATCGCCCACTCGGGGCTCCATGTCGTGCCCGGCCGGGAGGAACGACGCGTTTCGCTGATTCACGTGGCCGACCTGGTCGCACTCCTGCTCCTGGCCGCCGAGAAAGGCGAGCGTCTGCGCCCCGACGGAGCGCCGGGCCAGGGTGTCTACTTCGTGGCGGCGGAGCACGATCCGACGTATGCCGAACTGGGGCATGCCATGGCCAGGGCATTGGGAAAGAAGCGGGCCACGGTGGTGCACATTCCGGGACCGCTCGTGCGACTGTTCGGGCTTTGCGGCGACTCGCTGGGGCGCGTGCGGCAACGTGCCGGTTGGGTGAACAGCGACAAGATGGCCGAAGCCCTGGCCGGGTCATGGATGTGCTCCTCCGCCAAGGCCCGTGCGCAGTTGGGTTGGTCCCCTGCGGCCACGTTGGCCGAACGCCTGCGCGAAACGGCCCAATGGTATCGCCAGGCCGGATGGCTCTGAGCCTGCGCGACAGTTGGATCCTGCGTCTGGCCGACGGCCGGTGCGCCCGTGTCGGTCAGGCCTGGAGTTTTCCCGCCAAGGGGAAGAATCGAAGATAAAGCCCGGCCCAGGCCGCGCCCAGAACGGTACCGGCAACCAGGTCAACCGCGACGTGCTGCTTGGTGGCCAACGTGGCATACAGGATGCCGAGACACCAGAGCCAACTCAGGCTGCGAGCCAGACCGCGATCGCCGAGGTGCCGGGCCAGGCGATCAATGCAAATGGCCGAGAAGACGGCAAAGGCCGCGTGGAGTGAGGGGCAGACGTTGCCCGGCTTGTCGATGGCGATGAGGGGCCAGTTGGCGGCGCTGTCCGGTCGGGGAATGGCTGTTGGCCAAAAGAGAAAGATGACGAGTCCCACCAGGCCAAGTCCGCTCAAGGCCAGGCAGCAGGCGTTCAGATCCCGCTTGTTGTCCAGCAGCCAGGGAGCAAGGGGAATATACAGGTAGAGCGACAGGTACAGCCCCAAAGCGCCAGGCTGGAAAGCGATCAACCGGTCCAAGGCGGTGACCGGCATTTCCCGCACGGGGAAGACGTGGAAGTTGAGCAGCAGGAAGTAACCGATAAAGAAGGTGATGACAATGATCGCCCCGGCCATCAGTTTGAAGCGCCAATGGGCCGTAAGCCTTGGGCCAAGCCAGGCCGTTTCTTGAGTGCTCCGGGGCGGGTTCATGAATTCCTATGGAGTTGGAAGCCCCTGCAAAAATGGTTGTGGATTCCTCAGGCCTTTGAAATAACGGTTACGGGTAGATAGATTGACCCCAGCGTACGCTTGGCAACCCAGGAGAGTCCGTTTCCATGGGCTCATGCCAAGGAATCGTTTCATCATTGCGCCCAAAGAATAGGCTTGTCTGTTCAAGCGGGCGTAGCCACTGATGAGCTCGTCAGCAGTCATGCCCTTTGGTTGGAAAAGGAGTGTATCAGGAGGATATCCACGGAGCCACCAGTCACGCACAAACAACCTGCCTTCGCCTGATAGACGCTTGTACAAGCGTGTTCCCGGATAAGGAGTGAGAACCCTCAGCTGGACAACATCCATACGACATCTCATTATAAACTCGAGGGTCTGCTCGAACACATCCTTGTTTTCGTAATCAAATCCAAAAACAAAGGAGCCGAGGATTCCGAATCCTTCGCCATGGAATCGACGCATTGCCTCATAAAAATCGATCCTCAGGTTCATTATTTTCATCACCTCGTTCTGTGTCGCTTTCTGTACCGATTCGAACCCGATCAAAAGCCCCAGGCACCCCGAACGTCTCATCAACTCGAGCAACTCCAAGTCCTGAGCCAACGACACGGTTCCCTGCGCCAGCCATCGCCGCCGAAGAGGGATCATTTCCGTAAAGAGCTTTTTCGCCACATTCCGGTTCAGTCCAAGGGAGTCATCGGCGAAGAAGAGGTGAGGAGAATCAATAGACTCTATCTCGGCAATCACCTCTTGAACCGGCCTGACTCGATATTGCTGCCCCAAGGTCTGACCAATGCAACAGAATTCGCAATCGTACGGACACCCTCGGGATGTCTCGACGCCGATCGGGATGCGAGTAAAACCCTGATATTGGGTTCCGGGTAAGAGGTCTCGCCTTGGTTTCGGCAGACCTTGGAGATCCGTCAATTTACCGGCACGATAGATTCTTTGCATCTGTCCCGAGGCGGCATCGGATACAAGTCGTGGCCAGACACCCTCCGCTTCTCCCACGACTACCGCGTCTGCATGCTCTAGAGCTTCGTCAGGCAATACCGTGGGGTGTATCCCTCCCAGCACCACCTTCACAGCCTTTTGGCGATAGGCGTCGGCGATCCGATAGGCTCTTGGCGCAAGTTCCGTCAAGACGGTGATGCCCACCAAATCCACCTCTTGATGGATGTCATCGGGAGCAAAAGCTTCCTCGACAATGGTTATTGTGTGGCCAGGCGGGGTAAGCGCCGCCAGAAGAGGAAGATTTACCCTTTGTAGCTTGAAAGGGCTGGAAATCGCGTCTTCACGTTGTTCATGCGGTGCGATAAGTTTTATTTTCATGTTTTCACTTCTCCAAAATCACTTTCCATAAAACCAACCAACGTCTATTTTGTCAAACCTCCTCCCTTGATCATGGGACGGGGATAGGAGGTTTGAGGGATGGCGCGAAGGGGATGCCTTGCTATCATTTGCCCTCCTCCCATTTGGTGGCGAATATGCCCATGATGAAGACCACGGCCGCGAAAACCCCTATGATCGCGGAGTTTCTCAGCGCGGCCATGTTGTCGACAAATACCATGGATGCCCGGAGCCCCTCGTTCACGTAGTACAGAGGCAGTATCCTGGCGAGCGTCTGCAAGAAGCCCGGCATCATCTCGATGGGGAAGAAGCTCCCCGAGAGGAACATCATCGGAAACATGATCGCGTTTGCCGCGGCGGCGGCGCTCTGCGCCTCCCTCACGAAGCGGGTGAGTACCATCCCGATTCCGACGAACGCGAAGACGTCAAGCACAATGAACACGGGAAGCCAGGCGTTTATCTGCAGGCTAATGTGAAACACGGCGTAGCTCACCAACAGCATCGCAATCGTGGATATGACCGCGAGTATGAACTGGTACAGGATGTTCGCCAGTATCCAGTCGGTACGGGTGATGGGCGTGGTGGACAGCTTCCTGATCACACCCTTCTGCCGCAGCTCCGTGTTCAAGTTCACCGTGCCGAAGAGGCTCGCTGTCATCACCGCCATCGCGATGATGCCGGGGATGAAGAACTCGATGAACCGGTACTTCTTCGTGAGGATCGATGTCTCGGCCGACCTGATGAACGGCGGCTTCCCCGACATCCTCTGGTTGATCTCGGCGAACACCGAGTTCAGGATTTCCATCTTCGTGGCCACCGAAGTAGAGCTGGGGTCGTAGATGTACGTTATGGTAGCGGATGCGTTGGGGTCGTTGCGCATCATCCTCTGCATGAGGGACCTTTCGTAGCCTTCGGGAATCGTGAGGACAAGGTTCAGCTTGTTGTTCTTGGCGTACTGCGTGGCGTTGACGGCGGGTTCGACCTTGGTGATCTGGAACTTCCCGTTGAGCTCGAGGGTGTTGACGAGCTGCGCCGAGGAGTCCGTGTGGTCGAGGTCCTGCACGTAAAGGTGGAAACTCACGTTTTCCTGGTCCATGAAAATGGTGCCGAACACGAGTATCAGGATGATCGGGAACGCCATCGTGAAGAACATTGCGGTCTTCTCGCGGTAAAAGCTCTTGATGCTGACGACGAGATTTGCGCCGACGACGCGCGGGTTCATTCCGCCCCCCTTCCCCCGGCGGGGCCTTCGCGGAGCGCCTCGCCGGTGAGCTTCAGGAAGACCTCTTCGAGGTTGGGCTTGCGAACGTCCAGGCTGTGCAACGACGTCCCGGCGTCCTTGATGGCGTTCAGTATCTTCTGGACGTCGTCCGTGTGCTCCACCCTGACCTTGATGTTTTTGCGGTTGTCCTGGACCGGCTCGAAGCCCATCTTCCGGACGATTTCAAAGGCTTGTTCATCGACGAACTGTAGCGTGAGGACCAGGTAATTCGCGTTGCTTTCTATGAGCTCCCCGGGAGAACCCATCGCGATGATCTTCCCCTTCGAGATGATTGCGACCGTGTCTGCAAGAAGCTCCGCCTCCTCCATGTAGTGCGTGGTGAGAAATACCGTCGTCCCCTTCTTCTTCAGACCCAGCAGGACGTCCCACACCTCGCGCCTTGCGCGGGGGTCGAGCCCTGTCGTCGGCTCGTCGAGGAACACGACCTCGGGGTCGTTCACGAGCGCAATCGCGATTCCAAGGCGCTGCTGCAACCCCCCGGAGAGGTTCTTGTAGATCTCTTGGGTTTTGTCCTTGAGAGTCACGAGCTCGATCAGTCCGTCGACATCGGTGTCCCTGAGGCGGAAAAGCCGCGAGTAGTACTGCAAGGTCTCCCTGACCGTTATCCTGTCGAACGAGCTGAACCCCTGCGGGAGTACACCGATGCGGGGGACGATGTCGTGCTTTTTCTTCGTGACATCCATCCCCAGAAGGCTCACTTTTCCCGACGTGGGCGTGCGGATTGTATCGATGATCTCGACGGTCGTGGTCTTGCCGGCCCCGTTCGGGCCCAGCAGGGCGAAAACTTCGCCTTTCCTGACGTTAAACGATATGTCGTTGACCGCCAGCAAATCCCCGTAACGCTTCGTCAGTTTCTCGACTTCGATTACGTGTTCCGCTTCTTTCATCATGGATCCCATTTAGCCTCTACGGGGCAACGGCATGGAAAGTCGTTACGTCTGGCCTTCTTCGGGCGCTGAAGACGCTCGCCCGCCTGAGTTCATTCGCCTGCGCGGTCGAATCAAGGCGGAGAACAAGGATGTGCTCCTGTCGGCTCTGGGCAGGTGAAAACCGCCATTGCCCGATTCTTGCAACAGAGAAAGAAGAGGGGGGGGTGCTGGAAGGCTCCGGAAAAAACCGTCCTCGTTCCGCTGTCGACCCTCCGTCTAACCAGGGCACGCAATTGCAGGTAAGGGTATTCATGGCCTGGCGGTCTTGATCATCGATAAGATTTCGAGTGCGTTGCGGTTGGTAACGAATGCGTTGACGGAACGTGTCAACGAAAATGAGACACTCGCGGTCAGAAATCAATGTCTAACACGTCCGGCTCATTCTCTCGACCACAATTGCGCGTTCAGCGCGGTTCGTCATGGATCGGCGGCTCATTTCCATTTCGCTGCAGTTTGGCCAGTTCGTCGGCCACGGCGCTGACGGTGGCGCGGATTTGCGCCTCGCTGTGATTCGTGGTGATGAAGAAGCGCAGGCGGGCGGAGCGGTCGGGCACTGCCGGGGGCAGAATCGGATGGACGTTGATGCCGCGGTCGAACAAGGCGCGTGACAGACGCAAGGCCTTGACCGAGCTTCCGACGATGACCGGGACCACGGGCGTGCCGGCCGCCGAACCAGTGTCCAGGCCGCGCTCCCTGACCAGTTTCAGGAACAGCGTCGCCAACTCGCGCAGCCGGTCCACGCGCCGCGGCTCGCGCTGGAGGACCGTCAGGGCGGCCAGGGCCGCAGCGGCGCTGGGCGGAGAGAGGCCCACGCTGTAGACGAAACCGGGGGCGGTGTACTTGAGGTACTCGACGAGCTCGGTCGAGCCGGCGATGTACCCGCCGCAACTGGCCAGCGACTTGGAGAGCGTGCCCATCCACAGGTCGACGTCGGAGCGGGCCACGCCCCAGTGCTCGCCGAGACCCCGGCCGGTCGCCCCGATGGTGCCCAGCGAGTGCGCTTCATCGACCAGCAGCAGCGTCTTGTGCTTCTTCCTGAGTTCCAGGAAGCGTGGCAGATCGGGGAAGTCGCCATCCATGCTGTACACACCCTCGATGGCGATCAGCACGCGGCGATAGCGGTGGCGCACTTCGGACAACAGGGTGTCGAGGGCCTGCCAGTCGTTGTGGGCAAAGGCGCGATGCGTAGCGCCGGCAAGCATGGCGCCCTGGACGATCGAATTGTGGGCCAGAATGTCGTGGAGGATCAGATCGTCCGGCCCGAGCAGGTGGCCGATGGTGGTGACGTTGGTGGCATGGCCGGAGACGAAGACGATCGCGGCCGGGGTGGCCAGGAAGGCGGCCAGGGCCTGCTCCAGATCACGATGCACCTGCTTCTCGCCGGAGACCAGGCGACTGGCGCCGGCGCTGGAACCATAGCGGTCGATCGCGGCCTTGGCGGCGGCGGCGACCTCCGGATCGTGGGCCAGGCCGACGTAGTCATAGACGCTGAAGTTGACGAGCGGGCGCCCCTCGATGCAGGGTGCGCTTCCGGCTCCACCCTGGTCAACGCGGAAATACGGGTTATCGCCAACCGCGGCCAGCAACATGCGCGTCTGACGCTTCAACTCCCCGTACTCTGGGAAGTGGACAAAATCGTAATATTCGGGCGGGATCGGGTCGGCTGGAACAACGGGCCTGGGGCCATCGATCAGGTGCTTCTGCACGGCCTGGACCAGGTCCTCCAGCGTCCGGGCCTGGCTGAACACCGTTTCGGGCAGGCAGCCGGCGAAGGTCTTCTCCAGATTGGCCGCGAGGGACAGACGCTGCAGCGAATCCAGGCCCAGGGCGGCAAGGGGTGTGTCCGGTGTCAGGTCGGGCAAAGCTGCGCCGGCCAAGGCGCGGACGTGCTGGCGCACGGCGGCCATAGCAACTTGCCAGGAGTGCGGGGCGGGACGGGCCGTGGAAGACCCCGCATCTTCGGCGCCAGGGCGGATGGCGGCGCCCGGGCCGGCATTGTCGACCGGCAAGCCACGGTGTTCGGCGAGGACCTTGAGTTCCCCGGCCAGGAAGGCCGCGCGACAGGCCTGGCGCTGGATCTTGCCGCTGGAGGTCCTGAGAATCGTACCGCTGCGCACCAGAACGATCGCATCCAGGGCCAGGTCATGTTCATCGAGCACCGCTCGGTGGATCGCTTCCAGCGCCGGCGTCCAATCCTTCTCCCCATTACTCGCAGCCTCCTGCACCAGAACCAGGCGCTGGCGGCCGTGATCGTCCGCGACGAAAGCGGCCCCATAACCGGATTCCAGCAGCGGGTGGCTACCGCGGGCGGTGGCCTCGATATCCTGCGGATAGCGGTTCAGGCCGCGAACGATGATCAGGTCGTCCAGCCGGCCGGTGACGTAGAGTTGGCCCTCGCGCATGAAGCCCAGGTCGCCGGTCCGCAGGAACGGGCCTCCGACCGTGTCGCTCAGGCGGGCGTCGAAGGAACGGCGGGTCTGGCCGGGCTTGTTCCAGTAGCCCTGACCGACCGACGCGCCGGCAACCCAGAGTTCGCCCACGCGGCCGGGGGCGCCCTCCGCGCGGCTGTGCGGGTCGACGATCACCACGCGTAGATCGCCGACGGGCGATCCGCAGGCCACCAGGCGACGAGCGTGCGGCGCATCGTTTTGCACGGGTTCGACGCGGTTCTCGGTCAGCCCCGTGTCGCGGAAGGTCCCGACGGTCGCGCCGCTGCCGCGCCTCGGGCCGCTGACCATGAGCGTCGCCTCCGCCAAACCGTAGCAGGGATAAAAGGCGCTGGGTTTGAAGCCGCAGGGGGCGAACGCGGCGGCGAAGCGTTCGAGCGTTCCGGGGTCGATGGGTTCGGCACCGACGAAGGCCAGGTCCCAGGAGGAAAGGTCGAGGGTGGCACGCTGCTCGTCGGTGATCTTGCGAATACAAAGATCGTAGGCGAAGTTGGGCCCGCCGGAGATGGTGGCCCGGTACTTGCTGATGGCGGCCAGCCAGGTGATGGGGCTCTTGAGGAACGTGGCCGGCGAGATGGAAACGTTAGTCGCACCGGCGAACACCGGGACCAGAACGCCGCCCACCAGCCCCATGTCATGGTACATGGGCAGCCAGAACACGCTGCTGTCCTCGTCCTGTATGCCGAAAGCCTGATGGATGGCGCGGATGTTGGCCATGAGGTTCCCGTAACCGACCATGACGCCCTTGGGCCGGCTGGTCGAGCCGGAGGTGTACTGGAGCATGGCCAGCGTGTCGGGGGCGATGGCCGGTTCTTGCCAGCGCTCGGCCAAGGCGTCGGGAATCTCGTCGGTGGCGAGCACCGAGAGCTGGGAGGAAGTGGCCGCTTGACCGCTTTTTTCCGCTTCCATCATGGCTTGGAACCGAGCCGCGCCCGAGGCGTTGGTCAGGGCGATGCGGGCCCCGGCATCGGCGGCGACGGCCTGGAAGCGCTCGAGCATGCGGTGGCGATGCGGCGGGGAGGTCGGCACCGCTATGCAACCGGCGTACAGGCAACCGAAGAAAGCCGTAATGAAGTCGAGGCCGGGCGGATAGACCAGCAGCACGCACTGGCCGGCAAAGCCCATGTCCTGCAGGCGAGCCGCGACGGCTCGGGCTCGCCGATCGAGCCGGGCGTAGGTCAGACTGGCGTGATCGGCCTGGCCGTTGAGCAGATGGACGAAGGCCGGTTGCCGCGGGCGTTCGTCGGCGTGGCGGCGCAGCGCGCGGATCAGGTGGTCGGGAAATTGGTGCGGACGAATCTGGATTTGGTCGTGTAACGACACGGTTCGGGGTCTCCCAGTTACCTTTGGCCCACTACCGGCGTGGGCCTCTGCTCGTTTATAACTGCGGCCGAGTTCGTTTTCAAGGACTTCTCCAAACTCAATCTAGCTGGCCCGCTTCACAACCATTCAGCCCGACGACCCGATGTCGCGGCCAATTCAAGGCGGCGATGGAAAGCCACGTCTCGGCCTGGGGCAGCGAACGTACCGTGATGGGCCGGCGGTCGGCCATGGGAAAGCACCCCAGAGCTTTCCCCGATAAGCGCACGGAAAAGGCAAGCCCGCCATCCTCTACTGCCGATGGATAGACATGGATATCCCGCGGGGCCACAAGATGAAAGGCGCAGCCCAGGGCCTTGGCGACGGCTTCCTTGATCGACCAGAGAAGTGCCGCGGCCTTGGCCAAGTCTCCGCCCGCCAACTCCCATGCCTGGTGAAGCTCTTGTGCGTGGAAGACCCGGTGCACGGGGTAGCCTTCCTGGAATTCGGCGCTTCCGGCCACATCGATGCCGATATCCGACTCGTCGCCACAGAGGGCGGCCCAGACTTCTTCGCCCGCCGTGCTGAAGGAGATGGCCGGGCCCCGGTGTTCTCCCAACAGGAGATGGGGCCGGCCCAGCGTATCGTGGACCAGCTGAATCGGGAGTGCGACTCGGTTGGAGAAATGGGGGTGTTTCCCAAGAGGGCTTTCCTTCGCCCGAAGGTGTTCCCAGAGAAGGGTGGCGAGCCGGCGACGGTTTTCCGTCTGACGGGTTCCGCATCCGGCGGAGGTTGCGGAGTTCCCTGGCACGGAGGCATAGAAGACGACGCCCCCGCAAGGAACGAGACGCACAGCCTGAACGATTCCTTCCTGGCGATCCTGTGCCACGGCTCCCCCCATCGGTTCGAACCGCGTCATGGAGAAACCCGGTGCAGGCGCACCGTACGAACCTGCATGATCGTGCGGCCTTGATCGTCAAGACCCCGGGCATCCCAGGCACAAGATTCCTGGTCCTGGACCCGGAGGCGGGCCTCCAGGGTTATCTGTTCGCCCGCCCGGCATTGGCGCAGAAACCGCATCTCGCCGATCTCTGTGGGCAGCATCGAGTAGCGATCTTGTGGGTCCATGGCCAGCATGTGGAAGCCGACCAACTGCATAAGGGCCTCGAACAGGTAGGGAGGGTATTGGTAGCGGGCGTCGGGCAGATGCGCGAAATCACCGGTCTCCCGGTAAATGGTTCGGCCCCGTACCAGCCCCGGACCGGTACCGTCAATGACCTCCAGCACACGATACCTGCCGTCGAGTCCGGTTCGGTCTTCGTACCATTGGAGCATCTTTTCGTGATTCACGGGCTGAGTCCGCAGCTCATCCGGACGGACAGGAAAATCCTGGAACCACTCGGCGAGTTCTCCACGCCCGCCATCGAGGAGCACTTGTCCCGTACAGTGCGGGATGAAGCGGTCGGTCAGCCGGCCTGTGGGGGAGATCTCTTGCACGGATAGAGAGGCTTCGCATACCACCTCCCGAGGACCGGCGACGGCCCGGCGGCAGGAGATTCGGGAAGACCGGGGAACCTCAGGAGGACAGGAGATCATGTCCAGGAAACGCACCTGGCGCACGCCCCGCACCTGGAGGTGGGGATAGAGGATGCGGGCGGATTCCATGAAGGTCTCGAGGATCATGATGGCGGAGACCAGTGGATGGGCGAGAGACTTGAGTGGCCGGTGATCCGCGATCCACAGATCGTTCTGCTGGGAGAAGGATCGGGAGGCCTCCACGTGTTCCCGGCGGAGGTCCAGGCAAGAGAGGCCATCGATCATGGGGAAATCCCGAGTGCTGAAGGCCACGGGGCCGCCATCCAGTTGTCCACTGAGCGCGGGATGGCTGATATCACCGAGCGGTGCCGTCTTCACGGAGGGCAGGGTCCTGATGTACATGACCCAATCATCGTCGGCCGGGGCGACGAAGAGTTCCCGGCAGAACAGGCCGGCAAGCTCCTGGACATGGACGTAGGCCACGCCTCGGCGTCTGAGAAAGTCCCGGACCTCCGGGTCCTCGGCCATGCCCGCTCCCTCGACCGGTGGCAGCATCAACGCCTTGAAGCGGATGGCGCCGTTCTTGCGGCGGAGGTATCGGAGCAGCGACGACATCATGCGGTTGGCGGCAGCGTAGTTGGTCTGGCCTGGATTTCCCTGGATGGCCGCCACCGAGGAAAGGCCCACGAAGAACCTCAAGCCCGCCCCCTCTGCCGCCGAGAATAGATTCCAAGCTCCCAGGAATTTCACGTCCGCGACGAGGGAGAAATCCTCGGGGGTCATTTGGTCGAGGAAACCGTCCCGGAGGACGCCGGCGCCGTGAATGATGCCGTCGATCCGGCCATAGCGGCCGACCACCTCGCCCAGGGCAACACGAACCGCCACGGGGTCGGTTACATCGCAGGCCAGGTACATGGCCTCGATTCCTGAGGCGTGCAGATCCGCCAAGGTCTGGGCGATCTCGCGGGCTCGGGATTTGTGGGGATGGGCGGATGGATCCAGCCGGGTCCTGCCGAGAAAGACCAGGCGAGGCGCGAAGGGCACCAAACCGCGGGCCAGGTGGGCGCTGATCCCCGTGCCGCCTCCCGATATAACGACAACGTCTCCGGGGTTTAACTTCTGCGTTGGCGGATCGCCGAAGACCGCGGGGGCCAGGTGTCCCTGCGAGGTGAAGATCCTGCCATCGCGATGAATGAGCTCCACCGCGGCGCAACTCTTGTCCAGAGCGGCGCGCAGAGCCAGGGGCAGGTCCGTGTCCCGATCGATTTCCATCGTGCGAAACTGGACCGCGGGGTGTTCCTGGGCGGCGCTCAGAAACAGTCCGAGCAGCCCCTCCATCAGCAGCCGACCAAGAGTGTCGGTATCCTCGCGGGCATGAATCAGGACGACGAATTTTCTGGTTGGTGGTTGGAGAAAGGCCTTCAGGAGTTGAAAGAGCCCGGTGAGCAGCCGCGAAACATCCGCCATGCCGGCCAACCGTTCCGACCCGCCTTCCGGCAAGGTGATGACCAGCCCCGCGAGGGAGGCGAGGCCCGAGATTTTCTCCGAGGTCCTGGTGAATCCCGCAGCGGTCAGAATGTCGCGGCCCTCTTCGTCCGGCCCCAAGGGCTCTGGCATGAATGGCAGGGCAAACGTGTCAACACCGTAATCCTGGCGGAGCAGGTCTCCCGCACCCCTGGCCAGTGCGTCATTCTGGTTCGGCGAGAGGAGGAGGACGGCCTCGCCGGGGCTCAATTCCACGGGCATGAAAGCTGCCGGCTCCACAGGGGCAAGGTTGAAAACGAGCCGCTTCAGGCGCGCCTCATCCGCTGACGGCTCCGGGATTCCGGCCGGCGCCGCGCCGGGGTCAGCCGCCTTGGCGGCGAGCCGCTCGCCGGGCCCTTCCTGCCGGGCGACGATCATGGAGATCCTCCGGGCGATGTCTCTTACCGTGCGGACATGGATAAAGTCCTCCAATTCGATGGTGATCCCGAAGTGGTGTTCTGCGGCATCCATGATGATCGGCAGACGGCTGGAGCGGACGGAGAGGTCCCTTCGGAGATCCATATCGGGTTGGATTTCGTCCCGGTTGAATCCGGTGGCATCCATGATGATGCGAATAATCGCCTCCAGGTGATCTTGACGCTCAGGCGCTGCGGCAAGGGCCGGGGCGGCCTGCCTGTCCGGGGTGGCCGGGGGGCGATCCAGGAGGCGGGGTGACCGTTCTCCGTCCGGGGAGTGGCGGTGAGACGCGGGAGTCTGCCGGGATGACGGGAGGGAGACGAACCGCGGTTCTCCCCGAACCTGTAGATGCCCGTGAACGAAGAGCTGCGCCAGAGCGGTCTGGTACGTGTGGCTCTCCGCGGTGGGCAGGCAGGTCTGGAGGCATAACGGTTCAGGGAGCGTGTCGGCGATGAGATTGCTCAGGATGTCGCCGGGGCCCACCTCCACGAAGAGCCGGATGCCGTAGTCATTCCACAGGGTCTGGACGTTATCCATCCAATGGACGGGAGATTCCAGGTGGGCCATCAGGATGCGCCTGATCTCACCGGGATCCGATGGATACGGTGCCATGGTCGTGTTGGAGATGACGGGGATCTGCGGGGAATGTAACGGGATGGAGGCAATGTACGCCTCAAGCTCATCATGGATGACCCTCATGATCGGAGAGTGAAAGGCCATGCTGACCCGCAAGAGGGTGAACCGGTATCCCTTCTCCTTGAGGCTGTTTCCGAAAACTTTGACCGCCTCGGTGTTGCCGCTCAGGACGATCTGTTTCGGTGAATTGATATTGCTGATGTGGACATCGTCCCGTCCCCGGATCAACTCTTTCAATCGATCCAGGGGGGCGTCCGTGGCTGCCATGACGCCGGGGTCCCCGTGCATGGCGGCGGCCTTGTCCATGCAGAGGGCCCTCATGTTCACAATTCGAAACCCGTCCTCCAGGGAATAGACGCCAGCCAGGCACAAGGCGGCCAGCTCGCCCAAACTGTGGCCGGCCATAGCCACGGGGTGAATACCAAGAGCGATGAGGTGTCGAGCCATGGCGTGTTCCATGGCGAACAGGGCAGGTTGCTGCCACCGGGTCTTCAGAAGGTTCTCCTCCCGATCGTGGAACAACAGGTGAAGAAGGTCGAAGTCCGCTGCAGCCGCAGCCCGATCCATCCATTCCTGGATGACGGGAAAGGACTCGTAGAGCGCCTGGCCCATGCCGGCATAGTGGGCTCCCTGTCCGGGAAAAACCAGAGCGAGCGGCACGGGCGGATTTTCGGGGCTGATGAAGAGGCCCTGCTGCGCCAGGGAACGCGCCGCCTTGGGTGAGGCGACCGCGGCTTCGGCCAGGGAGGCGGAGCGCTCGATGACCGTGAGGGCCTCTTCGGCAGATGGTGCGACAACGGCCATCCCGCAGGTGCGACCGGCCATCTCGGTCCTGAAGAAAGAGACGCCTTGGAGCGCCGCAGGGCCAACGGCCGTCTCCACGGCGGGGCGCGCCTCTCTGCCCGTGGAGACCAGGACCGTATCCTCACCATTCAGGGCCTGCTCGACCTGGACCACGTAGTTGGAACCTCCAAACCCGAAGGCGTTGACCTGAAGCCTTCTTGGCAGGCCGTCCCGGCGCTGCCAATCAAGCGGCTCCTGGGCGATGAGGAGACCCGATCCTTCCAGGGCGATTTCCGGGTCTGGATGCTTGTAATTGAGGGTGGGAGGGAAAACCCCCGCCTTCATGGCCATGACTCCTCGAATGAGGTTGTTAATGCCCGATGCGCCCAGTGTGTGTCCGATCTGGGATTTGAATGAGGTGATCACGGTGCGATGGGAGGAATGAAAGAACGCCTTCAAGGCACGGACCTCCTCCACGTCCCCTTGCCGGGTGCTCGTGGCATGGCATTCCACCAGGTCCACGGCATCGGGCCCATAGGGTATCCCTTGGAAAGAGGTGCGGATGGCGATCTCCTGGGTGACGCTGGAGGACTCCACCATGCCCAGATGGTTGTTGCTCGCCCCCATGCCGGTGATGACGGCGTGGACATGCGCCCCTCTCGCGCGAGCCAGGCTTTCCCGCTCGATAACGATCATTCCACCGCCTTCGGCGAGGACCATCCCGTCTCTTTCGGCATCGAAGGGGCAGCATGCTTCGTGAGGCGGCCGCGGCCGTCCCGACAACCCGTAAAGAGCGCCCACGGCGGAGAATTCCAGGAAATGCAGATGCGTGAGATTATCCTCGCCCCCGCCGACGATGGCGGCGTCGATGATGCCGTTGCGGATCATCTGCAGGGCGCTGTAAATCGCGACCAGGGAGGTGGAGCAGGCGGCGGAAACCGCATAGCTGGGCCCCATGAAGCCATAGCGGTTGCAGATGAAGCCGGCGGCGGTGCAGTTGAGCCGGCCCAGAAGCGTGGTGTCGTCCGGGGCCATGCGTCCGGACCTCACCTCCCGTTCGATGGCGCTCTCCTGATCCGGGGTGAGAGGAACGGCCCGCTTGATGGCGGGGAGGATTTCGTGCACGTACTCCCTGATGATCATGTCGGTGAGGGTGCCCGCCGCCTCTCCGGAGTTCTGGGAGATGAGGACCGCGATGCGCTCGCGCGGGATACCCGACTCCAGGATGCCGGAGGCCCGGATGGCTTTTTGCGCCAGCCACAGGGTGGTCCTGGTGGCCGCGGTCATGGTCCGGAAATCCTGTGGGGAAATCCCTAGTTCATTGCGTGAGACCGGAAAGTCCACGAAGGCGCCCACCTGGCAGTAGGTCTTGTCCGTAACGCGCGGCCGCGGATCATAAAAGTGGTCGTGATTCCACCGGGAAGGAGGAACCAGGGTAACGCCGCTCTTCATGGCCAAGCTTGCCGCCCAGACCTCTTCCGGACTCTTCCCGAGGGCATTGAAGACGCTCATCCCGGTGATGGCCACCCGGTTGCGATCATCTCCCGGGCGGGCGACGCCCTCCGATCTCCGGCCACCCCCGGGGGTTGGGGTTTCCGCGAGCAGTGGCGCGTCGGGGGAAGGTGCCGCGGTTTTTGCGGTCGACGTCGCAAAGGGCTGATGGAGCAAGAGCGGTCCTTCGGCCAAATCGCGGTGAAAGGACGTAAGCTTCTGGACTTTACGGATCAGTCCGGCGCAGGACCCTCCCATGAATTGCCCACGTTCCAGACACACCTGCTCATCCAGCGGCTGCCCGCTTCGGCGGTCCACGCCTCGGGCCGCGGTGAAGAGGCTGCCAGCGGTCATCTCCTCCATTTTCTTGCGGAAAGACTGCTCGTCCTGGTGGCCCGCGGCAAACTCCCTTTCCAGAGCGAAGACGGCGGCCATTCTCGGGGTCCTCAAGGAGCGTATGCGAAGTCCGGTGCTTTGGCCCGAAACGACCGTTCCCCCCGGCGGCGATTCCACGATCATCCGCTGATAGAGGGCCGCCAAGGCGCCCGTATCAACGATCTCCTGGGTGGCCAGATAAGCCGTGCCCATCTGGATGGCGTCGGCGCCGAGCAGGGCGGCCTGAAAGGCGGTTTCCCGATTGAAGATGCCCCCGGCCAGGATCACCCGACAGTCCTGGAACAGGGATGGCTGGCGACGTTTGAGGTCCAGCACCATTTGCGCCAGGGTGAGCGTGCTATGTTGCCCCATGTGGCCGCCGGCCTCGTAGCCCTCGCAAACCACGTAGCGGACGCCCGCTTCCAGGGCAAGCTTCAACAGGGCCTCATCAGGGGCGATATACACGACGCCAATGCCGCATTGCAGCAATTCTCTTAGGGGGGAGAGATCTCCTCCGGCGATCCAGACAAAACGGGGTCGGTGTTGCTTGATCCAGGCCAGATGCGTTTCCCGGAATGGGTTCTCGGCCAGGGAGACGACATTCACCGCATACGGGCGTCCGTCCATGATCTCCGGCAAGCGTCCCAGCCTGCGGTCACAGGCCTGGGCATCCATCATGCCGAGGGCGATGGTCGGCAGTCCGCCGGCATCAGCAATCTCGGAGGCAAACTCCGGAAGATCGGTGATCGAGGACATGGCGCCCTGGATAAAGGGATACTGGATGCCCATCTCCCGGGCTACGGGGCTGTCCAGGAAGCAATCCCTCTTCGCCTCGGCTGCGCCGCACAAGTTCCGCATCTCCGCCAGGAAGGCTTTCACGGCCTTCTCGGTTCCGATGCCAAAACGCTCGGCAAACGACGCGGCAAAGGCCGCCTCCACGCCCAGAGGGATGACCTCGCTCTGGGTGAAATGGCTGTCCAGGGGATGGAGGGCGCTGGCCTGCACCTGGCCGACGAAGGCGCGGCGGCTTTCGTCCGTGATCCCGGCGGCGCACAGCGCATCCTCGAACGCCTGAATCTTTTTGAAGGCCAGCGAGTTCCCCTTGTTGAAAAGGCGACACGGAACCTGCAGGTCCAAGCCCACCAGATCCGTGGAATCCATGCGGAGCTTGGCGAGTTGCTGGCGTTGGCGATCGTCCATGACCACCAGATCGGTCAGCCAGTGGACGCTCTCGAAGACGATACCGGCGGCTCCGGTGGACAGGAAGGCCGCGGCCGCCTCGGGGGTGGAGACGCCGCCCCAGATGAGGACGTCCGGAAACTTCGCAGAGGCGTGCAACATTTCCTTGGCCGCCGAATAGAGGAACAAGGTCGTCTCGCCGCTCACGAATCCAGCGGCCTCGCAGCCCTTGAGGACGATGCGCCCGATGCCCGAACCATCCTGGACCATGGCGGCCAGGAGAGGCACGTCCCCGACAATGGGAAAGCAGCGGTACTCTTCCGACAAGGTCCGCAGTCGCTGCAGAAAAGCCGAAGGATCCCCCGGGAAGAAGTGGGACGGGCATTCTACCCAGAGATTCCGGGCGCCTGTTTCCTTCAGGAGCCGGCCGACGGATGGATTCATCAGGGCGGAGGCGGAAATCTTGATATCGCTGACATGGCCAACAGGGTCAGCCTTTTGCAAGAACGGATGCAATGCTTCCGCCCCCATCGTGGAAAAATCAAAGATGGCCCGGCTGCCCGTGCGTTGTGCCATTTCGGACACGGGCGGGCTTATCTCGCCAGGTCTCCAGACAAAAGCAATGATGGGAACTTGCTCCTCAGCCAACATGGTCAGACCTCCACTGCAATGCCGGACGTTCACGTGACGCGGAATGACAAAGAGACTTTCTGAATATGCGATATCTCTTGTAGGGTCTTGCGCCCGCTTCCACGGCCAAGGTGTTGACGGCCTCATTGTCCTCCAGGGTCCAGCCCAGCTCCAGAGAACGGTATTTGTCCTTTTGCCGCACAACCTCAAAGATGTGGTGGAAGGCCAACATGGGGATTCCCAATTGCCGGTACTTGTCCTTGATCCCGAACATCAAACACCGCAATCCCGTGATCTTCCGGCGATTGTGGAGCACCTTCAGCAAACCCAGCAGGCCGATCCGTCCGTTGAGACGCTTGAGCAATGGGTTGATGTCGGGGAAGATTATGCAGACCGCCGCTGGTTCGTCCTCGTAATAGATGAAGAAAGCCAGGTCGGGATCCGCGAAGGTCATCACGCTCTTCTGAATGTCCCGCATCTCCCCATCGCTCAGGGGGACGAAACCCCAGTTGGCGGACCAGGAGTCATTGTAGATCTCCTTGATCCGGGCAAACTCGGCGTCCTCCTCCTCGGGACGAAAGGGCCGGATGTGGATGCCTTTTCTCCGGGCTATCCGTCCAGCCAGACTATCCATCCACTCGGGAAGCCGGTAATCGCCATCGATCAGGAAGGCGAACAGGTCTTTCTCCTTGGCGAAACCGCACGATTCGACCAATCGGGAGTAGTACGGCGGGTTGTAAGTCATCATCAACGCCGGCGGATAATCGAAGCCCTCGACGAGCAGCCCGACCTCGTAATTGGTGGAGGGGTTGAGCGGCCCTCTGACGAAGGCCATGCCCTTCCGGCGAGCCCACGTCTCCACGGCGGAAAAGAGGGCCGCGGCTGCCGCCGGATCGTCCGCGCATTCGAAGAATCCCCAAATGCCCATCTGTTCGCCGTGGAACTCATTATAGCGACGATCGATGATGCCTGCGATCCTGCCCACCGCCTGCGAACCGCGCCGGGCCAGAAAGAGCCGGCGCTCGGCAGACGACCAGAAAGGGTGCCGGCGGGGATCCAGCAGCCGGCGAACCTCCTTCTTAAGGGGAGGAACCCATCTGGGGTACTCGGCATAGAGATTCCACGGGAGATCGATGAAGTCCTTCAGTTCCGAACTTCCTTCCACAACAACGATCTCGATGCCGGCCATGAGCGTTCCGTTTGAGACGGGATTTTCCATAGGGCTATCATCGCACGATCATGATAGGAATTCTCCTTGATTATCTCTTGTCCGCGTAGTACTTCAAGCCCAATCTGGGCGATGAAAACCGCCCTGAAGTTCCCCCCGTTTCGACCGGAAACTCCTGTTGCTGATAATAAGTGATGGGAGTACGGCTGATCGTATGACTACCCCGAAGGACAGACCCGACCTGGGCCCGATCGAGGTCATCCCCTCGGTCCAGCGACGCCGGCGCTGGACTCCGGAGGAAAAACGGGCCATTTGGCTGGGGCGCCCGCGGGTGAACAAGAAACGCGTGTACCGGATCCTGGCTGTGAACACCTGCTCCTTCCGAAGCGTACGGGAAGGCCCACTCGCACGCACGACGGACAGGTGATTACGCTTCAAAACAACACCCGCTGGTGTTCGGACGCCACGTAGGCCGCCCCCAGCGGGAACACCGGTTCCGGAAAACTCTCCCGGTTGGCGGAAACGAGAAATACGCGCATCCCGGAATTCCCCAACCGATCTTGTTCCTTTCCGGGCGGAAGATCCCGGCCCCTCGACTATAATCAGTATACATGGGGCCTTTCCTGTACGTGACCGACCTTCACGGAAACCGGCGGAAGTACGAGCGGACCTTGTCCCTGGCGGTCGAGACAGGAGCCTGGCTGGTCGTAAACGGCGGCGACATGTTCCCCCACGGGCGGATGCACGAGGACCAGGCGTCGTTCCTGCGCGAATTCCTGGACCCCCACTTCGCGAAGTACCAGGCGGCGGGAATCCGGTATTTCGGGTTTCCCGCGAACGACGACCTCCGCGTACACGATGCGCAGTTCGATGCGATCTGCTCGCGGTATCCCCTGGTGGAGAACCTGGCCGGCCGGAAGATCCCGGCGGGCCGGTGGGAGTTCATCGGCTTCAACCTGGTGACCGACTTCCCCTTCCGGCTCAAGGACCGGGCCCGGATGGACTCGGGGGAGTTCACCATCCCGGAACAATCCGGCGGCGGGATCCTTTCCCTGCCCGGCGGGTGGGAGGAGATCCCGGACTGGGCGGCCTATGCGCGCGCGCTTCCCACGATCGAGGAGGAACTGGCCGCGCTTCCCGCGCCGGTGGATCCGGGCCGCGCCGTCTACGTGATCCATGGCCCGCCCGCGGGGTTGGGGCTGGACGTCGTCCGGGGAGGCCGGCCGGTGGGCTCCCCCGCCACCACCCGGTTCGTCGAGTCGGCCAGGCCGCTCCTTACCCTCCACGGCCACATCCACGAGTCCCCCGAGGCAAGCGGCGTCTGGATGAGCCGGCTGGGGGGGACGGTGTGCATCCAGCCGGGCCAGTCGGCCGCCGGCCTCACCGTCGTCGTGGGGGACCTGGAGGAGATGACGTTCGACCGCCGCGTCCTTCCGGTCGACTGACATGCGAGGGGCGCGAAAGAACCGGTTCCCCGCGGCGTCGAATCGCGCCGACCGGGTCCAGATGCCGATCATCCCGACGGTGGCGGGGTGGATCGCCGAAACGCCCGGCACGATCTCCCTCGGCCAGGGAGTCGTCCATTACGGACCTCCCCCGGCGGCACTGCGGAAAATTCCCGCCTTCCTGGAAAACGCCGCCCACCACAGGTATCTCCCCGACGCCGGGCTCCCCCGGCTCCGGAGGGCTTTCGAGGAGAAACTTCGCGCCGAGAACGGGATCGACGCCGCCTTCGGCCGCAGGATCCTCGTCACCGCCGGCGCGAACCAGGGCTTCGTAAACGCCCTGCTGTGCGTCTGCGACCCCGGGGACGAGGTCATCCTGCTCTCCCCCTACTACTTCAACCACGAGATGGCCGTGGGGCTCGCGGGCTGCCGCGCCGTCTGCGTTCCTTCGGACCGCAACTACCAGCCGCGTCTTGCCGCGATCGAGGCGGCCGTCACCGCCAGGACCCGCGCTCTCGTGACGGTGTCGCCGAACAACCCGGCGGGGGTGGTCTACCCCCCCGATGCGCTGCTGGCGATCAACCGGCTCTGCGCCGACCGGGGGATCTACCACGTAAGCGACGAGGCGTACGAATACTTCACCTACGACGGTGCCGAGCACTATTCCCCCGGCTCCCTCGGGGCGGAACACACGATCTCGCTGTTCAGCATGTCGAAATCCTACGGGATGGCAAGCTGGCGCGTGGGGTTCCTCGTGGTTCCCGGGCACCTCTTCGACGACGTGATGAAGATCCAGGACACGGTGATCATCTGCGCCCCCGCCGTCTCCCAGGCCGTCGCCCTGGGGGCCCTCGAGGAGGGGCGGCGGTACTGCGCTCGCCGGCTCCCGGGCATCGCAAGGGTCAGGGAGCGGATGCTCGCCGAGTTTTCGCGCATCCCCGACCTTTTGACGGTCCCTCCTTCCCGGGGGGCGTTCTACTTCCTGGTGAAGGTCCATACCTCGATGGACGCCCTGACTCTCGCCGAACGGCTGATCCGGGAGCACAAGATCGCGGTCATCCCCGGGGAAACGTTCGGGGTCGGGAGAGGGTGCTACCTGCGCATCTCGTACGGGAACCTTGCGAGCGAGGCGGCCCTCGAGGGGGTGAAACGCCTGGTGCGCGGCCTGAAGGCGATCGTCGGCGGGTAGCGGGAGACGACCCCGAAGGCGTCAGGCCTTAGTGCTGCGTCTCGTAATTACGATCTCGTATTGGGCCGACGCCCGGAGGCGTTTCCCCTCACGGTGCCCCTGGCTC
>Ga0209002_10000726_pt1 | contig 26638 bp, 18 predicted proteins | sample Rifsed16ft2_FD_184010 | JGI IMG/M metagenome (GOLD analysis project Ga0209002, IMG submission 184010) | Soil microbial communities from Rifle, Colorado, USA - sediment 16ft 2 (version 2) | ecosystem: Environmental > Terrestrial > Deep subsurface > Rock core/Sediment | place: Rifle, Colorado... | reverse complement strand
CAGCGGCATTACGTGGGACGAACAAAACAGTCTCCTCGCCGTGCCGTATCAGTGGGGCACAACGGGAATCGGCTATCGATACGATATTTTCAAACGAGAGGACATCGAGGAACTCGGGTGGGAGGTATTCGAGCTATCCAGCTATACAAACCCGGATACGCACACGACCCATTCTCTCTACAGGAAACGGATGATGCTCGATGACATGCGGGAAGTGTTCACTGCGGCCTTGAAGGTCGCAGGTTGGGAGGGCCAGGAAGCCGGAGGGATCACGCCGACGGGAATCACGTATAATCCGGAGGCCCCTTGGCTTGGCCAATATCAGTGGTCGGCGAACGAAGTAGACGATGTAAAGCTCGGCAAAGCCAAGGAATGGCTCCTGTCTTGGATTGACGATTCCTGGGGCTTCAACACGCCCCAGCAAGGACCGTGGCTGATCAGCGGAGAGCGATTCGTGGACCAAGCATGGTCGGGCGACATCATGTACGCCGTCCGCCCGAACTCGAGCCAGTTCATCCCCGTCGATTACTTCGTGCCCAAGCAGGGTGGCGCGCGGTGGATCGACAACCTCGTGATCCATCGGGAGTGCGAGAAGCTATGGCTGGCCCACCAGTTCATGAACTACATCCACGACCCCGTCGTCCAAACGGATATCTCAACGTGGAACCTCTACGCGACTCCCAATGCCTGGTCCTTCCAGATCCTTCATAAGAACCCGGTCTACTCCTACGAGGGCCGGTATCCGAACAACTACCCCGACCCGGCGAAGGCCGGGCAGCCCTACTACTGGAATCCGGCGGAGGACTACCGAATCTATTCCGACTTCGCCGCGTCCCACCTCATCTTGGATCCGGGACCCGACGGGCAGCCGGGGACGGGCGACGACGTGGTCCGGAGCTCGGACATCGCGGAGCAGTATACAGACCTAGGCCGCCCTCCGATTCTCGAGCGAAGCGAGTACCAGCACGACGTGGGCGTCAAGAACACCTTGCGGTACTTCAAGTACTGGCGAACCGTCAAGTTCTGAAGGGCTTGGAACGCGCCTGCCTGTTCGATCGGATGACGTCACCCGGCGCTCTCAGGTGCGAACTCAATCCAGGGTGCACCGTACATCGGAGGTGCCGATGTCCCCCAATCGTGCGGGCCGGCGAAGGAAACGACCTTCCCACGGGCGTCCCATGAGTAATACGCGCCCGCGGGGTTCACGAGTCGGAGCGTCATCGGGGCGTTGAAGGTCACGTAGTCCCCGAGTTTCGTCGCCCCATTCCAGGTCGACCGGACGGGATCGTACCAGGGGATGGACAAGGGCCGCTGCCCCGAGTCCCGTGGCAGGACCAGGTCGAACGTATAGCCTGCGTCCAACCTCATGCGTGTGGGAGTTGCGAGGAACTCGTACGATTGCCCGTAGGCGTAGCTGCCCGGGGTTCCGTGTAGACGCCTCAGGTTCTCATACCACCGGAGTTCGGAGTTCGGGAATCCCGACGCCCCGACGCTTCCAGAGCCCTGCCGGGGGACGTAGTCCATGAGGGTGGGTTCGAACACCCAGGAGGCGAGGTCGTCGCCCGTCCCGGCGGTGCCGTCCGCGCCCCAGTTCCCCCACGCCATGAACACATATCCGCTGATCGCCTCGTAGTCCAAGTCGAGCGACGAGGTGATGCGACCGCTGATCTTCGCCTTCTCGCACCAGCACGTTTCCATCGGCGCCCAGCCCGCGGGGGCGACCTGCCCGAAGGGTGAGTTCACGGCGAGGGAGTAGTCCGCGGCCCCCCAGTACCACCACCGCGCCATGAGGACATCGTAACCCCAGCCATCCCAGAAGACGCTCACGGTTGTCGTGCCGTCCTCCGCGACGGTCGCGTTCAGGTCCGTGATGTCGGTTTCATAGAACCATTCGAAGCCGTTGTAGATGTCGTACTTTCCATTGCCGAGCTGCTCGAGCCACGAGGCGACTTCTGTCTCAACCGCCCCGGGCGTGCGGGCGAACTTCGCGTTCGCGTACCACCAAGATTGTGCCTCTGACGGATTCGTGGCGACCACGCCGAAAATCCGCCGAGACATCGCGAGGTCCATTGTGACGGACCCCTGGACGAGGTAGCCGAAACCGTCGGAATACTTCGTGTTCACCGCGAACGGTGTGGACCGGAGGGCATTGATGAGGGGCGTGTCGAGATATTCGAATGTCAGGTCGACATCGATGTAGGACCCGGCCTCCGGGGCCGCGGACGGGTTTAGGACCGGCAGGATCACGGGGTCTGTCAGGTCGTATCCAGGATAGTTCCGGACCATCGCGTTGTACCGGTAGATCGTGTACACGAAGGACGGATTGATCTGCTGAAGGGTTGCGGATGAAGAGAAGAGGACCCATGGATAGTAACTCGTGCACGGAACGTTGTTTCGGAGGACGAAGTCTCCGTAGCTCTGGTTTCGGAGGTACCAGTAGTCCTCGTAGGGACACCCGGCCGTCTGGAAAAACTGATCGTAGACGATTCCGACCGTGGCGTCGGCCGGGCTCGCGAACCGGGTTGTACTCATCGTGCGCGCGTTGTTGTCCGTGACCGTAAGGTTGATCGTCTTGCGGCCAGGAGTCGCGTAAGTATGGGTGACCACGGGTCCTGTGGCCGTGTTCCCGTCCCCGAGGTCCCACGCGTACGATGCAATGGACCCGCCGCCTAGGACGAACGAACTCGTGGCGTCAAGGGTGACTTCCATCCGGTTCGGCCGGACAACGAACATCGCCGTCGGCAGAGCTTGGACGAGGATGGACTGTGACCTCGAGTTCGCGGCACTCCGGGCGTCCGTGACCGTGAGCGTGACGGTCTTCGTGCCGGCCGTCTCATAGTCGTGGAAGACCTGTTGGCCGCTGCCCGGCGCGCTCCCGTCGCCCCAATCCCACGTCCACGCGACAATGTTTCCATCGGGGTCCGTAGAATCCGAAGCATCGACGAATAGACGCAGGTCCTGCGTCGAGTACGAAAACGCGGCCGTCGGGGGAGTGTTGCCGAGGAACGAAAGTGCATACCACGCCCCCGCTCCACCGATCACAACGAGGGCGATGACGAGTCCGAGGATCTTGACGAGCTTGCGACTCGCCTTCGGCTTCTCCTCCGGGTATTCCTCCTCCATTGACTCGCTCGGTTCCTCTTCCATCCCCATCACCCTACCGAGGAAGACTCCATTGCGGACACGCCTACTTCGCCGCTTCGCCGTACGAAGGTCGGGACGTTATTTGAAGTTTGGCGACCTTCGAATCCCATGCGCATGACTCATTCTCGGGAGGACCGCGCCGTGGCGACGCGCGGTGGTCTGAGGACTCCGACTTCGGCCGCCAGCACACTGAGCGGACCGGCGATTGCCTCGCTCTGGGAGCCGGACGGAGAATCCACGAATGCGGGGCTTACGAGGGCCGTTCCTGCGGCCGGGCCGGCCACCAGCGCCAGTGCGCCCCACGGCTCCAAGGCGTATCGGTCGTCCGCATTGCCCGGGGTCCCATTCGGACCGGCGTCGCCGACAGGTCCGCCCGTCGCGGCGGGACCGAAGACGTCCCACGTGAAGTTCGCGGCGTCCCAGATCCCATAGTCGACGGGCTTTGTTGAGTCGTAGCTCATCGTTCGCTGGAGTTCGATGAACGCCCCATACCGCGGATCCGCTCCCAGGGGCGTGTTGTTCGGATCGTAGAACACGACGTCCCCGGTGGGGTATTCGAAGTGCCAGGTCTGGCCCGTCGCCAGGTCCCACCGGATCGGCACGTAGTCGTAGCTCAGATTCTGCGAATACCGGGCGCTCCCGGGAGTCGTGTGAATGTATCCGTAGAACGGGCTCGGATAGCGATCCAATTCGGAAGCCGTGTGCTTCGGGCTGTAGTCATTCGTGTAGTCCGTCAGGATGGGCCCCCAGGTCCAGTATGGGATGTCTCCCTGCCGGTTCCACAGGCCGTCTGTGCCCGGGAAGGTGAGCTGCTGGTAGTGGTACTGCATCACGGAGCTCAGGGTGAAGTTGAACGTCAATCTCGCGAGCCCGCCCTGGAACGTCAAGTCCTCGAACCAGCCGAGCTCCATCCCCCACCAGCCGCGCGCCTTCGTGGAGTCGAGGTAGTTGTTCAGGTAGGACGCGTTGCCCCAGTAGAACATCCGCGCCAACAGGACCTCCGTGCCCCACGCGGCGTGCTCGAGGTAGACGTGTGTGGTTCCACCCGTCTCGACGATGGCCGTGATGTTTGTGTAGAACGGCGTGTACTGATACTCGAACGAGTTCACGATGTCGTACTTGCCCGCCGTCCCTGCTGGCCCACCGAGAGCCTCGAACCATGACTGAACGGAGTTCTCAAGCGCCCCCTGAGTACCGCACGCGTTGTTCGTGTTCTGATTCCACCAAGTCTGCGCCTGCGCCGCATTGCTGCCGATGGGGACTCCAAAGATCCGCTTCGACTGCTGCAAGTCCATCGTGAGCCAGATTTGGGATCGGACTTCAAATCCGTCATTGAATCTCGGCTGGACACCTGGGCAGCCCGCGGCCGTGAGCGCGCTGCCCGTCGCCGTGTCGAGGTACTGCATTTTCCAAGTGAAGTCGAGGACGGTCCCTGGCGGGGCGCCGTAGTTGAAGACGGGCAGGAACACGGGTTCGGAGAGGTTGTACCCGGCGACGTTCGCCCCCAGCACGTCGAACCGATAGGGCGCGTAGACGAGCGGGTTGTTCGTCGGATTGCCCGGACGGATCTGACCGGGAAGCGGGTACCAGTTCGTGTACGGGTATTCGGAGAAGTCCGGGACGCTGTTGCCCGTGTTGGGCACGCACACGCCCGTCGCGATGGACGTCTCATTGAAGCAGTCCGCCCTGATCGGGAGGTCCCCATAGTTCGCGTACCGATAGTCCCACCACTCCCCGTAGGGCACGTTGAAGAAGTCGTAGTATCGATAGTCAAGGGTCGACAACGCTGCGGAAACGATCCGGGTCGTCGACCCCTGCAGCGCCGTCGTGTCCGTCACAATGAGAGAAATCGTGTACATTCCGGGTCCCGCATAATCGAAACTCGCGGTGACACCCGTGTCATCGACCATCCCGTCGTTCTCGAAGTCCCACTCATACGTCGCGATGTTGCCGTTCAGGTCCGAGGAGCCGCTCGCATCCACGTCCACATGGAGGTACGACCGGTCCACCGTGAAGGACGCCACGGGGGCCACGTCCGGCTGCTGGACCGTCACGTCTCGGGTGGTCGAATCCTTCAGGTTCGTCGAATCGATGACGGTCAGGGTAATCGTGAAGGTCCCATCGTCCGCGTACTGATGGGATGCCGTTGGGATCGTCACGTTCGTGAAGGACCCGTCGTCCCAGGTCCAGTTGTACCACATGATGTTCGCGTTTGGATCGGACGACGCGCTCCCGTCCACGCTGACGGTGCGCGTGACGTCGTCGATGTCCGTCACCCTGAAACTCGCAACCGGCGGAAGAGGGAGGACCGTCAGCTGCAAGGTCCTGGACGCCGTGTCGGTGAGACCGTCGTCATCCGTGACTTCCAAGATGATTGTGACGGTCTGATCCAGCCAGAACGCATCGTAATCATGGGATGTCGCGGGAGCGGCCGTGTCCGAGTAGTTCCCATCGCCCCAGGTCCAGTTGTAGTTGACGATCGTCCCGTCGAGATCACTGGAGGCCGAGGCGTCCACGGCCACGCGAAGGCCGGGGCCGGACGGCGTGACGCTGACAATGTTGAAACTCGCGGTCGGCGGCGCCCTCGCGTCATAGTCTTCTTCGCTGAAATTCGAGGCCGCATGGGAGTCGGTCACCGTCAGCCGAACGGTGTAGACACCCGCGACGGCATACGTGTGGGTCTCCAGGCTCGTCGTGGCGCTCTCCCCATCGCCGAAGTCCCATTCAAAGGAGATCACGTCTCCATCGGGATCGGAAGAGGTACGGCCGTCGGCGGTCATCTCGAGCGGGTTCGCCGCGTTCGGGGTGAGTGTGAAACTGACGTCCGGGACGCGGTTGCCGTTCACGGCCGCGTTGCCGGAAATCGCGGCGACGGTATCGCGGGTGGTGAAGGTGACCGAGCCGGATCGTGACACGTTCACGTTGTCGAAACTGTGAAGGCCCCCGTCTGTGAGGCTGAATGTGTAGTCCGCGGGGAGGGTCGCGCCCGTATCGGTCGACGTGAAGGTCACGGTCCCGCTGTAGCTGGAGGCCACGGTGGTGCCGCGCAGGACCCGGAGGGCAAGCGTAAACGGCTCGCTGACGAGCGGGAAGAGGTCCGACGGCGTGAGTTCGAAGGTGAGTGCGGCAATCGTGATCGAGTGAGTGCTCTGTCGGGCGGAGTTGTTCCAGGAGGCGTTCGCGGTGATGGTGACGGATCCCGATTGAATTGCGCGGATCTGGCGCGTCGAAGCTGTGGTGGTCACAAGGAGCTGCACCGCGGACGCCGGGTTGGCGGTCCAAGTCCATGTGGCATTCCCGGTCTGACCCCGGCCCGTCGTGTCAATCGCGGTGGCGCTCAGGGTGAGGACAGCAGATTGGTCCATCGAATTCGAGCCGGTAATCGTCACACGGTCTAGGGTGACCGCGGGAGGCGTCACCGGAGGGGTCCCGGTCGACAACAAGTAATACGTCACCCCGGCGAGCGCGGCGACGATGAGCACTGCCACGAGTACTAGCACGAGTGTCTTCGAGCGACCCCGTGGCTCCGGAGGCGGAGGCGGCGGGGGAGTCGACGGCGCTTCGACGGCTGACAAGATACCCTCTCTCCCCAAGAGAAATGACTACCGCGGGCATCTCTGGCATGGTATAAATAGACGCCTTCGGACGGCGGTCGAACCCTATTCCGATGGGCAGAAGTCCGCGCTCATCAGACGCCTCGACGCACGCGCGGATCGATCGCCGACCCCCGAGGCCGGTACGTGCGGAACCGGCACGGGCGTTCAGTTTACGGTGCGGGTCTCCTCTGCATACTCGACGACCCGAATCCCGCGGCCTTGGCCCCCGAGGTCCTTGAAATAGGGGATCGGGTCGAAGGCGACCTCGGGCGGGACCACGCCCCGTTCCTTGATGCGCCCCTTCAGGAGCCACTGGGCCGCGATGGACGGGGGCACGCCCGTGTCCACGACGCCCCCTCCGAGGTTCCAGCGCTTGTGCGGCCACGTGACGGCCTCGTAACGGAGGGTCATCGGATGCCCGTCCTTCTCGCCGACGAGCACGCACCGCTGGATGTCCACGTCCTGTTCCGGCTCCTTCGGCTTCGGCAGGTCGTCAATCACCGTCGAGGTCACGTCGTACGGGCGAACGGTCGCGCCGTCCACCTGAACCGAATCGCGGTTCGCGAGCCCCAGCCCAACGAGGGAGGCAATCGTCTGGCGGAACTCCGCCGGGAACGCGACGATGAAGTCCATCTCCTGCACGCCCTTGCCGAGGTTCTGCTGCATCGTCGCGAGTTCCGAATGGATCGTGTAGTAGCCTTCGACGACGCCGACGGGCGCGACGAACTCGGACCGCTCGAGTCCCGAAAGCGCGGGGACAAACCGGATCTTCCCGTCCCGAAGGATCGGGGCCTCCATGGAGAACTCATCGAAAATCGTCCGGATCGCGTAGGGGGGCACGAACTTGCCCGCCTCGCCCCCGGACACGACGGCGCCGCTGCTCCGCAGGAGGACCTTCTGGATCCGGTCGAGTTTTCCCGCGCCGTAGGCGCCCATCACGTTCATCGTGCCGGGTGTCGATCCGATCCCGAGGACGCACGTCACGCCGGCGTCCTTCGCCTTCTTGTCGAGCTTGAGCTGGAGGAGGGTCTGGTGGTACAGCCCGCCGAGGTCCACGTAGTGGATCCCCGCCTCGATGGCGGCCTGCGTGATCGGGACGTTCAGGTCGTACCAAGCGCTGTTAATCACGCAACCCCATCCCTTCAGCTCACGGACGAGCGCCGCGGAATCGCGTGCATCGAGCGGTACGGGCACCGCTCGGTCGTCTTTGAAGAGCTTGGAGAAGGCCTTTGCCTTCGCCGCGTTGCGCCCGGCGATTCCGACCCTCTGCACGCCCGGGCTCTCGAGGAGGTCGGGCACGGTCGACTGGGCCATCGCCCCATATCCTCCGAGGATAATCACGTCCATGGGAACACCCCGCCGCGGGAAGCGGGGGCCGTCATTTACCCTTTTGGTATAGAGAACGCAGGTCCCGGAGACGCGGACGCTTCAGAAGTAGAACAGGAGGGCGAGCGGGACCGCGAAGAGGAGGATCATGAAGCCCGCGAGGGCCCAGTTCCGGTGGAAGATCCACATGTACGCGGAGTCGATCGCGCGGTTGTACGGGCCGTAGGCCGCGAGGGCGATGATCGAGAACAAGGTGACGCTGGCCATCTCGATGAACACGATGTTCGCGGCAATCCCCCCGCCGTAGAGGAAGGCCGCAATCAGCGTGTCGATGAACGTCGTGATGTTCGCGCCCATCATGTACGGGACGATCTCGCGGCGGTCGATGTAGCCGTTCATGTACAACGGCACCAGGAGGCCGAAGCTCAGGGAGACGCTCGTCGAGGCGAGGGTCACGAGGGCCCCGAGCGTGAAGGCCACGGCGGGATGCTTCAGGTACCGGTGCATCCGCGGGGACTTCAACTCCTGGACCTCGCGCTGACCGAAGGCCTTGTCGAACAACGCGAGGCCTGCATAGATGGCCACGGCGGCGGCAAGGAACGCCAGGATCGGTGGAAGGAAATCGACGATCCGCGCCACGAGGGGGTCGAAGAAGCGGTCGATCAGGTCGAGGAGCGGCTGGGGAGTCGGGATCTGGATCCACTCGTGCGCTCGGAGGCGGATGAGGAGCCAACCGAAGAGAATCGCGGGAAGGTAGATCGAATAGGTGACGAGGAAAGAGAGGACCCCCATCGCGAGGGCCTTCTCCCTCGGTTTGCCACGGGCGACGGCGACACCCCCGATCACGATCACGATGAACGCCGCACCGAGCCGCGAGCCCATGATCATGAAGTAAGTCGTCTCCGGGGTCAGGGACCCCGTCGCGTAAAAGCTCAACGCGAGGGCGGCGACCGGAGATCCGCTCAGGACGGCATAGGCGGAGAGCCAGCCGAACGAGAGGGCATGCCATGGAGTGTCCGTGAATCGACCCAAGAGGGACTGGATGATGTCCCCGATGAGCCCCGAGACATCTTTGATCAGCTGGATTCCGAGGATGAAGAAGAAGATCCCGAAGAGCCCCAGGAGGACCCGGCGGCCGATGTCGAGAGCCCGTCTGGCCGTGGAGGGGCCTCGCGGGGCCGGAGATGGCGGAGGGGACGCGGTGGAAAGGGTCTGGACCATCGCTTCTCCTGGCCTGACACGGCGGACGGAAGGGACCGGAAGGGCGACTCGCGCAATAAAAGGTGTGCCGCTCAGACGATGTCGTACAGGAGCCGGGCGGCCGCGACGAACAGCACGAGGATGAAGATCAGCGCGACGGAGCGGGTCTTGAGCCGGCGGAGACCCCACCGCGACCCCACGTACGCGCCGACGAAGACGATCGGCATGAGGATCGGGATCAGCAGGAACTCCTCGGGCCACCGGAATCCGGTGGGCTGGATCGCGAGATCCGCGAGGTAGGCGGCAAACCCGACCGCCGCGGTGGGGATGATCAGCAGGGACGACGTCCCGATCGCCTTCCGCGTCTTCCGGCCGAGCACGTAGACGAGGAGGGGGACGTTCAGGAGGCCGCCTCCGATCCCCATGCTCCCGGACAGGAACCCCGAGCCCGTCGTCGCGGTCGCGGTCGCGGCGACCCGAGGTCGCGTCATCATCGAGTCGGTGTCCTCATCGACGGACCGCGCGTTCCGGACCCAGTCCCGGACCATGTATCCGCCGAAGGCCAGGAGGACCGCGACGAAGAACGCCTTGAACGTGTACTCGTCGAGGACCCTCAGGGTGAAGAACGTCCCCACGAGCGCGCCGACGAGGGCTCCGGCCACGAGGACCCCGCCGAGATGGACGTCGACGAGGCCTAGGCGGTGGTGGTTCACCACGGAAGAGGCCGCGGTGGCAATTGTGAGGGTGAGGGAAATCGGGACCGCGAGGTCGCTCGAGGGAACGCTCGTCGAAAGGAGAATCGGGACGAAGAGGAGGCCGCCTCCCAGGCCCAGGTTCGAGTAGATGAACGCGACCCCGAAGATGAGGATGGCCTGGAGCGCCAGGAGGAGCGGGTCCACGGCGCGCGAACGTCCGGACCGTATTAAAGAGTGTGATGAGTCTTTACGTCCGCGCGGAGTTCGGTGGCCGTGGTCCTCCTCGTGCGCTTCGGGGAACTCGCCCTAAAGAGCCGCTACGTGCGGCGGCAGCTCCGGGACCGCCTCGTGGCGAACATCCAGGACCTGTTCGCGGCGGAAGGCGTCGAATGCATCACGGAGGCGGACGAGGCCCGCGTGTACGTGCACACGAACGACATCGACCGGGCGCGCGGGATCCTCGTGCGGGTGTTCGGGGTCGTGAGCGTGAGCCCCGCGGTCGAGGTCCACGCGGACCGCGATAGCCTACGAGCGGCGGCCCTCGCGGAAGCGGACCGCGCCCTCTCCCCCGGGAAGAGCTTCGCCCTCCGAACGCGTCGCGTGGGAACCCACCCGTTCACGAGCCAGGATCTCGCGAAGGACCTCGGCGCCGCGATCCGCGCGAGCCATCCGGATTCGAGGGTCGACCTCACCCGTCCGGACGTGGAGATCCATGTGGAGGTCCGGCTGAACCGAGGATTCCTCTTCCGGGACATCTGGGCCGGACCGGGTGGCCTGCCGCTCGGCAGCCAGGGGCGGGCCCTCGCGATCGTCGACGACGATGCGGGCATGGTGGCGGCGTGGATGGGCATGAAGCGGGGATGCAGGGTCGCGGTCGCCTCCGGGGACCGGCTCCACGTGGAGCCGCTTCGCCGATGGGACGTTCACCTGAAGGCGCTCCCGCCGCCGGCGCCTCAAGGACTCGAGGACCTCGTGCGGCTTGCCCGGGCGGACGCCTTGTTCCTTGGGACGCGAGGACGGGACCTGGGGGCTCTCCCGCGGCCGAAGGTCTCCGTCCCCGTGTTCGAGCCCGCGATCGGCCTGGGAGACGAGGACGTCGCGCGTCTCGCAGCGCGAATCCGCGACGCCTGACGTCACTTGCCGGTCCGCTGGTGGCTCCCGATGCTCGGCCGGACCTTCTCCGCGCCCTTGCCCTTGTGCAAGAGCCCGCGGCCCTTCTTCCCCGCGGAGGTCAGGCCGCGGAAGGCGCGGCCCCGGTTCCCGGGCCTGCAGATCCAGTTGATCTTCGGATCGTTCCGGATCACGGGATGGTAGGGGTCCACGAGGATGACCTCGAAGTACTTGTGCATCCCGTCCTCGCCGACCCAGTACGAGTTCAGGACCTCGAGGTTCGGGTACCGCTTCCCGGTCCGTTCTTCCGCGATTCGCTGGATCGACTTCGCCATCGTGATCTTCGCGAGACCGCGGCGCTTCGGGTGCCGACCGCCCATTGGCCTGGGCCGGCGTCTCCCTCCACGACGTACGCGCGCCCTCACGATCACGAATCCAGGCTTCGCTCGGTAGCCGAGCTCGCGCGCCCGATCCAAGCGGGTGGGCCGTTCCATGCGGACGAACGCGGAACCTCGCCGCCATTCCACGAGCCGTTGAAAATGCGTCTCCTTGACGACGCCCGACCGAGGGTTCTTCCACGCCTTCTTCACATATCCGTACAGGTTACGGGGGCGCGGCGGGGCCTTCGCCTCCTCGCCTGCAATCGTGGGCTCCGGTGCCGGAGCCTGCGGTTCCTCGACCATCAAAGTCCCCCCTGGATTTGCGGATTCGCCCGAAGGTACATCTCCCGACCAGGGTCTGAAAGCGCCGAGCCAAAGGGGGGAGGGTATTAAGCCCTTTGCTTGGACCGCCGCCGGTGTGCGTGACCGTTCGGCCGGAGACCGTGCAGATACGACTGTCGGACGAGCGAGGCCGCGGATGCGACCTGGCGGATCGAGCGAAGATCGAGTCGCGTGCGGAACCAGCCCCATCCCTGGGTCGGCGGAGCACGCTTCGCCAGGCCGGAACCATCTCGCAGATCCCGGGGCGACGGCAGGAGGAAGACCTCGACTCGCTCCCGCGAGGGTCGGATCTCGGCGAAGATCCGATTTCCCTTCCGACTTCGCCACGATATCCACTGCTGGCTCATTCGCTCGTCGATCCGGTCCTCACGTTCCGCCGCCACAGCTCGTAGCCGATCCCGCAACGCGACCACGATGGCTTTGGACACAGGACCCGTCCGTTCGATTGCCGTTCGCATTGTGTCAACCTCCCGTTTCCCCTCTGGGCTTTCTCAAGATGAAGAGGAACTTGAACCCCCGAAGAAAGAAGTTGAACCGGCGGGCCCGATGCTCCCACATCGGCGACGCGGACCGGTCGTTGTGGCGCACGAGCGCGATCGTGTCGATGGGCTCGAACAATCTCGCAAGGAGCGCGAGGAGCCGGAATCCCACCGGCGTGTAGACGCCCCGGCGGTACTCGTCGCAGATGATCCAGCCAAGGACCCCGCCCGGACGGAGAACCCGGTGGGCTTCCGACGCGACTCGGGACATCTCCTCGTAGAATCGAGGATCGCGACAGGAGATTCTGCCGAGCCCTCGCGGGTCCGCCCCGTAGTCGATGTTGTCGGAATAGGGGGAGTCGATGACCGCGAGAGCCGTGGACTCGTTCCGCAAGGGCCACGACCGCGCATCGGCTCGAGCGATTCCGGCCCGCCGCACGACGAGGTCGAAGGAGACCGCCCGTCGACCGAGGGCCCTCGCGACGTCCCCGATCGTTCCTGATCCGGCCATCGGATCCGCGACGATCTCTCCGGGTCTCGTATAGCGGCGGACGAGGTTCATCGCGCATTGCGCGGGCGTGACGCCGTTGAACCGAGCATCGCCGGCCCCTGGATGCCCGTAAGACTGGGACGGAAAGTCCCAGCACGTGGACGCCTCGAGGTCCGTCCGAGCGAGCATCGACCATGCGTCGGCGGAGATCGCCTCGAAGCCCGTTCCGCGCCCGGACGCCATGGGTCGCCCATGCCTCCGGAGGGGATGAACCGTGCCTTGAGGGAGAGGTGGCCGAAAGTGAAAATCCCGGATGAGAGGGCCGAACTAGGTTCCCAGGAACCGCTCGACGGACCCGGGGGACGGGTAGGGTCGTCGACGATCCCGGAGGTGGAGCGCGGCGCACGCGTTTCCGAACCGCAGTGCCTCCCCGGGAGGAAGGTCCCGAAGACGAGCGAGGACGTACCCCGCGTTGAACACGTCCCCACACCCCGTCGGGTTGTCGATGCGCACGCGGAACGCGGGGACGGCGTCGGAGTCCTGAGCGGTCACCCTCACGGAACCGCGAACGCCTCGGTGGAGGACGACCTCGCCCGGCCCGAGGGCGATGATCCTCCGTGCCGCGTCGATGAAGGATCCGCGGCCTCCGATCGCGCGGATCTCAATCTCGTTCCCGAAAAAGGTGTCGACATGGGGAAGGCACGTCCGCACCGCGCGAATCCGTTCGGGCCGCCACCCGTCCGGGTCCGTCGAGACGTCGAGGGAGGTCGTCGCGCCCGCCCGCCGAGCCCGCGCGAGGAGGCGCGCGCTCGGCTTCCCCATGAGTCGCGAGGTCCACCAGTACCCCGCCCGATGGACGTGCTGGACCCCTGCAAAGGTCGAGGATGGCACATCCCGTTCCCGCAGGAACCCGTTCGCGCCCGGTGCCGTGAGGAGGGCCCGGGTCCCGTCTTTCCACGTCAACGCGACCGTCATGCCGGTCCGACGAACCGGATCCTGCCGCAGGATCGCCCGGACGTTTCCGCGGCGAAAGGCGTCCTGAATCGTGTCCGCATGAGGATCCCGGCCCACGGCGCCCACGAAGGCGGTCCGAGCGCCGAGCGCCGCGATGGCCAGGGCGAAGTTCGTCGCGTTCCCTCCGGGAAGGGACGTGAACTCGGACACGATCGCTTGGACGTCGCCCCGGGCGAGGGGCTCCATCGGCGGCGAGACGAGATCGACGATCGCGTCGCCGATCGCCGCGACGCGGAGGCGGGCGGACGGCATGGGTCAGGCCTTCCAGAGCCCCTGGCGCTTCAGCTCCTCGACGACGACCTTGTAGTCCGCCGGCCGCCCGCAGCTCGGACAGAAGAGGCTCCCGTGGGCGTCGCGCAGCGGGTCGGGGCCCTCCCAGCCGCAGAATCGACACACCGCGTCCGTGACGGCCATCGCGCACCTCAGAAGAAATCCTCGAGGGTCAGCTTCCGGTCCGCTTTGCGGTCGTCCTCCTCGGCCGGCTCCCTCTCGTCGAAGTCCTCGCTGAACAAGGACTTCTGCTGCGCGGGCTGCGTCCCGGTGAATAGCGCCTTTTCGTCCCAGCCGTAGGCCTCCGTGATGTAGGCGAGGGTCTGCGCCACCCGCCGTGCATAATACTCCCAATCCGGTTTCTTGTCGAACGGACGACCCGACACGTACGGCTCCACCTCCATCGGGCTCCTCCGGGCATCCGTGACGATCCACGAGACCTTCATCCCGGGCATGAACTCTTCGCCCATCTCCTCGAGCTTTCGCGCGGCGATCACGTTGCTCATCGAATTCGGGTTCACGTATCGGGTTTCCTCTTTCACGGTCCGCGAGATCACGAGCGCCTCGATCGGGTCCCGTTCCGAGTCCTCGAGCGGTGGCATCCCCTCGCGGACCTCCGCCACGATCTGCCTCGCGAGGGTGACTGCCCCCTCCTGGTCTCGGTCGAGGATCTTCTCGAACACCCGGCGCTGCGACTCGCTCTGCAGGTCGAACGCGTCCGTGCGACGGATCTCGTATCCGCGCACGATCATCTGTCCCTGCAGTTCCTCCGGCCACGCGACCTTGCCCGCATACCGCTTCTTCCGTCCATGGCTGAACAGCGTCTCGTAAATCTTGTCGACTTCCATGGAGATGCGCCCGCGAGAGAATCGCTCCGCCGTCGTGCGCGCGAAGTCCCGGGACGACTCGAGCCCCGGAACCGGGGACTGGAAGAACACGGAGTCCGTGTCCGCATAGACGACCTTCACCCCGTCCGCCTCGAGTTCCCCGATGATCCCCTTGATCCGTTCGCGCGCGAAGGCGGTGATCGACGCCCCCACCTTCGGATCGTTGAAGCGGTAGAACGAGGAGGCGAGGACGCCGTAGAAGGCGTTCATGAGCACCTTGATCGCGGCCTGGAGGCCCTCATAGAACTCCTTCATCTGCGGGTCTTTCGTCTCCCGCATCCGGGACCGGACCTCCTCACGGTCTTTCATCAGGTTCGCGAGGATCACGGGCAGGAGACCCTTCTTCTCGTCCGCGGCGAGGAACTTCGCGCCCGTGGGGCTCGCGATCGTCCCGGCCGACGAGACGGTCGTGAAGCAGATGTTGTTCTCGATGATCAGGGACGGGTACATCGCCCTGAAGTCGAGAGAGATGACCCACTCGTACAGGCCGGGCTGGAGGCTGTGCACGTAGCCTCCCTCGATCTGCTCGACGCGGCCGCCGCGCATCTTCATCATCGGGACGGCAACCTTCGCGCGGTCCGCGGCCCGAATCAGGATCGAATCAATCAGGTTCGAGGTGCGGCCGTGGAGGACGTCTTCGAGGGGGAGCTTGCTCACCGCGGCCAGGTCGAGGGTCTTCTCGATGCGCCGCACGCGTTCGAGGATCCGGAGCGATAGCTCCGCGTCGTTAATGCAATACCGGATGACCTTGTCCCGATCGCGTTCCCATTCCTCATCGATTTTCCGGCGCTGGAGCTCGTGCTTCCCTTCCCCGAGGAGGTGCTTCGCGACGTAGTCGAGGGTCTCTTGCTTCGGTCGCATCTCCGCCTTCACGGCCCACCAGACGTCGGTCAGGATGCGCCCGTCGAGCCGCCAGAAGCGTTCTCCGAGATGGAAAAAAGTGGAGTGGTCCCTCGCCAGGCCGAGGCGCGGCATCCCATGTTTCGCGGCCCTCTCGATGAGGACCGGCAGGTCATAACCATCGATGTTGTAGCCAGAAATGATGTCCGGATCGAGTTCATCGATCAGCTTGACGAAGCGCTCGATGATCTCCTTCTCGTTGCCCGTCAGGATGCGGGTCTGGATCTCTCCGGCCTCGCGATGCGCGACGCCGATGCAGAAGATGTGGCCGTCCCGAATCGAATTCTCAATATCGAAGCTCAGGACTCGGAGCGCCGGCCGGAACGGCTCGCAGGGCTCGAATCGCTCCGCCGCAAGGAACAGCTCCGTCGTGTAGTGTCCGGCTGCCTCGGCCAAGGTCCCGTGGACGCGGACCGCGGCACCGAGGTCCATGTCGTAGATGAAACGATGCTGGAACGGGATATCGGCCTCCAAGGGCGTCGAGCCGAACTTCCGGGCCTTCTCCCGGTATTCCGGCGTCTTCCAGGGCTGTCGGAGGACCACCTTCGCGCACGGCGTCGGTCGGCCTTCGACCTCCAAGGTCACGTCCTCGAACGCGACGACCTGCTTGTCCCGGGCGAACGCGCCGCGGAGCGCCTGCGGGGGTGTGACGACATAGAAGTAAGGCTTGAACCCGGAGTACTCGATTGCGATGCTCCTCCCGTCCCGGGTGCGGCCGAACAGTTGGATGACGGGTTCCTGGCGGTCCTCCGGACCCTCGGCAGGCTCCCGTCGGTAGGAGGCCGTGATGATCCGAACGTCGAACGATTCGCTCATACCTTCGCCACGATCTTCATCACGTCCCCGTCCTGGACCGGGTGGTCTCGGCCCACGACCATCTTCGTGCGCGCGTTGATCGCACGGATGAAGTGGTTCCCCAAGTCCGTGTGGACTTTAAAGGCTACGTCCACGGCGGTCGAACCACGGGGGACGAGGAACGCATCCGGTAGCACGTTTCCCGACTTGTCCGTCCAGTGGTGCTCGTCCTCCACCGGATAGACGACGATCAGGTCCAGGAGGCGGAAGACCGCCTCCTCGAGGCACGCCTGGACGCCCGTTGAGCCTCGTTCCCGAAGGAAGGCTTCGATCGTCTCGAGGCCCTTCTGCTGCGCGGGGGACAGCTTCGACGGATCGAGGATCCGGAAGCTCCGCGCGCCGGGTTCGTAGGCGATGAATCCCGCTGCGGCGGCGCGACGCAGCGCGAGTTCGTACGCGGAACTCGTCGGCACCACATGGTACCCTTCCGTCTTCCCGAGACGCTCGAGCGCCTCGGGCGGGGTCAGGTCCGCCTTATTCGCCGCGAGGATCATCGGCTTGCCGCGTCGCTGGAGGGTCCGCGCCAGGCGTAGGAGGTCGTCGGACGACCATCGGGCCATTTTCGGATCGAGGGGCGTCTCCCGGAGCGCGAGGTGGACCTGGGCCTCCGTCAGACCGAGGCCCGTGAGGCGGCCGTGGACGACCTTCTCGGGCGGCACGGCCTCGAGGTCCGCGCGTCGAGCATCCTTCTCCCAGTTCCGCGAGAGGATTCCCGCAATCCAGTAGGCGAGCTCTTCCTCCAAGAATCGAACGTCGTCCAAGGGATCGTGGCTTCCGGACGGCACGGGATTGCCCTCGAAGTCCGTCCCCCCGGTCGCGTCGATCACGTGAACCAGCGCACTTGCCTGCCGGAGGTCGTCCAAGAATTTGTTCCCGAGCCCACGGCCCTCGTGGGCCTTCGGGACGAGGCCCGCGACGTCGAGCAGCTCGACGGGAATGAGCCGGGTGCCATCCTGGCAGGGCGCGTTGTTCGGTTTGCAAGCCTTGCCCAAGTCCAGGTGGGGGCATCGCTTCCGGATGAACGCGACGCCCCGGTTCGGCTCGATCGTCGTGAAGGGATAATTCGCGATCTGCGCGGGAGCGAGGGTCGCTGCCGCAAAGAACGTCGACTTGCCCACGTTGGGCTTCCCGACGACCCCCAACTCCACGGGTCAAGGAAGGATTTGGTCACTCAAGTAACTTGGCGGGAGGCCTGAGAGCCGCTTCCCTCAGCCCCGCGTCGGCGTCGCCGTAGGAAAACAAGCACGATCAGGAGCGTGCCCGCGACCGGTGCTGCGACTTCGTGAAACTCCGGCGCGTTGACCTGCCAACCGCCGCCGGAGAGCTGCGGGGCGGTCGACGGCACAAGGACCGTCGCGTTGACCGGCGCGCTCATGTCCCCGACCCCGGACCAATCCGTTGCGGCGAAAACCATCTGTGTCTCGTTCGTGACCGAGACCGGAATGGACCCTTCGACGTCCGTCGAATTCTTCGCGAGCGCCACGGCTGGGACAGACAGGGTCGACCATCGGCTCGACCAAGCGAACAGACTCTGCGACGTGACGCGACCCCCGTGCCCCTTGACCTCCAGGAGGTAATCGGCATAGATCCCGCCAATCGGTTCGCCGGCCTTGTCCGAGGCGTTCACGTCGATGTACACGAGCAAGACATCCTCCCCCGTTTGCCGGGGAAGCGGAATCGGTGGCCCTGAGGAGCCGTTCCCTCCGGGACCAGCGCGCACAGGATTGTGTCGCTCGGGGACCGCCCCGTCAAGGAGGATGCCGGAAACGCTCACGTGGAAGTAAGCCGCGGAGCCGTTCACGGCCGCCCCAACTCGGCTGATGTCGATGTCCGGATTCCCGAGCGGGGATGGATCCGTATCGGGTACGTCGACCGACATCCAGTCCGCGAAGAGGCCGTCGACCCGGATTCCGGAGGGCGTACCGAGGACGTAGGCCCGGGCCGCCTCGCCGTGCACGAAGACGGGGCGAGCAGCGAACGCGCTCTCGAGGCCGACTTCAACGACATCGCCCGAGAAAAATCCCGGGGCCGCGACCGATACGGTGACCGTGGCGGTCGGCTGGCCCTGGGACAAGGTTACGGATTCCGCCGAAAGGGACGTTGTGATCCCGGGTGTCGCGGTGAGGAGGAACGAGGAGACGGTCCACGCATCCGAGGTCGACAGGCCGACGGCCCGGATCCGAATCTCGAGGAGGCTCGTGGGTCCGCTCCCGACGACCGTCGCGAGGGGGCGCTGCTCGATGACGACCGCGCCGCCGAGGGGATTCAAGAGAGCCTCACTCCGACTCGAGCTACCCTCGAAGTTCGTCGCATAGAGGCCGACCCGATACGCGTCGGGATTGAATCGTGCGATGTCGAACGAGGAAATCCGCACCTCGAGGCCCTGGGCGGACGACGCGGCGTCCACTCGGCCTGACGCCTGACGTCGGCTCCAGTTCAACTCGGCGTCCGTGGGGAAGGCGTAGAGGCGCGCGCCCGCAACCGTGCTGTTCCCGCCGAACACGTTCACGACCGCGTCTGCGCCGAGGTCGCCGAACGTCAGCCCGGTCGCGGAGTCACCGTCCCCGTCGATGAGGAAGTACAGGCCGTCGTAGCCGGTCGCGTCTCCGAACATGGACCCGATCGTGGATGCGAAGAGGTACATGTTGTCGCGATCCAAGAGGACCGCGTACCGGTACACGGAGACGTTCGGGTCCGCCGCGACGCTCGCCGCGTCGAGGGCGGGCACAGGGGCCCAGTCGCCGAAAGACCCGTCGATCGAGATCGGGGAGACGGGCGCGGGGCTGGGAACGAAGAGGCCGGCGACAATGATGATGGCGGCGAGGATGCCGCCGGCGATCATCGCGTAGCGGATCTGCCGGGTTCGCTTCGTCCGCAGACCCCGGACGTTGAGGCGGACGCCGGGAGCGACCTCGGAACCGTTCACGCGGCCCTGTGTCGAGACGAGACCGTTCACGCGGCCCTGGCCTTGCCCGAGGCCGTTCACCCGGCCGACGCCGTTCACGAGGCCGTTCACGCGGCCCATCCCGTTCACGAGGCCGTTGACCCGCCCGACGCCATTCACGAGGCCGTTCACGCGTCCGCTGCCGTTCACGAGGCCGTTCACGCGGCCCGGGCTCCCGCGCCGACGGCGCTTCGCCCCGAGGCCGCTCACGAGGCCTCGGCTCCCGCGCATCCACCCGGACAGGAAGCCGACGGACGCCGCCGCGGGAGACGCCTCAGGCGGTCTTTCCGCCGCAGGCTTCGGGATCGGGAGATCGACGAGGGCCTCGGCGCCCATGGACGCCTCGAGCTCCTCGATCAACCAATCGAGGACGGCGGCCTTCGTCCGTTCGAGCTCCTCCGGGGTCAGGGATTCCTCGAGCTCCCCGACGAGGAGGTCGTCTACGAGGGTGTCGAGCTCCACGCTCTCCTGGGACGTGGTCGGCCCGGGTTCCGTCTCCGGTTCCACCGGCGCCCCGAGAGAGATCTTGCACGATGGACACACGGAGGCATCTTTCGGGAGCGACGCTCCGCACCGCGGACAGACGAGGCCCACGTTCGTGATGAGGGTGTCGAGTTCCGCGACCTCCTGTTCCCAGGCCGCGTCGTCGACGAGGGATCGAGCGGTCGACCGCAGCTGCTCCGCCCCTTGCGGGACGTTCGCCCGCCGCGCCTGAAGACGGAGCAGGGCGACCTTGATCTTCTTCGCCCCGGGCGCGCGCTTTGCGGCCTCCTCGAGGGAGGCCATCGCGTCGTCCCCGCGGCCGAGCGACTCGAACAGGAGGCCCTGGCCGTACCACAGGTCCGCGTTCTCCGGCGCCTCCGAGACCTTGCGCTCGAAGAATGCCAGCAGGGGACGCGGGACGTCCTCCTCCAGTTCCTTCCGAATCGACTCGTCCATTTCCTCCTCGTCGAACGTCGCGCCGCATTCGAGGCACGCGGACGAGAACGCCGACGTGATGCATTGACAGAGAGGACACTCGAACTCATCCTGGACGATTTGCTCCTTCGTCCGCTGGGGTGGCTGGTAGCTCAGGAGCTGCAGGGAGGCCGCGATCTTGCGGGCCGCCACGGGTCCGACCTCCGGGATCCGCGCGAGCTCCGCCTCCGTGGCGCGGGCGATCTTCCAGATCGCGTCGTAGCCGCGGTCGATCAAGGCGCGTGCGCGGACCTCATCGACGCCGAGAATCCGGAGCATGTCCTGGAGGGCCCGCGCATCGTACTCCCCCCGGATCCGGCGCTTCGGACGCTCGTTCGACGCGACGTCGGGCCCGGGTGCGGGGGAAGGAGGCGGCGTCGGGACGTCCTTCTCGGAGCCCGCCGGGGTCCCCGGCGCCGGGAATCGGGAATGGCACTGCTCGCAGATCAGCTGCCACGCGTTGAACGTGCCGCACTCCGGACAGGCGGCGGCCCACTCGAGGGCCCGGACGTCCCGGAGGATCGAGGCCGCGCCGCACGTGTCGCACAGGATGAGGGGCGAGGTCGTCCCGCCGCACGACGAGCAGGCGGGGAGGTCCTCTCGGCGGAGGGTCATCCGAGGCCCTCCGAACCGACGGAGGACGCGAGGACGGGGAGAGAGGATGCCCTCTCGCTGCGGCGGAACCCTGCGAGCATTTCTGCTTCGCCTTCTGGCTCTCAGGCTTTATACTCCATTATGGACTTTCCCACGCGGTTATCATCGGGGATTGGTGGAATGGAGCGGGCCGTGATCCTCTGCGACGGGTATTTCGGACAGAGCACGGGGAAGACCGCGAACGGCCTGGTGCGTTACTCGAAGCGATTTCAGATCGTCGCGGTGGTCGACCGCTCGAGAGCCGGCCGAGACGCGGGGGAGGTCCTCGACGGCACGTCGAAAGGCGTCCCGATCGTCGCGGACCTCGACGAGGCCGTCGCGAGATACCGTCCCGATACGATGATCGTCGGCGTCGCCACGTTCGGTGGGTACATCCCGAAGGAGTTCCGGCCCGTCATCCGCCGGGCGATCGAACACGGGCTCAGCGTGGCCTCGGGGTTGCATGAATACCTGAACGACGACCCGGAGTTCGCGGCCCTCGCCCGGGAGCATGGGGTCCGGCTCCTCGACGTCCGGAGACCGCGGCCGATCCGCGAGGCGAAGCAGTTCAGCGACCTGTCGAGGAAGCTGCCGTGCCTCCGCATCCCGGTCCTCGGGACCGACGGGGCGATTGGAAAGCGGACGGGGGCCCTCCTCCTCACGGACGCCCTGAACGACGCGGGGATCCGGGCCGCGTTCGTCGCGACGGGCCAGACGGGCCTCCTCCAAGGATCCGAGTACGGCGTGCCGCTTGACGCGATCAAGGGAGACTTCATGGTCGGGGAGCTCGAGGCAGAAATCGTCCGAGCGCATGACGAGACGAAGGCACGCGTGGTCGTCGTCGAGGGCCAAGGGAGCATCTCCCATCCCGCCTACGTGTGCGGCACGCGGGCGATCCTCATGGCGTCCATGCCGTCCGGAATCCTCATGATGCACGCACCTGCCCGGACGACGCGGTCGTTCCGGCGGGACGTCGTCGCGTGGCCCATGCCGACGGTCGACGAGGAAATCCGGTGGCTCGAGTTCTTCTCCCGCGAGGCAAAGGTCGTCGCCCTGGGTATTAACCACGAGAACATGACGAGGGAACAGGTGGAGTCGACCGTGGCGGACTACGAGCGCACGTACGGACTCCCGACCGCGGACCCACTGTGGCATGGATGCGGGAAGTTCGTTGAACGGATCCGGGGGATGCTGTGAAGATCCCGCGATCTCATCCTCGATACGCATCCCTCCTTCGACGAGAGAAGCTCGTGCGGGCCTGGAAGGCGGGCATCGTCGTTCCGGAGGGCCTAATCGCCCACGGTCGCGGGGAGGCGTTCGACTACCTGTTCGGCGAGGAGTCGAGCGCGCCCGCCCTCGTGGCGGAGAAAGCGGCCGCCGCGTTCCTCCTCTCGGCGAAGCGGCCGGTCGTCTCCGTGAACGGGAACGTCGCGGCCTTGGCGGCGCGGGAGGTCGTGCGTCTCGCGAAAGCAGTCGGCGCACGGATCGAGGTGAATCTCTTCCACCGGTCCGAGGTCCGCGTCCGGCACGTCGTGGCCTTGCTGGAAAGGGCCGGGGCCAGAGGCGTCCTGGGATTGCGACCGGACGCACGGATTCCCGGACTCGAGTCGAAGCGCGCCCTCTCCCACCGGGACGGCGTGTTCGGCGCGGACGTCGTGGTCATCCCCCTCGAGGACGGGGACCGGGCGGAGGCACTCGTCCGACTGGGGAAGACCGTAGTCAGCGTGGACCTCAACCCGATGTCTCGGACCTCTCTGGCGGCGACTGTACCCGTCGTGGACGACGTGTCGCGGGCGCTTGTTCAAATGGAACGGTTCGCGAAGGAACTCCGGCAGGATCCGCGCGAAGTTTCAAGATTGCGGAACGCCTACGATCGCCGCGGCAACCTCGGCGCCGTGTACTCGTTCCTCGGTTGGCGACTCGAGCAGCTGCGCCGTGGTCGCTCGCGCGGAGGGAGGCAATCGCCGCGCACGCCACGACGAACAGCGAGACGTTGAGATTCGGCCAGCGCAAGCTTCCACGGGCTTTCCTCCCGGTCGCCGCGGCCGTCATCATCGCGCTCCTCATCGCGATTGCGACGGACCTTGTGCGCCTCGGGCCCGCCACGATCGACCTTCCGAAGAATGCGATGGGGCTGACGATCGAGATCTCCCGAATCGCGGACGGCGACCCATCCTTCGATTACTACTACGTCGTTCTTTCCATCTCGAACTCCATCGACGATCCGACGATCCGTCCGTACGAGGCCTCCGTTCGGTTGCGCGTGGATCCGGCCGCATCGATCACGAGACACATTCCCACGGCAGGGGACCACGCGGAGGGGGAAACGATTCTTCTCCCGGACGTCGTACGGACCTTCACCGCTTCAGCGGGGTACGTGTCATACGACGAACCCGAGGAGAACGTCGGCGTATGGATCGTTCATGGAGAGAGGCTCCTCCAGAGCACTCCGATCTTCGACCGCCGAGGCGACTTCTTGGTGGATGTTCGAATCCGGCAAGGGGTCTCTCTGACCGTGACCGCGGAGGCGACGCTCACCTGGTACTACCGATCGCCGGTCCAGGCGTACCCCGTGGCATCTCGGACGACCGAGGCGGGGTTCAGGATCGCCAGTGACCGGTCTTCCACTTGATCGAACAGCCCATCGGCGGTACGAACGTCGCGGGAGGATCGCGGCCTGCGAGGAGCGCGCTGAGGACGTCCCGCATGACCTGCTGCTTCACGCCCTTCGGGTCCTTGGAGTCGTCGAGCTTCCCGCGATACCGAAGCTTCCTTGAGCCATCGAAGACGAAGAAGTCCGGCGTGCAGACGGCCCCGTAGGCCTCGGCGACCTTCTGGCTCTCATCTCGGAGGTACGGGAAGTTGTAGCCTTTGCGTTTCGCGCGCTCGACCATGTGGTCGAAGTCGTCTTCCGGGTAGCTCGCCTCGTCGTTTGCGTTGATGGCGACGAACTGGACGCCTTTCGAGGCGAAGTCCCGCTGGACCGCGACCGTGCGCTCCTCCCACGCCTGGACGTAGGGGCAGTGGTTGCACCAGAACGCGACGACGAGGATCGGCTTCTCGCGGAAGGAATCGAGGGCGTACGCCTTGCCGTCGACGCCGGGCAACGCGAAGGTGGGGGCGGACGAACCGAGCGGTAGACCCTGATACTGGGCGAGTTCCATGGGGACAACCGAGGCATGCTTAGACACCGGCACCGTAAAACCTTTCGCCACGCGAAGGGCCGATGCGCGCGCAATCCGGGTGCGATGGAGGTCCCAAGGAGGTCCGCCGCGACACAAACTTTATGAGTGTCGCCCCAAATGGACCAATCCCGTGAGTTGACGTGAAATTTGTTGTCGTCACGGGAGGCGTTTTGTCAGGACTCGGAAAGGGCATTTCCACTTCGTCGATCGGGGTACTCCTGAAATCGAAGGGATTGAAGGTCTGTCCAATCAAGATCGATCCGTACCTGAACGTCGACGCGGGAACGATGAACCCCTATCAGCACGGAGAGGTCTTCGTGCTCGATGACGGATCGGAGGTCGACCTGGACCTCGGGAACTACGAGAGGTTCCTCGACGTGAACCTGACGGGAGATCACAACATCACGACGGGGAAGGCGTACCGCGCGGTGATCGAGAAGGAGCGGCGCGGAGATTACCTCGGGAAGACCGTGCAGATCATCCCGCATGTTACGGACGAGATCAAGGCCGAGATCCGCGCCGTGGGAGAGAAGGAAGGAGCCGACATCGTCCTGATCGAAGTCGGTGGCACGGTCGGGGACATCGAGGGGATGCCGTTCCTCGAAGCGGTCCGCCAGCTGAGCCAGGAGGAGGGGAAGGAGAACGTCCTGTTCGTGCACACGACCCTCGTGCCGATCATGGGCGCCGTGGGGGAGCAGAAGACGAAACCGACGCAACAGAGCGTGCGCGAGCTGCGGTCCATGGGGATCCAGCCGAGCACGATCATCGCGCGCGGGGAGCGGTCCCTCGATCCAGAGATCAAGAAGAAGATCGCGTTCTTCTGCGACGTCCCCGTGGAAGGGGTCGTGAGCGCACCCGATGCGTCGACGATCTACGACGTCCCCCTCCTGTTCGACGGCCAGGGCCTCACGGAGTACATCATGAGGACGCTCCGACTCAAGCCGCGATCCGAGGACATGGCGGAATGGAAGGAGTTCCTCGACAAGCTCAAGAGTCCGGAGAGAGAGGTCACGATCGCCCTCGTGGGGAAGTACACCCATCTGAAGGACTCGTACATCAGCCACATCGAGGCATTCCACCATGCGGCCGCCCACGCCCGCACGGGCGTGACGATCCGCTGGGTCGAGTCGGTCGACATCGAGAAAAAAGGCGTGAAGATCCTCGAGGACGCGGACGGGATCCTCGTCCCCGGCGGCTTTGGGGACCGGGGAATCGAAGGGAAGATCGCAGCGACTCGCTATGCAGCGAACCACGACATCCCCTTCCAGGGCGTCTGCCTCGGATTCCAGCTCGCGACGGTCGGGTTCGCGCGAGAAGCGCTCGAGCTGAAGGACGCGAACAGCTCCGAGTTCAACCCGAAGACACCGCATCCGGTCGTGGACCTGCTCCCGGAGCAGAGGAATGTCAAGGACCTGGGGGCGACGATGCGCCTCGGGGCGCACGAGATCCTCTTGGACCCGAAATCCACGACCGCGAAACTGTACGGTTCAGCGACAATCTACGAGCGTCATCGACACCGGTACGAAATCAACCCGTCGTACATCGCGAAGCTCGAAGATGGCGGCCTGAAGTACGTGGGCCGTTCCGACGGAGGCAGGAGGATGGAAGTGCTCGAACTCCAGGGACACAGATACTTCATCGCGTCCCAGTTCCATCCGGAGCTCCGGTCGCGGCCCCTTCGGCCGTCCCCGATCCACCTGGGACTCGTTCGCGCAGCCGCGTCCTGAGCCAGAAACCTTTAATCGGAGCCCGGTCTTGGGCATCGTTCGTGTCGTCTCCCAGCTACGAGCAGCTTCTCCAACGTGCGAAACAGGCGCTCCCGGCGGCCCTGACCAGCGGTGAGCGGTTCCAGATTCCTGCGCCGGAAATCGTCATCGAAGGCAAGACGACCATCCTCCGGAACTTCGAGGACATCGTGAGCGCGATCCGGCGGGACCCGAACATGGTCCTCACGTACCTGTTGCGGGAGCTCGGCACGGCCGGCACGCTCGACGGCCGCCGCGTGGTCTTCAAGAGCAAGGTCACGGGGCAGCAGGTCGAGGACCGTGTGAAGTCTTACGTGGAGGCGTACGTCCTGTGTCAGGAGTGCGGTCGGCCGGACACGCGCCTCGTGAAGGAGGACCGCATCGCGATGCTCGAGTGCGACGCGTGCGGCGCCCGCCGGCCCGTGAAGGCCGTCAAGAAGGCCGCGAAGGTCGAGGAGGCGCCCCTCGTCGAGGGAAAGGTCTACG
>Ga0209002_10000724_pt1 | contig 26666 bp, 22 predicted proteins | sample Rifsed16ft2_FD_184010 | JGI IMG/M metagenome (GOLD analysis project Ga0209002, IMG submission 184010) | Soil microbial communities from Rifle, Colorado, USA - sediment 16ft 2 (version 2) | ecosystem: Environmental > Terrestrial > Deep subsurface > Rock core/Sediment | place: Rifle, Colorado... | reverse complement strand
CGCGGCCGCGTCGAACTCCGGTGCCAAGGGCTCGGGCCCGATGCGCGCAGTATAGGACCGCCAGCCGGCTTCGTCCAAGAGCCATACTCGGCCCAGCCGGCGTACGTCGCGATACACGAAGGTCGCCTTCCCGTCCAGTTTGCCCAGGAACACCACGTAGCGCCGCTCGGGCGCCGTCAGCGGCCGGTCGGACACCAACAGGTTCCCCGTCATGCCGGGTTGGACCACCATCCGGTGGCCACTGGCGAACCGGAGCACGACGTGCTTGGCACGGCGGGTCACTTGCTCGATGCGGTTGCGCGCCACGGTCGCGAGGAAGCGCCGCGGACTTACCCGGCGCAGCACGTCGGACTTGAAGAGCCTGGGGGAGCGGAGGATCCGGCCGGTGAGCCGGGGCTCAAGGTCGCGGACGATGGTCTCGACTTCAGGAAGCTCGGGCACGGGCTACCTCGCGCCACGCGATGTCGCGACGGAACACTCGCCCTTCGTACGTGATCGCTTCGGCCAGCGTGCGGCTGTGAGTCGCGGCTTCGGCGACGTCGCGCCCGAGCCCGGTGGCGCAGAGCACCCGCCCTCCGGCGACCCGGAGCGCCCCACTGGCGTCCCGCATGGTGCCCGCGTGGAACAGCAGGGTGTCCGGCGGAAGCGTGCCCGGCAGCGAGATGGCAGCCCCTTTCCGGGGGGCGTCCGGGTAGCCCTGGGAGGCGACGACGGTGGTCACCGCGGCGCGGTCCGCCGCGAGCTGGGGGGCCGCGGGTCGCCAGGGCTCTCCCGAGCCGATGCGCCAGAAGTGATCAGCCAGGTCGCCCGCCAGCGCCGGCAGCACGACCTGCGTCTCCGGATCGCCGAAGCGGCAGTTGAACTCGATCACGAGCGGGTCGCCGGCCGGCGACATCATGAGGCCGGCGTAGAGGCAACCGCGATATCGCGCGCCGCGTGCCTCAAGCTCCCGGAGGACCGGCAGGAAGATCTCGCGCTCCACCCGATCCAACAGCGGCTTCGTTGCCAGGGAGACCGGCGCGTAGGCACCCATCCCTCCGGTATTGGGGCCGGTGTCGCCCTCGCCCAGGCGCTTGTGGTCTTGGGCCGGCGGCAGCATGAGCACGCGCTCGCCGTCGGTCAGTGCCAGGACGGACAGCTCCTCACCCTCCAGGAACCGCTCCACCAGTACTTCCTGCCCGGCCGCGCCGAACTTGCCGCCGAACATCTCGCGGGCCGCGCTCTCGGCCTCGGCCCGAGTGCGGCACACCACAGCCCCCTTTCCGGCGGCGAGCCCCGACGCCTTGACCACCAACGGCTCCGGATGCCCGGCAATGTACGCCAGGGCCTGCGCCGGGTCCGTGAAGCCGCGGCTCTCGGCGGTGGGCACCCGCGCCCGCGCCATGACGTCCTTGGCGAACGCCTTGGAGGCTTCGATCCGGGCGGCGCCGGCGGTGGGCCCGAACGCCGGCACCTGCCGAGCGGCGAGATGGTCTACCAGCCCCGCAGCGAGGGGTGCCTCCGGGCCGACCACTACCAAGTCGATCCGGTGCTCGCGAACCGCGTCATACAGCTGATCTGGGTGCTCTGCGGCTAGGGCCAAGTTGGTGGCGACCTCGGCGGTGCCGGCGTTTCCCGGGGCGCAATAGACGGCGGCGGCGCGCGAGAGCATCCAGCACAGGGCATGCTCTCGCCCGCCGCCGCCCACCACCAGCACTCTCACCGCTTGGTCGTGTCCTTGAACGCGTCCGTGAAGGCCCGCGCGGCGCGCTTCGCCGCGTCGGCCACCTGGTCCACCGTCTTCTTGGCCTCGGAGGCGTAGTGCGCCGCCGCGTCACCGAGGTCCTGACTCAGCGGGCGCTCTTGCTCCGGCGCGCCGCGCCGCTGGTACTCGCCGCCCAGGATTCGCTGGTAGGCTCCGGTATCGGTCCAATGCTTGAGCTCCGCCGCGCGCAGCGTGTTGAACGGGTGACTGGCGCCGAGGGTGTTGAGGATCTTGTAGATCGTATCCAGCGCGCCGCCCCGCTCCTCGTATTCGCCGGCCTGTCGCATGAAGGCGTCGAGATCCATCTGTTTCATGTCGCCGCCGCCCGCGAGCTTCAGGAACACCCGATTGGTGGCGGTGGGGTCCTGGCTGGCCAGCAAGCCGGCGCGGTCGGCCGACAGCTCGCTTTTTCGATACCACTCGAGCAGCGCCAGCTTGATCGGCAACAGCGCGATGCCGGCGAGGAAGGGCAGGTTCTGGAAGCCCAGCTCCAGGATCAGGATCAGGACGGTGCGGTAGAGCGCGTGCCCGCTGATCACGTGACCCAGCTCATGGCCCACGAGTGAGCGCAGCTCGTCCGTGTCCAGCAGGGCCACCGCGCCAGAGTTCAAGATGATGAACGGCCGATCCACGCCCACCGCGCCGGCGTTCACGAAGGGCGTCTGGGTGACGTAGACCTCCACCGGATCCGGCCAGTCCATGGTGGCGGACACTTCCGTTATCAGGGTGTGCAGGACCGGGAACTGGGTGGGGCCTACGCGCACGGCGTTGGCCTGAAACAGCAGGCGAATGCCGCGTTCCCCGAAGGTGCCGACGATCTTCCGCACGGCTTCGTCGAAGCCCGGGATGGCGCGCAACGTCTGGAGGGCCCCGCGGTCGGCCGGATGCTCCCAGGCCACCGGCGCGATCTGTTGGAGGACTTTGCGGGGCCGCGGCGAGGGGAGGGCGGTAGCGTCAATCATGGGGTCTCTCCTGGTTCAGTACTCACCTTTCGTTTCCGCGCCCGCGCCGGTTTCACTTCGCGGCCTTGGCCAGCGCCTGTTCCAGGTCCGCCCGCAGATCCTCCACGTCTTCGATGCCCACCGAGAGCCGCACCAGCCCGTCCGTGAGTCCCATCTCTTCCCGCATCGGTTTCGGCACGCTGGCGTGCGTCATGCTGGCCGGATGCCCCACCAGACTCTCGACCCCGCCCAGCGATTCGGCGAGGGCGAAGATCCGGGTACTCTCCACGAAGACGCGCGCCCGGGCGGCCGACCCGAGTTCCAGGGAAACCATGCCGCCAAAGCCGCTCATCTGGCGGCAGGCCAGCTCATACTGGGGGTGGTCCGCGAGGCCCGGGTAATACACGCGCTGTATGGTCGCGTGGCTCTGAAGCCACTCGGCGAGGCAGCGGCCGTTGCTGTCGTGTTGCCGCATCCGAAGCGGAAGGGTCTTGGTACCGCGGAGCGCCAGCCAGCAATCAAACGGTCCCGGGACCGCCCCCGCGGCGTTCTGGAGGAACGCGAGGCGTTCCGCCAGGTCGTCGCGGTGGGTGACGACGGCGCCGCCCACCATGTCGCTATGGCCGTTCAAGTACTTGGTGGTCGAGTGGATCACCAGGTGGGCGCCGAGCGCGAGGGGCCGTTGGAACACCGGAGTGGCGAACGTGTTGTCCACCGCCACCAGCAACTTCCGGTCCTGGGCCAGCGCGCCGACCGCGGCTAAGTCCGTGAGCCGCATCATCGGGTTGGACGGCGTCTCCACGAAGATCATCCTGGTGGCCGGGGTCACGGCCTTGGCGATCTTGGCAGGGTCGCGCGTGTCCACGAAGCTGAAGGTGAGGCCGAGCTGGGCGAACACCTGGGTCATGAGGCGGTGGGTGCCGCCATAGACGTTCTCGCCGCAGATCACGTGATCGCCCGCCCGGAGCAGCTTGAGGACCGCGTCCGTGGCGGCGAGCCCGGACGCGAAGGCGAAGCCGTGGGTGCCGCCTTCGAGGGCGGCCAGGTTCCGCTCGAGGGCGTCGCGTGTGGGGTTTCGGGTGCGCGCGTATTCGAACCCCTTGTGTCTTCCCAAGGCCGGCTGAACGTAGGTCGACGTCTGGTAGATGGGCGTCATGATGGCGCCGGTCGGATCGTCGGGGCGCTGGCCGGCGTGCACGGCTCGAGTACCGAGCCCTAATTCGAGGTCGGACTCGAAAATCCGGGTCATGGGTCGCTCAAGTGCAAGGCGGAGGGGAACCTACACTCCCGGACTTGCGGGCGGCAAGCGACTGGCTGTGCCGCCGGTTCCGGCGTACGTTACCTGCCATGGCGTCCGACGATTTCCGCTGTCTCGTGGTAGATGACGAGCCTCGCATACGGGCCGCGCTGGCGCGGCTGCTGGAAAGCGTGGGGTACCGGTGTGAGCAGGCCGACTCGGCCCGGGCGGCCCTGGCGGCGCTGGAGCGCGAGCCGGCTCCGGTGATACTCGCCGACATCCGGATGCCGGAGATGGACGGTGTGGCGCTGCTCCACGAGATCCGGCGGCGGTGGCCTGACTCCGCCGTGGTCATGCTGACGGCGGTGGCGGAGGTGGAGACCGCCGTCGCCTGTCTGCAGGCGGGTGCCTACGACTACATCGCGAAGCCCTTCCAGCTGGAGGAGGTCCGCGCGCGGGTGAGCCAGGCGCTCGAGAAACGCCGGCTGATTCTGGAGAACCGCCAATACCAGGAGCACCTGGCGGACCTGGTGGACCAGCAGGCGATGCGGATCGAGGAGCTGTTCCTGGAGGGCGTCCAGACGCTGGCGCACGCGCTCGAGGCCAAGGACGCCTACACCCAGGGGCATTCCGCGCGCGTGGCGGCGTATGCCGGCCGGATCGCCGCGGCGCTGGGCTTGCCGGATGCCGATGTCGAGCTCATCGAACTGGGGGCCGAGCTGCACGACATTGGGAAGATCGGGGTGAGGGAGGCCGTGCTGCACAAGCCGGCCCGGCTCTCCACCGAGGAATACCACCACATCATGCAGCATGCCGCGATCGGAGCGCGCATCCTGGAACCGCTGCTCAAGCACGCGCCGCAGGTCCTGGCGGTGGTCCGCTCGCACCACGAACGGCCGGACGGCGGCGGCCTGCCCGACCGACTCCGGGGAGATGAGATCCCGCTGCACGCGCGGGTCGTCTCCGTAGCGGACGCCTTCGACGCCATGACGACGGGGCGGCCCTACCGGCCGCCGCGCGGCGTCGCGGAGGCGCTGGACGAGATCCGCCACGGCGCCGGTAGCCAATGGGACGGCGCCGTGGTGGAGGCATTCCTCGCGGTATGCCGCGACGCCGATCACCTGCCGATCCCCACGCCGGCGGTCTCGCGGCGGCGGGTTCCCCAGCGCGTCGCGGCCGGCGCAATCGCCACGCCGCCGCGCTGAGGTCCACGCCGGATGGCGACCGGGTTGATCGTCAGCGTGTCCGGCGTCCGCGGCATCGTGGGCACCGACCTCGTGCCGGAGTTGGTGGCTCGGTTGGCCGCGTCGTTCGGGCTGCTGGTGGCCAAGGAGCACGACGCGACCGTGGTGCTGGGGCGAGACGCGAGGGTCTCGGGACCCATGTTCGCCGCGGCGGCGCAGGCCGGATTGCAGTCGGTGGGCTGTGGCGTGGTGGACTGCGGCCTGGTGCCGACGCCGACCCTCCAGCTGGCCGTTGAGCATCATCACGCGGCGGGCGGTATCGCCATCACGGCGAGTCACAACCCGGCTGAATGGAACGCCTTGAAGTTCGTGGGGCCGGACGGGTTGTTTCTGGATGGGGCGGATGCGCGTGCGCTGGTGGAGCGGGCCGAGCGCGGCGACCTTCGGCGCAGCACGTGGGATCGGGTGGGCACCGTCGCACTCGACGATGGCGCGGTTCGCCGCCACGTGGACGCGGTGCTGCGGCTCGAGGTGCTGCGGCCGGTGCGAATCCGCCGGCGGAAGCTCACCGTGGCGCTGGACTGCGTCCGTGGGGCGGGTGGGACCGTGATGCCGTTGCTGCTGCGGCGGCTGGGATGCAAGGTGGTGGGTATGGACCTCGAGCCCGACGGGCGGTTCCCCCGCGCGCCCGAGCCGGTGCCGGAGCACCTGGGGCCGCTGGGGGAGTTGGTGCGGAGCCGCAAGGCCGACCTGGGGATGGCCGTGGATCCCGACGTGGACCGATTGGCGTTGGTGGATGAGCGGGGGGAGCCGATTGGCGAGGACTACACGCTCGCGTTTGCGGTGCGGGCCGTGCTGGAGGCGGTGGGCCGGCGGGCAGGCGGGCGCAAGACTGCCCACAAGCCGTCCGCCCGACCGCCCGGCCACCCTCCCGTTGTGATCAACCTCTCCACCAGCCTGGTCGTGGAGGACGCGGCGCATGGGTGTGGCGCAGAGGTGCTGCGCGCCCCGGTCGGCGAGGCCAACGTAGCCCGCGCCATGCGGGAGGCGGGTGCGGTGATCGGCGGCGAGGGAAACGGCGGGGTGATCCTGCCGGCGCTCCACCTGGGACGGGACGCCCCGGTAGGCGCCGCGTTGATTCTGGAACTGGTGACCCGGGCCGGGAAGAGCCTGAGCGAGTTGGTAGCAGACCAACCGCGGTACGCGATGGTGAAAGCCAAGGCTCCCTGGGTCCCAGATCTTGCCACGACCTACGGCGAGCTCCGGCGCCAGTTTCCGGACGCGGTGCTGGACCAGCAGGATGGCCTGCGTCTGGCGTGGGCGGGCCGTTGGCTCCACGTGAGGCCCTCGGGGACGGAGCCGATGGTGCGGCTGATTGCCGAGGCACCGACCCGGGAGGCCGCTCTCCAGCTCATCGGCGCCGGTCGAGAGGTGCTGGAGCGCGAAAGGACGGCGGCATGTGCGGGATAGTGGGGTACGTCGGTAGGAAGGACGCCGGCCCGTTGGTCCTCGAGGCGCTGAAGCGACTCGAGTACCGGGGGTACGACTCGGCGGGGATCGCCGTGATCCAGGACGGGCGGCTGGCGGTGGAGAAGGCGGCTGGCAAGATCGCGGTGCTCGAGCAACGGCTCGACGGCCACCTGCCGCGCGGGCACATCGCCCTGGCGCACACCCGATGGGCCACGCACGGCGCGCCCACGGACGACAACGCCCACCCGCACACCGATTGCGGCGGCACCATCGCGCTGGTGCACAATGGCATCATCGAGAACGCGGGGACGCTCCGGGAGCGGCTCCGGCGGCGTGGCCACCAGTTCCGCTCCGAGACGGATACGGAGGTACTGGCCCATCTCGTCGAGGAAGCGTTCACCGACTCGCTGGAGCTGGCCGTGGCGGCGGCGCTGCGGCAGGTCGAGGGCACCTACGGCATCGCGGTGATTTCCTCGCGGGAACCCGGCACCCTTGTGGCCGCGCGGCATGGCTCGCCGCTGCTGGTGGGCCTGGGCGAAAACGAGTATTTCGTCGCGTCGGATGCCGCCGCCATGCTGGAGCACACCCGCTCGGTGATCTACCTGGACGACGGCGAGATCGCGGTGCTCTCGCCGGAGGGCTACAAAGTGACCGACCTCGAGACGGAGCCGGTGGAGAAACTCATCTCGACGGTCGAGTGGGACCTGGCGAGCGTCGAGCGCGGGGGATTCGCCCACTTCATGCTGAAGGAGATCATGGAGCAGGCGGACGCCCTCGAGCTCACGTTGCGGGGGCGGCTGCTGGAGGACGACGGCAACGCGCGGCTCGGCGGCCTCAACCTCACCGACGAGCAGCTGCTCGCGATCGACCGGGTGGTGCTCACGGCCTGCGGCACCTCGTGGCACGCCGCGCTGATCGGCGAGTACCTGCTGGAGGAGTTGGCGCGCGTCCCGGCCGAGGTCGAGTACGCGTCCGAGTTCCGGTACCGCAATCCCATCGTGGATCAGCGCACGCTGGTGATCGGGATCTCGCAGAGCGGAGAGACCGCCGACACCCTGGCCGCGATCCGGGAAGCGAAGCGACGGGGGGCGCACACGCTGGGGATCGTGAACGCGGTGGGGAGCACCATCGCCCGCGAGGTGGGCGGCGGCATCTACATCCACGCGGGTCCGGAGATCGGGGTCGCCAGCACCAAGGCGTTCACCTGTCAGGTGGCGGCCCTCGCGCTCCTCACGCTGCGCCTGGGGCGCTTGCGGGCGTTGTCCGTGCTGCAGGGGCGGGACATCGTGCGGGCGCTCCGAAAGCTCCCCGGGCAGCTGGCGCAGGTGCTGTCGCGCGCGGCGGCGGTCGAGCGCATCGCGGAGCAGTTCGCCCGCGCGCCCAACGCGCTGTACCTGGGCCGCGGCTACAACTTCCCGGTGGCGCTGGAAGGGGCGCTCAAACTCAAGGAAATCTCCTACATCCACGCCGAGGGCTATCCGGCGGCCGAGATCAAGCACGGGCCCATCGCGTTGATCGACGAGATGATGCCGGTCGTGTTCATTGCCCCGCGGGACGCGGTGTACCAGAAGATCCTGTCGAACGTGCAGGAGGTGAAGGCGCGCCGGGGTCGGGTCATCGCGATCGTGACCGAGGGCGACGCGGAGATCACCGAGCTGGCGGATCACTGCTTCACCATTCCGGAGACGATCGATTGCCTGACGCCGGTGCTGAGCGTGATCCCGCTCCAGCTGCTGGCCTACTACATCGCCGTGCGGCGGGGTTGTGACGTGGACAAGCCCAGGAACCTGGCGAAGTCCGTGACCGTGGAGTGAGGGCGGTCGTCCAGCGCGTCTCGCGCGCGTCGGTTACCGTGGAAGGCCGCGTCACGGGCAGCATCGGGCGCGGCCTTCTCGTGCTGGTGGGGTTCGCGCCGGACGACGTGCCGGATCGGGTCGAGTGGATGGCGGACAAGGTGGCCGGCCTGCGGGTGTTTGCCGACCACGAGGGCAAGATGAATCGGGACCTGGCCGCCGTGGGCGGGGCCGTGCTGGTGGTCTCGCAGTTCACGCTTTACGGCGATGCCAGCAAGGGTCGCCGGCCGTCGTTCATCGGCGCGGCGTCTCCGGATGTCGCGATTCCGCTGTATGAGGCGTTCATCGCGGCGCTCCGGGGGCGGGGGATCCCGGTGGAGACCGGGGAATTCGGCGCGATGATGGACGTGGAGCTGGTGAACGACGGGCCGGTCACGCTCATCTTAGAGCGCTGAGACCCAGACTTCCAGCGCCATGAGCGACTCAACGCAGAGATTGCAGAGAACGCAGAGAGCGCAGAGGAGGGAGCGGATTGGTTACGCAACGACAACCATGAGAACCTCTGCGATCTCTGCGTGCACTGCGGCCTCTGCGTTGAGCTGTGGCCCCGACGGTGAGGGTGGCCCCGCGTGCTCGTCTTAGCGTCGTCCTCTCCCCGCCGGCGCCAGCTGCTCGAGATGCTGGGCATTCCCCACCGGGTGGATCCGTCCGACGTTCCCGAGGTGCCTGAGCCCGGAGAACCGGCCGAGCGTTTCGCCGTGCGGCTGGCGCGGGAGAAGGCCCTGCAAGTCGCGGCGCGTCATCCCGGGACACCGGTGCTGGGCGCGGATACGGTGGTCGTGCTGGGACCGCGGCTCCTGGGCAAACCCGGATCCGCTGCCGACGCGATGCGCATGCTGCACGAGCTGAGCGGCCGTGAGCATCGCGTGGTCACCGCCGTCGCGCTGGCGCTCGACCGTGACGTCCGCGATGGATGCGACGTCACCCGGGTGTGGTTCCGACCACTCACCGCCGAGATGATCGAGGCCTACGTCGCCACCGGAGAACCCCTCGACAAGGCCGGCGCCTACGGCGTGCAGGGCTACGGCGCGGTGCTGGTGGAGCGGATCGAGGGCGATTTCTTCGGCGTGATGGGGCTGCCGGTGCGGCTGGTGATCGAGCTGCTCGAGGCGGCGGGGCTTCCCTATCGGTTTACGCGGTAGACTGGGACGGCCTGGGCCTTTCCTTTGAGCTGGAGGGGCTCCAGCGCTTCGACCTTGGGAGGCTGTTTCAGCGCCTTGTAGAAGGGCTCGGAGATCAGGATCTCGCCGGGCGCGGCTTTGGAGCAGAGCCGCGACGCCGTATTCACTGCGTCGCCGATCACGGTGTACTCCAGCCGGCGCTCGCTGCCGATGTTGCCGGCGAATACCTCACCGAAGTTGATCCCGATCCCGATGTTGACCGGCTGGCGTCCCTGCGCGGTCCACTTGGTGTTCAGCTCCCCCAGCACGCGCTGCATGTCGATGGCCGCGCGCATGGCGCGGTCGGCGTCGTCCTCGTGCGGGATGGGCGCGCCCCAGATGGCCATGATGGCGTCGCCGATGAACTTGTCCAGCGTGCCGCCGTGCTCGAAGATGATCTCCACCATCTCCGTGAAGTACTCGGTGAGCAGGGTGGCGATCTCGTCCGGGTTCATCTTCTCCGACATGGGCGTGAACCCGCGGATGTCGCTGAAGAAGATGAACACCGGCCGCTTGGAGCCGCCCAGCTGCACGGCGCCTTGCTGGTTCGCGATCTGGGCGGCCAGGTTGGGCGCGAAGTAGCGCTGGAAGTTGGCCACCACGACCGCCTCCCGGCGGATCCGATCCGTCAGGTGGCTGTTCTCAATGGACACCGCCGCGATGCCCGAGAAGGCGATCAAGAACTCGAGGTCCTCGTCGCCGAACGAGTGCGTGGCGGTCAGGTTGTCAACGTAGATGATGCCCAGGACCTTGCCTCCGCTGCTGATGAGCGGCGTGCACATCGCGCTCCGCACGCTCTGCATCATGATGGACTTCCCCTTGAAGCGCTCGTCCGCGGCGGCGTTGTCCGTGAGGATGGCGAGCCGCTCGCTCACGGCGCGCCGCGCGATGGATTGCGGCACGTGCCGGCTGCCGCCCGAGTCTCCCAGGCGGTTCTTGGAGACGCGCGGCACCAGCTCGCCGGACCGCTCCTCGACCATGAGAATTGAGACGCGGTCCACGCTCATCACCTGGAAGGTGATGTCCACGATCTTCTGAAGCAGCTTGTCCACTTCCTGCTGCTTCGACAGCTCCTTGGAGATGTCCAGCAGGAGGGAGAGCTTCCGGCTCTGCCGCTCCTCGACCGACTCGCCGGGCACCTTGAGCTGCGTCCCGCCGCTGGGCCGGCCCGCCACTTTGCCCTCGATGCCGCCAGCGGCCGCCTCCAGCGGCACCTGGCGCACGATGGTCGCCTCAGGTGGCTTGACGCCAAACCCGGACGCCTCGGCCGCCAGCTTGGTCGCGGGGCGGGACACCGCCGGGGTCGCCTGATGAACCTTGAAGGCCACCTTCCCGAAGGTCACGATGTCGCCGTCCCCCGCCGTGGACTCCGAGATCTGGGTGCCGTTGATGTAGGTGCCGTTGCTCGAGCCCAGGTCTTTGACGGAGACGCTGCCGTCGGCCAGCGTCACTTCGGCGTGGCGCCGGGAGACCGTGGGATCGTAGATGGGAAGGTCGCTGGTCACCGCCCGGCCCACCACGATGGCACGGCCCTCGGGGAGGTCGATCGTCTGGTCGCCGGTGGTGCTGATGAGTTTGAACCCGGGCACGTGGCTCTCCTGCGACTGCGTAATATACGTGCGGCGCCTGGAAGCGGCAGAAGGAGTGGCGGTGAGGGATGGTGAGGGGCGGTGAGAGACGGTGAGCGCTCACCGTCACCGTCTCTCACCGTCCCTCACGGCCTCTCACGCGACGCGATCGCGAGCGCCTTCAACACCGCGCTGGCCTTACTCTCCGTTTCCTGATACTCCCGCGCGGGATCGCTGTCGGCCACGATGCCGGCACCGGCCTGCACATGCGCGCGCCCACCCCGGAGAATCGCGGTGCGGAGCGCGATGGCCGTATCGAGGGTCTCCGCCCCCCAACCGACGTACCCGACCGCGCCGGCATAGGGCCCGCGCCGAGTCGGCTCCAGCTCGTCGATGATCTGCATGGCCCGGACCTTGGGCGCGCCACTCACGGTGCCCGCCGGAAACGCGCCGCGCAACGCGTCCACCGCATCCAGCCCGGGACGCAGCCGCCCGCGCACTTCGCTCACGATATGCTGCACGTGCGAGTACCGCTCTATTGATTTCAGCTCGGTCACCCGGACCGTGCCGAACGCCGCCGCCCGGCCCACGTCGTTCCTTCCTAAGTCCACCAGCATCAGGTGCTCGGCCTGCTCCTTGGGATCGGCCAACAACTCACGGGTCAGCCGCTCGTCGTCCTCCGGGCTGGCACCGCGGGGCCGCGTGCCCGCGATGGGCCTCACCAGGACCTCGCCATCCTCGACCCGCACCAGGACCTCCGGCGAGCTGCCGGCCAGTACCAGGTCGTCCAGCCGCAGGAAGTACAGGTAGGGGGCCGGATTCAGCGTGCGGAGCGCGCGGTAGACGTCCAGCGGGTCGGCCGTGGTGGTGACGTCCTGGCGTCGCGACAGCACCGTCTGAAAGACGTCCCCCGCGCGGATGTAGGCTTTGATGCGGTCGACGTCGCGTTGGAATGCGGCCGGGGAGTACGGGCTCTCCACCGGGAGGGCGGGGACCTCGGCCAGCGACAAGGGCTTCAAGCGTGGAGGATCCGAGAGCCGGCTCAGGATCTCGCCAATGCGCTGCTCCGCGGCCTGGTAGACCCGCGTGAGGGTGCTCCGGTCGCTCCCCGGCAGGACTTCCGTGTTGGCCACGATGGTGGCCCTGCCAAAAGCGTTGTCGATGATGACCAGGGAGTCGGCCAGCATGAAGAGGGCATCCGGCAGCCCCAGATCGTCCGCCGGTCCGCCGGGCAGGCGCTCCAGAGTGCGGGCCACGTCGTAGCCCAGGTACCCCACGGCGCCGCCGGAGAAGCGGGGCAGTCCGGTGGCTGGCGCCGCCTTGAGCGCCCGGAGGCGCTGGGCGAGGTGACCCAGGGGGTCCGGCGCCGGGCTCGCCGCGCTCCACCCGTCGGCGGGGGTCCAGCGCTCCACCTGGCCGCCACGGTAGCGCCAGGCCTCACGAGGCTCCGTCCCCATGAACGTGTAGCGGGCCCACCGCTCGCCGCCCACCAGCGACTCCAACAGGAAGGCGAAGGGCGGCCGCGCGATCGCGGCATACGCCGTGACCGGGGTCAGCATGTCCGCCGGCAGCTCCCGGAGGACCGGCACGATGCCTCCCACCGCCGCGCGGGCGGCGTAGGTCGCGAAGTCCGTGTCGCGGGTCAACGGGGCGCCGCAACCACGTAGTGTCCGGCCTGTTGGAGACTGGTGCTGACGTCGCTCAAGGCGGTCCCGGCGCCGCCGGTGTTGGCCCAACGATCGGATGACGTTTCGCGCCAGACCTCCAGGGCGTTGGCGTAGGCCGTTGGGTCGGCGTATCGAGAGCCGCTGGCCACGCTCAGATTCCCATAGCGCACGTACGAGAACGTCAACAAGGGACGCCCCAGCGACGCGAAGCGCAGGCCTTCCGGATCGAAGCGAATGCCGTACACGCCGGCGTCCGCGCTCAGAGTCACCAGTACGGAGTCGCCGAGCGCGAGCGGGTCGCCGTCCAGACTGGCAAGCGAGCTGGTTGGGAACTGGATCCGCGCGAAGAGCGTGTTGAACCCGTCATTGTGAATCAGATTGCGCGTGGTGGCTCGCGCGTTGGAGACGTAGAACGAGGTATTGGCCGGCGCCGGCGCACTGCTCCCGAGGGGCAGCATCAGCAGATCAGCGGTTGCCAGGCTGCCGCCCGGCGTCGTGAGGTCTTCGCACGCGGCGAGGAGCAGGGCGAGGGCGCTTGCTGCCGCCCGCAGGCGCCGTGATATTGCGCGATGATGCGCCTGCTCGCCGCCGTGTCGCTGGCGGCCCTCGGTCCCGCGGGGCTGGCCGGCCAAACCTGGAACGATAGCGCCACCACCGCCTTGATCGCGCGCGCCGCGGCGCGGCGCGCCAGCGCCGAGGCCGATACCGGGCTCAGAGACTTCGAGGCGCGGGCGCACGGCTTCGTGTTCTTTCTTGGGCAACTGGGTGAGGGGCTCGCGGCACCGCCGAGGCTGATCAAAGCCGACCAGCTGGCCCTGGAAGTTTACTGGAAAGCGCCGGGACGGAGCAAGCAGCGGATCGTGGGCTGGCGAGACCGCCGCGACCTGCCCACCGACATCCAGTATCATCGCGACCACCTGGGCATCGTCACGAACGGGTTCGGGAACCGCATTCGTATTGGGGAAGGGGACGAGGTGCGGGACGTCCCCCACCCGTTGGCACCCGGTGCGGCCCGGTGGTACGACTACGCACTCGCCGACTCGCTGACCATCGAGATCCCCCAGCGCCTGGTGCGGGTATACGAGGTGCTGGTGCGCCCCAAGGAGCCGGCCGCCCCGAGGCTGGTGGGGACGCTCTACCTGGACGCCGACGAAGCCCAGCTGGTGCGCATGCGGTTCCAGTTCACGCGGAGCGCCTACCTCGACGAGAGTCTCGAAGACATTACGATCGTGCTGGACAACGGGTTGTGGGACGGCCGGTACTGGCTCCCGCGGCAGCAGGAGATTGAGATCCGGCGCCACACCACCTGGCTCGAGCTTCCGGCCCGCGGGATCATCCGCGGACGGTGGGAGATCGGCGACTACCGGTTCAACACCGGCTTGGCGGACCAGCTCTTCGCCGGGCCGGAGATCGCCGCCGCCGCGGCCGAGGCTCGCAGCACCTACCCGTGGCCCGAGCCCCTGGACGCCGCCATCGCCGAGACGGCGGGGCAGGGGCGGCTTGACCTCGCCTCGGTGCGGGCGGCCGTGCGGCAACTGGTCTCGACGCGGACGCTCTCCGGGCTGCCCGGCGCGCGAGCGGGGGCGGCGTCGGTGTCGGACTTCCTGCACGTGAACCGCGTCGAGGGCATGGCACCGGGCCTGGGTGGGGTGGTCCGGGCGGCCGGCGGGTCGCTCGAACTTCGCGCCTGGGGGTCGTACGGCGTGAGCGACCAGCGGCCCAAGGGACGGGTATCGCTGGAAGCGCCCAGGGCGTGGGGCAGCATTGCGCTGGAGGCGGGCCGCGAGGTGCGCGACGTAGGCGACGAGCTGCTCATCACGCCGCTGTTCAACTCGCTCTCGGCGCAGGAGCTGGGCCGGGACTACGGCGACTACGTGTTGGAGGACCGGGCGCGGCTGATCGTGCGGCGCCGGGTGGGCGGCGCCACGGTGTCAGTGTCGGGCGGGATCGAGCGCACCCAGAGCCTCGAGACGGCCGCGGTGCCGGTCACCGGGACGTTCCGGCCCAACGCCTCGCTTGGCGCCGGGCACTATTGGGTGGGGAGGTTGCATCTTGCCCGCCGCCCGTGGGTGCTCCCGCCGCAGCCGGACGTGGGGTTTGTGCTCCAGGCCGAGGGCGGCGTGGGGGACACGGTCGCTTATGTCCGGCTGCGAGGAGATGGGCGCGTCGAGGTCCCGTGGGGCGGCACGGCGATGCGCCTGCACGGGTGGGCGGTGTGGGGCTCGCGGGACCTCCGATCGGATCGGGCGTTCGTGTGGGGCGGGCGCGGGGCGGAGGGGTGCGACCTGACCGCTCGGTGCGGAGGTCGCTATGGCGCGGGCGGGGGCGCCGAGTGGCGAGTCCGGGTCCCCTTCCCGGAACTCCCGCTCGGCTCGTTCGTCTCGACCGGCGGGTACCTCGTGGTGGCGCCGTTGGTACGGGGAGCGTGGCTGGACGGGATCGCGCCCGGGGCGCCGTGGGCAGCGAGCGGCGGGCTCCGACCGGTCACGGGGCTCGGGATCGAGTGGCTACACCAACTGGTGCGGCTCGAGTTTGTGGTCGATCCGAAGAGGTCTAAATGGGCACTGCTGGTGGACTTGCATCAGGGGCTCTGGCCCCTGCTCTGACCCCCCTGGTGCGGTTCCTCACAGTGGCGCCCCCCTGCCGGGCGCTTATCTTCCACATGCAGTAGGGTAGCTCTCCCACCGGGAGGTGTTCCGTAGCCCGCTTCAAAGACGAATGGCTCAGCGCCACGGTCGAAGAGCTAATCGGCACGGAGGCGTTGGAGCAGCTCCGCGGCGTCAAAGGCGCTAAGGAAACGCTCTGGGAGACGGTGGTTTCCCAGGGCCAGGCAACTGACGAGCAGTTGGTCGGCGGGCTCGCCACGCGCTTCCGCCTGAAGCTCGCGGATATCACCCACAGCGAGAAGCAAGCGCGGGAGCTGGTGCCCGAGCAGTCGGCCCGCAAATACCACATCCTCCCCCTTCGGATCACGGATTCCTATCTCGAGATCGCCACGGCCAACCCGTTCGATCTCGACTGCGAGAAGACCCTGGCGTTCGCGACTGGCCGCGAGGTCAGGATGCAGCTGGCGTCCCCCCAGAAAATCCAAGAGAAGATCGACGAGTTCTACCGTCCGGAGAATGTCATCGGGCAGTTGCTCGAGGGCATGGGCTCGGACGCCGAGGTGACCCAGCTGGAGGACAAGGACGCGCTGGACGAGATCGCCATCTCGGCCGAGGAGGCCTCGCAGCGGCCGGTGGTACGGCTGGTGGACCTGATCTTGTCCGAAGGCATTCTCTCCCGTGCCAGCGACATCCACATCGAGCCGGAAGAAGGCGGGGTTGCGGTGCGGTACCGCATTGACGGGGTGCTGCGCCAGGTGATGAAGATCCCGCGGGCGGCGGGCCTGCCGCTGATCTCGCGGGTGAAGATCATCTCCTCGCTCGACATCTCGGACCGGCGGCGCCCCCAGGACGGCCGGGCGCGGGTGGCTGTGAACGGCGTTCCTGTCGACCTGCGCGTCTCAACCCTGCCCGCGACGCTCGGGGAGAAAGTCGTCCTCCGGATCCTGGACGCGAGCCGCATGGTGCTGTCGCTCGACTCCCTGGGTCTCAACCAGGACGAAGGGGCGACGATCAAGTCCTTGCTGGACAACCGCGACGGCGTCATCCTGGTCACCGGGCCCACGGGCTCGGGCAAGACCACCACGCTGTACTCCGCGCTGCGGCACGTGCAGAGCGAGGGCGTGAACATCGTCACGGTCGAAGACCCGGTGGAATACCGGATCCAGGGGATCGTGCAGGTGCAGGTGAATGAGAAGGCAGGGCTCACCTTCGCGGCCGCGCTGCGATCCATCCTGCGTCAGGACCCGGACGTGGTGCTGGTGGGCGAGATCCGCGACAAGGAAACCGCGCAGATCGCCGTGCAGGCGTCGCTGACCGGTCACCTGGTGCTTTCCACGCTGCACACCAACGACGCCCCCAACGCGGTCACCCGGCTGGTGGACATCGGCATCGAGCCGTTCAAGATCGCGTCTGCGCTGCGCGGCGTGGTGGCACAGCGGCTCATGCGCCGGCTCTGCCCCACCTGCAAGGAGGTTTGGGTCGAGACGATTCCCGCCAAGCTGCATCGGTGGATTCCGTCCGAGACGCCGCTGTACCGAGCCGTGGGCTGCCCCGAATGTGCCATGACCGGCTATCGCGGCCGCTTCTCGATCATCGAAGTGCTCACGGTGACTCCAGACATGGAGCGCCGGATCGGCAGCGGCGAGACGGCCGACCGTATCGCGGACGCGGCGCGGGCCGCGGGGATGAAGGGACTGTGGGACAGCGGGCTGTCCCACATGCTCCGAGGGGAATCCACCGTCGACGAGCTGCTGCGAGTGGTGGACGTGCCGCAGGAAGACCCCGGCGCGCAGCCACGCGCGCCCGGGCGCGCGCCGGGCAGAGGAACCTCGCCCAGAGCAGCGGTGGCGACGCCGGGAGCGGTCAAGGAACGGGAGTCGGGACCGCACCCGACGCCGATTGTCGCTGAGTTCGAGCTGCTCGGGCCGGTCGACGTCGGGACGCAGCGCCACGCTGCGGGCGCCAAGGTCCTCCTGGTGGACGACGAGGACATGCTGCGCAAGGTGATGAAGGACCTGCTGGAGCGCGAGGGCTACAACGTGGTGGAGGCGCGGGACGGGGTAGAGGCGCTCGACCAGATCGATCGCCACGGGCCGGACATCGTGGTCCTGGACCTGAACCTGCCCGGCCTGGACGGGTACGGCGTGCTCTCGCACCTGCGGTCGCGGCCGGCCACCGCAGATATCCCGGTAGTGGTGCTCACGGCCCGCGGGGACGAAGAAAACGAAGTCCGCGTCTTCGAGCACGGCGCGGACGATTTCCTCAGCAAGCCCTTCCGCGCGCGGGCTCTGTCCGCCCGCCTGGCCGCCGTCCTGGGCCGGAGCCGCGGGCGCGAGACACCGGCCTAGTCCATCACGTCGAGAAGTTCCGCCGCGGCGGCCCTCAGCTGCCGCACGTTCACCGGTTTGTGGACGTAGCGCCCGCCCAGACGCCGGAGCCACTCCTCGGTCTCGGGACGGACGTCCGCCGTGGCGAAGATGGCGCGGCGCATGAGTCCGGGCCAACGAGCGAGGAGCGTCTCGGCGAACAGCTGCCCGGCCACGTCGGTGCGCGGATCGGCGATCACGAGGTCGTAACTCCCCTGCGCCAGCAGCTCGACCGCGTGGGTGCCGTCACGCGCCGCCTCCACGATGTGCCCGTCGCTCGAAAACAGCATGCTGATCATTCGCTGTACCGCGGGGTCGCCGTCCACCAGGAGGACCCGATGACCGGCGGCCGCCGGCGGCAGGGCGCCCGAGCCGCGGTCGCCGACGCGGACCAATCCGCTGGCACGGACGGCCGCCGGCAGCTCGGCCACGAAGAGGGCTCCGCCGCCGGGGGCCTCCCGCACGGCGAGCGTCCCGCCGTGCCGCGCCAGGATCCCGTACGTGATGGCGAGGCCGAGGCCGGTGCCGACCCCGGGTTCCTTGGTGGTGAAGAAGGGCGTGAAGATCCGCGAGGTCAGTTCCTCCGGTACGCCCGGGCCGGTGTCTTCCACGTCAATCGCGACACGATCCTGATGCCGGCGCGTGCGGACCAGGACTTGCCGAGGGCGCTCGGGTGGGTTGGTGGCCACCGCCTGGACCGCGTTGGTCACCAGGTTCACCACCACCTGCTGGAGCTGCATCCGATCGGCTCGCACCACCACCGGCTCGGGCGGTAACTCGGTCACCAGGTCTACCTGCTGCAGTCGGACTTCGTACTCCAACAACAGCGCGGTGCGCCGCACCACGTCGTTCACGTCCACTGAGGCGACCTCGGCCGGCCCCTGGCGCGCGAAGGTGAGGAGGTTGCGCACGATCTTCCCGGCGCGCTCGGCCTGCTCATGAATGATCCGCAGCTGCTCCTTGGTGGAGGGCGACGTCGCTGGTTGCTCCAGCAGCAGCTCGGCCAGCCCCGAGACCGACGTGAGAGGGTTGTTGAGCTCGTGGGCCACGCCGGACACCAGCTGACCGATAGCCGCCATTTTCTCGTGCTGGATCATCTGCGCTTCGAACGCCGTCTGCTCCGTCACGTCCTCGATGAGCACCACCAGCCACCCCCGGGACTCTTCTTCCTGCATGGGCGCGGCGCCGATTCGGAAGATGCGCTGCAACGCCTCCGAGCGCTGGGTGACCGGTGCGATGCGCTCGCCCCGCCGCGCTGCCTCATAGAGGCCCGCCAGATCGGATGGGCGGCCCAGGAGTTCGTGGGCGAGGTCGCAACCCACCACCGAGGGGAGCGATCGCCCCAGGAGTCCCGCGAGCGCTCGGTTGGCCCGCTGGATCCGGCCGCCGTCGTCCAACACCGCGATCCCGTCCGCCAGGGCGTCGAACGTGCCTTCCCACTGCTCCTTGCCGGCCCGCAACTTGTCGAAGAGCTGGGCATTGGTGAGCACCACCGCGGCGTGCGCCGCGACGGTGGATAGCAGGCGCAGGTGATCGGGCCCGAACGCGTCCGGGGTGTCCACTGCGACAATCGCCCCGGTGATCACGCCGTGGGCCCGGAGCGGCGCCACCGCGGCCCGCCGCGCCTCGAGACCCGGCAGCAGCTCGGTGGGCGTGATGTCGTCCGCCGTTTCCAGTTTCTCGCGCGTCAGGGCGGCGGCGACCAACCCGGTCTGTGGTCCGGGGAACGCTCGTTCCAGCAGTCCGGCGAGACTCCCCTCGGCGGCGGCGACGCGCAGCTCGCCCCCGCGCTGGTCGGCAAGCACCACCATGGCTCCCTGGGCGTCCAGAAAGCGCACCAGATAGCGTGCGATCTGCTCCGCGATGCGCTCGAACTGAAAGGACTCGGAAAGGAGATAGGTAAGCTCCTGGAGCAGGAACAGCTCGCGGAGTCGCCGCGCCAGTTCTGCGTTGGCGCGCTCCAGCTGGGCGGACTGGTGGGCGCGGGCCCACCGGGCGCCGGCGAGGTAGGTACCCAGCGCGACCAGCATCGCGAAGGCGAGGAACGCGAGGACCGAGCTCAGGTTCACGGCGGTTAAATGATGCGTGGCGACGCGAGTTGCCGGTAGCGGCACTGCGCGATTGACGAGATCGAGAGGGAGCGATAGATTCGGCAGCTAGTTGCAAATGAGTCTCATTTGCATCTAATTGAGAATGCCCATCCTAGTCATCCCGATCCTGGCCATCCACCTGGCTCAGGCCAACCCCACCGACCAACCTGCGCGGGCCATTCTGGTGCGCCGGGCAGCCTGGGTGATGGGGACCGAGTTGCGGCTGGTCGTAGTGGCGCCCGACGAGCAGAGCGGCCAGCGAACGGTAGAGGGGGCATTGGCTGCCGTTCGGCGGATGGACCAAGTCCTCAGCACCTGGAGAGACGACACCGAGCTGCAGCGTCTGAACCGGGCGCCCGTAGGGCAGCTCATCCGGGTATCCCCGGAACTCGGCGGGTTACTGCGGGAGGTGTGGCGTTGGTGGCGCGAGACTGACGGCACGTTCGATCCTGGTGTCGGACCGCTGATCGACGTGTGGGGCGTTCGGGAAACGCTCAAGGCGCCGCCGCCCGACGCGCTGGCGCGGGCTCGTGAGCAGAGCGGCCTTCGGCGGTTCGAGCTCGATTCCACGAGACAGACCATCGTCCGACGCGGCACTGGCGCGTGGATGGATTCGGGGGCCTTTGGGAAGGGTGCCGCCCTGCGGTCTGTGGAGGCCGTCTTGCGGCAGTCGGGCATCGGCGCTGCCCTGGTGGACTTTGGCGGCCAAGGGCTGGCGCTCGGGTCGTCGCCAGACGGCCCACCTTCCGGCGGCTGGACCATTGCGGTGGCGCACCCCGTCGAGCGGCTGGTCCCGGTGCGGGAGCTGGTAATCCGAGACCGGTCGGTGTCCACCAGCGGCCAATCCGAGCGCCCGGGGCACATTCTGGACCCGCGCTCAGGACGGCCGGTCCCGGCGTGGGGCAGCGTGACCGTCATCGCGCCGGACCCGCTGGGGGCGGACATCCTATCCACGGCGCTGTTCGTCATGGGTCCCGACGCGGGGCTGCAGTGGGCCAGCGGTCGAAGCGACTTCGGCGCGCTGTTCTTGGTACTGCGCAATGGACGCGTGGAGGCGCGTTGGAATGCGGCACTGGAACCTTACCTGAAGGAGACGAAGTGATGCGGTTCATACGAAGGGGAGGGATTGGCGCGGCAGCGGCGGCGACGCTGCTGCTGGCTGGCTCGCGCCTCATGGCACAGGAGCGGGACACCACGGAGGTCGCCCGGCTCAGGGCGCAGATCGAGGCGATCACCCGCGAGATCGAGGAGCTCAAGCTCGGTCGCGAGGTGGTGGCGCGAGCCGACACCGGCGGGTTCGGGTTGGGTCCGGCGGCGTCCAAGGTCTACCGCGTGCGAGAAGGCGTGTCGTTGGGCGGATACGGCGAAGTCCTGTACGAGCACTTCCGGCGAGTCCGACAAGATAGCCAGCTCTCGGGACGAGCCAACCAACTGGACGCCCTCCGGCTCATCGCCTACCTCGGCTACAAGTTCAACGACAAGATGATCTTCAATTCGGAGATTGAGTTCGAGCACGGGAGCACCGGTGGCACGGGTGAGGTGTCGATGGAGTTCGCGTACGTCGACTATCGGCTCTCGCCGCGCGTCGGACTCCGCGGGGGCTTACTGCTGGTGCCCATGGGTCTCATCAACGAGCTCCACGAACCCCCGACCTTCCTTGGGACCACGCGGCCGCTCACCGAGCAGGCGATCGTTCCTTCGACCTGGCGGGAGAGCGGACTCGGCGTCTTCGGTGACCTGGGGGACTTCGCCTACCGGGTGTACCTGGTCAACGGGTTGGATGCGGTGGGTGGCGGGAGCTCCGCCGCGTCGGGGTTCAGCGCGGCAGGGATCCGGGGCGGGCGCCAGAACGGGTCCAGAGCCGTAGCGGAGGAACTGGCCGGAGTCGCGCGCGTGGACTACACCGGCGTACTGGGGCTCACGGTGGGCGGTTCCGTGTACCTCGGGAACTCCGGGCAGAACCGGACGGTGACTACCGCGGGAGGGCCCAGTGACCTCGACGCGCGGACCGTCATCTGGGAAAGCCACCTGGCCTATCAGCAGCGCGGACTCGATCTCCGAGGGCTGTTCGCCATGGCCGCCGTGGACCAGGCCGGGGCGGTCAACGCCGCCCGGGCCCTGAGCGGGGCCGCTTCGGCGGGGGAGCGATTGGTGGGCTGGTATGCCCAGGCCGGGTACGACGTGCTGCGGGGCACGCCAACCGGGCATCAACTCGTGCCCTACGTTCGCTACGAGCGCGTCAACACCCAGGACCGGGTGCCGGCCGGATTCGCCGCCAACCCCGCCAACGATCGGCGCATCGTGAGTCTGGGCGCGGCCTGGAAACCGATCGGGAACATCGCCGTCAAGGTCGACTACCAGTTCCAGCACAACGAGGCACGGACGGGCGTCAGCCAGCTGAATGCCAATCTGTCGTACTTGTTCTGAAGGGCGGCGGAGGCAGGAGGGGCCGCAGGGGGCGGGGGGGGGGCAGGAGCCCATGGCCCCGGCTATTGCGGGCCGTTCCCGTCGCACGGGTTTCGTGAGTTCGGGTGCGGGGGTCGCCGTTGCGTGGCTCGCTCTCTCATCCCCGCTCGCCGCGCAGGCCCGGCTCACGCAGCACGAGGCGCTCCGTCTCGCCTTTCCGCCGCCCGCCGCGATCGAGCGCCGCACCGCGTTCCTTACCGAGGAGCAGCTGGCGCGCGCCAAGGCGCTGGCGGGTCCGGACGTCGAGGTGACGAGTCGAGTGGTGACGTACTACGTCGGGCTTGGCTGCGATTCCTCCGGCCCCTGCGGCCGCTCCGGCACGCCGATTGGCGTGGCCTACTTCGACCGGCACCGGGTGCGCACCCTCAACGAGGTGCTGATGTTCGGGGTCTCTCCTGAGGGTCGTCTGGTGCGGGTTGACATCCTCGATTTCCAAGAGCCGCCGGATTACCGGGCTTCGGCCGGCTGGCTGGATCAGCTCCTCGGCCGCCGCCTGGACGACGGATTGTCGCTCAAGGGGTCGGTGGTGAATCTCACCGGCGCCACTCTTACCTCGCGCGCCATCACGCGGGCGTCGCGCCGAGTGCTGGCGCTCCATGAGGTCATCGCTCCGTTCGCGACCCGCGGCACGCCGTGACGGCGTGGGAGCGTTGGCTTCTCTGGATCTCCGCGGCGGCCACCACGCTGACCGGCGCGGTGTACCTCTGGATGAAGTACCTGCTGCAGGGTTCAGATCCCTATTCCGTGGTGCATCATCCGCTCCAGCCCCTGGTATTGAAGCTGCACATCGTGGGGGCGCCGTTCCTGGTGTTTGCGCTTGGGGCCTTCACGGTGCGGCACGTCTGGCCGCAACTCGTGTCCGATCCCCCGGTGGCTCGGCGCAGCGGACTCGCCACAGCGCTGGTGGCCGGTCCCTTGATCGTGACGGGCTACCTGATCCAAGTATTCACGGACCAGCAATGGGTGCGGGCCGTGGCATGGGGGCATATCGCGGCCGGCATCGGATTCGCGGCGTGCCTGGTGGTGCATCGGATCGTAGGGCGGGGGAATAGCCGGCGCGCGGATGGGTAAGATGCGGTGTCCGTCATCCGTCGTGTTCCGCTGAAAACAAAGCCCCCACGGACAAGGGAAAACGGACAACGGACGACTTCGCTTATCGCCCCCGAGCGCGGGCCAGCACCGCGGCGCGCTCCCGGTCCAGGGTCGGCAGGGTCCGCTCCCAGTCCGTCGAGGTCACCCCACCGTAGGACACGGCGAACGGGTCGAACAAGGCAATCCCGTCCTCATAGGCGTACACCGCGCTGGCGGTCTCCCGCTGGCTCAATTGCTGCTCGCTCCAGCGGGGGGTAATGGGCAGGATGGCGACGGGCCGGAAGAACCGGTTGCGACTGGTGAGGGTGACGTCTTCCGGCACGAAGCGGGCCTGGTCCTGGAGCCCGAAAAACGTCACGAACATGAGGACCGGCTGGTGGACGCCGGCCGTGGCCGCGGCCTCCGCGATGCTCCCGGCCAGGGATTCCCGGAGCTGGTGCAGCGAGGCGTAGCTGTCCGGCGCCAGAAGCCGAGTCACGCGCTCGTCGAGGGGGAGCACCCGCAGCAAGAAGGTTCCGGTGCGCAGGCGCACGGCCACGTCTTCCTGCCGGAGCGTGCCGAAGCCCGCCGGAGGGAGCCCCAAGACCGTGGTGTCTTGGCCCACCGCGGGGTGGCGCGCGCAGGCGAGGGACGCCAGCACCGCCATGACCGCGGTTCGGCAGGCCACTAGCGTCGCTCCACCACGCGTTCGATCGCCTTTCGCAACGCGACGATGCCCTCCTTGGTCCGGGCGCTAGTGAGCACCGCGTGCTCCGGAGTCAGGTTCACTCCCAGGCCGTTCAGAATCGCCTGTGCGCGATCCTGCCGGCGCCCCCGGGGCACCTGGTCAGCCTTGGTGAGCGCCACCAAGACCGGTATCGAATGCTCGGCCAGCAGCTCGGCCATGGCAAGGTCGTCAGGAGAGGGGTCGCGCCGGAGGTCCAACAGCCAGACCACGCCGGCCGCCCCGCGGGTCACGAGATAGTCGCGGATGAGCCGAGCCAGGCTGCGTCGCTGGGCCTGGGACACCCGCCCGTAGCCGTAGCCGGGAAGGTCCACGTAGTAGAAGCGATCGCCGGCGTTGAACACATTGCAGGCGCGGGTCTGGCCGGGCGTGTGGCTGGTGCGGGCCAATGCGCGCCGGCCCGCGAGCGCGTTCAGGAGCGACGACTTGCCGACGTTGGAGCGGCCGACGAACGCGATCTCCGGACGGCCGGGGGAGAGACGAAAATCGGCAGCCGGGAAGCTGCCGATGAAGGTGACGGGGATCAGGCCTCTTTCTTCTGCCGGGCCCGCTCGGTGACGATCAGCGGCTGGCGGCGCTGGGTCACACTCTCCTCGGTGACCACCACCTCGCGCACGTCCTCGCGGCCCGGGAGCTCGAACATGATTTCGGTCATCATGTCCTCGAGGATGGCCCGCAGGCCGCGGGCCCCGCTGCCGCGCTTGAGCGCGCGGTGTGCCACCGCGCGGAGGGCCTCTTTGTCGAACGTGAGCCCCACGCCCTCGAGATCGAACAGCTTCTTGTACTGCTTGGTGAGGGCGTTCTTGGGATCCACCAGGATCTTGATCAGGGCTTCCTCGTCCAGGGACTCGAGGGAGACCACCACCGGGAGGCGACCCACCAGCTCGGGGATGAGCCCGTAGCGCAGCAGGTCCTCCGGTTCGACGTCCATGTAGGGGTTCTTCTTCAGGGCCTCGATCTTGCCCGCCTGGACCTCTTCCTTGGAGAACCCGATCTGCCGCCGACCGGTCCGGGCCTCGATGATCTTGTCCAACCCGTCGAACGCGCCCCCGCAGATGAACAGGATGTCCTTGGTGTTGACCTGGATGTACTCCTGCTGCGGATGCTTGCGCCCGCCCTGCGGCGGCACCGAGGCGATGGTACCCTCCAGGATCTTGAGCAGGGCTTGCTGCACGCCCTCCCCGGACACGTCCCGCGTGATGCTGGGGTTTTCGCTCTTCCGAGCGATCTTGTCGATCTCGTCTATGTAGACGATGCCCTTCTCGCACTCGGCCACGTTGAAGTCCGCGGCCTGAAGCAGGCGGACCAGGATGTTCTCCACGTCCTCGCCCACGTAGCCGGCCTCGGTCAGCGTCGTCGCGTCGGCGATGGTGAAGGGCACATCCAACACCCGCGCCAGGGTCTGCGCCAGCAGGGTCTTGCCCACACCGGTGGGGCCGATGAGCAGGATGTTGGACTTCTCCAGCTCGACATCGTTGTCCCGGCCGCTCTGGGAGTTGATCCGCTTGTAATGGCTGTAGACGGCGACGGCCAGGGTCTTCTTGGCGCGCTCCTGGCCGATCACGTACTGGTCGAGGATGTCCTTGATTTCTGACGGGGTGGGAACCTGGGTGATGGCCTCGGCGACTTCCCGCTCTTCGTCCTCGGCCAGGATCTCATTGCAGAGCGCGATGCACTCGTTGCAAATGTAGACCGACGGCCCGGAAATGAACTTCCGGACCGAGTCCTTGGACTTGCCGCAAAACGAGCAGCGGAGGTGTTTGTCGTTCGCCATGGATTCCTTCCCGGCCATTGTATATTGGGGCTACCCGCCGGGTTCGGTCAAGCCGACTCTTTAGAAGACGGCTTCTTGCCGTCCCCCGATTCCGCCACGTTCTGGATCACCTTGTCAATCAGGCCGTACTCCACCGCCTCTTCGGCAGACATGAACCGGTCCCGGTCCATGTCCTTCTCAATCTGCTCCACGGTTTTCTGGGTGTGTTTGCTGTACAACTCGTTCAGCTGGGATCGGAGATAGAGGATTTCCCGGGCCTGGATTTCGATGTCCGCCGCCGTACCCTGGGTGCCGCCCGAGGGCTGGTGGATCATGATCCGGGCGTGGGGGAGGGCGGAGCGCTTGCCCTTGGTGCCGGCTGCCAGGAGGAACGCCGCCATGGAGGCCGCCATGCCCATGCAGATGGTGTTCACCGGGGCCCGTAAGAACTGCACCGTGTCGTAGATCGCCATGCCGCTGGAGACGATCCCGCCGGGCGAGTTGATGTAGAGGTAGATGTCGCGTTCCGGGTTATCGGCGTCCAGAAACAAGAGCTGGGCGATGATGATGTTCGAGACATCGTCGTTGATGGGCGCGCCCAGGAACACGATGCGGTCCATGAGCAGCCGGGAAAAAATGTCGTAGGTCCGCTCGCCTCGACTCGACCGCTCGATGATGTAGGGAGGATACAGCGTTGACATCTCAGGCCTCGGTCACGGTGGACTGCTGGAGGAGATGGGCGAAG
>Ga0209002_10000723_pt1 | contig 26690 bp, 26 predicted proteins | sample Rifsed16ft2_FD_184010 | JGI IMG/M metagenome (GOLD analysis project Ga0209002, IMG submission 184010) | Soil microbial communities from Rifle, Colorado, USA - sediment 16ft 2 (version 2) | ecosystem: Environmental > Terrestrial > Deep subsurface > Rock core/Sediment | place: Rifle, Colorado... | reverse complement strand
CTTCGGTATGACATAAGGAGTATTCGTTATCTTAAATTCATTTATGCAGTCTAATGCAAAGCTTCTTATCTCATTACGCATATTGCAGTATGCGAGGACTTGTAGAAGTGCCACAAATGGTAGCAGCCGTCCCCATCCATCTACAATTTTATATGTCCCGGGTCCTATACATTCTATAAGAGGCATTTCAGTGGAAGGTATCACATTCTCAAACAACCCCCTTTTCCTTCCAACCGCAGAAACATTTTTGCTGTGTATCTCTTTCTACTCTATCGAAATATCCACGATAAACAAACATTTTTGCCAAGTCTTTCAATTTCCTTGTGTAAGGATCAGGTACTACGCATCTGTCTTTCATCCACTGATCACAAGGCATATAATCATGCGCGGAAATATTCTGAGAAGTTCTTCTTTTCTCTTTTTTTGCTCGGTCATTTCCTTGTAGTATGCTTCTTTGGTTGTTATCAAGAATATAGGACTTAAAACTACTCATATAAAATCACAGATGTGATCAGAAATCATCTATTTTCTATTACCTTCCTCTCCTCCTCCGTTATTCCATAAAGCCCATAAACAATCTCGTCAAATTTCTCATCTGTAACAGCGATTTCACGCTCTATTTTTTATCTCTCCGTTGATGGCGGTATTGAGTTTTTCTTTTTGGTGAGTTCAAGCATCCTGTCAACGAGTGAGACAAGCTTATCATGGATGGCTTTTTCAGAGGGATTTTTGAAGTCAATTAGTTTTATCGGAAATGGCTCTAAGAATTGAGGGATTAACCTATATGCATTGCCCCTTAATGCAGTGCTGGTATTAGTTAAATAAAACCAAAATACCTTTGAGTTCAAGACTATATTGTGTAGTTGTTAGGCACACAGAAACAAAAGGATTTCTATAATAGAGGGCAGGATAATCAGGGTTCAATGTGCCTCGTTCCAGTTTTTGCCTGTATGTATTTCAGCTATAATTGGAACGGACAGATTCATTACACCTTCCATTTTTTCTTTTACCAATTTTTTAATTTGCTCTATTTCATCCTCTGACACTTCAAAGACAAGCTCATCATGAACCTGAATAATCATCTTTGCCCTTCGCCCTTCATCTTTTATCCTTCTGTGTATATTTATCATGGCGAGCTTTATCATGTCAGCGGCAGAGCCTTGAATGGGGGTATTTATTGCAGTCCTTTCAGCAAACTCCTTTACCTGCCTGTTCTTACTCTTTAAATCAGGAAGATACCTGCGTCTCTGAAGGAGTGTCGTTACATAACCCTTCTCATAAGACTCTTTCAGGGTTTTATCTATGAAATCTTTTACACCTTTATGTCTGCTGAAATAATTATCAATATATTCCTTCGCCTTATCCTTTGAAATGCCCAAATCCCTTGAGAGTCCAAATGGGCTTATTCCATATATAATGCCGAAATTGACAGCCTTTGCCATCCTCCTCATCTCAGGTGTCACCATTCCCGGCAGGACACCAAAGACCTCGCAGGCAGTCCTCTCATGTATATCTTCACCTTTTTTAAATGCATCTATCAGGACATCATCCTGAGACACATGAGCTAATATTCTCAATTCAATCTGGGAATAATCGGCAGATAAAATCAAAGCCCCGCTCTCTGCAACAAATGACTTTCTTATCTCTCTCCCTATCTCTGTCCTTATAGGTATGTTTTGCAAATTTGGGTCCGAGCTTGAGAGTCTGCCAGTAGCTGTAACAGTCTGGTTGAATGATGTATGTATCCTGTTTGTCTTTGGATTTATCATATTTATAAGGGCATCCACATAGGTGGATTTTAATTTTGAAAGCTGGCGGTATTCTAAAATTATAGCAGGTAAATCGTGCTGGACTGATAGTTGTTGTAATACTTCTACATCTGTTGATAGCCCTGTCTTTGTCCTTTTTGCAGGTTTAAGTTTGAGTTTTTCAAATAATATCTCCTGCAATTGTTTTGGAGAGTTTATATTAAACTCAATCCCTGCAATAAAATATATCCTCTCTGTTAATTTATTTAATTGTGTATCCAGTCTTCTGGACATCTCCCTTAAGAATGGCTCATCTATCTTTACACCATTCCTCTCCATTTCGGATAGGACTTCTATTAGTGGAATTTCAACCTTGTGAAATAGCTCAATAAGCCCATCCTCTTTTAAAATAGGCTCAAGTTTTTCTTTTAATTGATATGCAGTATCCGCATCTTCGCATGAGCGGTTCATTACCTCCTCAATTTTTAAAAGACTAAAATCTTTGATAGGTGATGAGGCTTTTTCGCCAATCTCTGTGACCTGATTTCTACTACTTGAAGGATTTATCAGATATGATGCTATTTCTGTATCAAAGTCTATACCATTTAAACCAATCCCTTCATTTGCCAGAATTATTGTTTCATATTTTATATTTTGACCATATTTTTTAATACTTTCATTTTCTAAAATAGGCTTTAGTTTTTCTATTACATATTTCTTATCCATTTGACCAATGGGTATGTAAAATGCTTCATGAGGTTTTAGCGAGATGGAGATACCGACAATATCAGCCCTCATAGGCTCATCATTTGTTCCAGCAATATCAATGGCAATTGCGTGAGATGATGTAATATCTTCTAAGAGTTTATTAAAATCCCCTTCTTTGGTAGTTATCCTGTATTCTCTCTTTGATTTATCCTTATTTGATAAAATCTCTTTTAAGAGGGTATGAAATTCCAATTCCTTTAAGAGTTCAGTCAATTCATCTATACAAACATCTTTTAATATCAGAGCTTCTACAGGAGTATTTAATTCCACATCTTTATTAATGACACCGAGTCTTCTGCTTAAGAGTGCCTGTTCAGTATGTTCTTTAAGTTTTTCCCTTATTGAAGGCTTGCTCACCTTTTCAATATTATTCAGGAGATTTTCAATGTTTCCAAACTCTTTTATAAGTGCTATAGCTGTCTTCTCACCAATTCCAGGGACTCCTGGTATATTATCCGATGCATCACCCATAAGCCCTATGACCTCAACTACCTTATCAGGGCCAACACCGAATTTTTCTACTACCTCCTTCTCCCCATAAGTTTTATTTTTAAGTGTATCCAGCATCATTATACTTGGTGTTATAAGCTGGAGCATATCCTTATCACCGCTTACAATTATTACATCAAATCCCTTGGATGAAGCCTCTCTGACAGCACTGCCTATAAGGTCATCCGCCTCATACCCCTCATTTTGCAGGATAGGGATATTAAAGGCTTCCACTAATTTGTGAATATATGGAATCTGCGGCACAAGTTCATCAGGCATTTCAGGTCTATGTGCCTTATACTCGGCATACTCTTTATGCCTGAATGTCTCCCCCTTTGAGTCAAAGGCAATGGCAAGGTAGTCAGGCTTTTCATCTCTTATGATTTTTAGAATCATTCGTGCAAAGCCGTATATTGCATTTGTAGGCAACCCCCTTGAATTTGTGAGATGGGGGATTGCATAGAATGCCCTATAGACATAGGATGAGCCGTCTATTATGTAAAGCCTTGGTTTTTTCTGCATAAAGTGTTAAAGGATAAGGTTGAGGTTAAGATTTTTCTTATCCCCAACCTTATTCTTCTTTGCGGTGGGTTAGTGACTGTGACCTATATGTCTCTTCAGCACTTCTGAATTTTGAATCTTCTCGTTTTTTGGGGCAAGCTTTGCTGCCATTTTGAAATGGTCGGTAGCATCTCCATGCTTATCAAGATTTTCCATGCAGAGTGCAAGATTATAGTGCGCCTCGGCAAAATTCGGGTCTGCCTTTATGGCCTCTTTAAAATGCTTGGCGGCGACTTCCCAGTGTCCCTCTTTAAAGTGCTTTACCCCATCCACATTGTGATGGCATGATGCCTCCTTTACATCCTTTGGACAGCTAAGTGCTTCATAATTACCTGCAGAGGCATATATAGGCACTAAAATCAGGGAAAGAATTGAAACGAATAAAACTACTACTTTACCCATATCTATCACCTCCTCTCTTGAGGATGATATTAATAAAGGAGGTTTTAAATGTCAATAAAATATTTTTTAATCAGGGAATATGTTGCCAAGCTACTTCTGTATGTTAGGTTGCTGGAGGTATCTTTGCCTGGACTCGCTTATGGCTTTAATTGCTGATTCACGGTCTTCCCAGCCCTCAACACCAGTCTTTTTCTCTTCTAAATCCTTATAGACTGCAAAAAAGTGTTCGATTTCTTTAAGTAAATGCGGCGGGGCATCAGAGAGTTTCTTGATATGATTCCAGAGCGGGTCTAAGATGGGGACACATAGGATTTTTTCATCAGGTCCCTTTTCATCCCACATTTTAAACAAGCCTACAGGCTTTGCCTCAATTATACATCCGGGGAATGTCGGCTCCCATACTAATACAAGTGCATCAAGGGGGTCTCCATCCAGTGCAAGGGTTTCAGGAATGAAACCGTAATCGCTGGGGTAATGCATGGCAGAAAAGAGCATCCTGTCAAACTTAATCATTTTCTTTTCTTTATCGTATTCATATTTATTCCTGCTCCCCTTCGGGATTTCTATCATTACAGTAATCGTTGCTATTTTTTCTTTCATTTTAATGTATCTCCTGATTTTTTTGCTAAAATATATATGAAGTTTACACTATATATAAATGGCTGTCAATTATATGGCTGAGTGAAGACTCAATCAGCGAAGGTAGAAGTTACGAGGGCAAATATTCTGATGGATGATGCAGAAAGAATATGGAGATGGCGTCGTTATAAATTGAAAGACAAATTGCATAATTTGGATTAAAGAGGCTCCCATGGATAACCTATGATGACAGTAATTTCCACCCCTTCATTCCCTGTAGCTACATCAGCCCTGAATACAATACCTGATGCTGTAACCATCCTGAAACCTGCACCGTAGGAAGACTTTACGATATCACCAAGTTCACTCACTTTATCTGCAACGCTTCCGGCTTCATAAAAAAGTGCAATTTGCAGGGCTGTGCGTATATCCTTCATTATATAAATGTTAAATGGTGTGAACTCTTCAGTCAGGTTCCAGCGGAATTCCGTTCCATAAAAAGAAGTATGAGCCCCAGAATATCTATCTTCCGGATAAGAGCGGAGGTGGCTTCTCCCTCCGAGTCCACTGGCAGTTCCATATGTGTTTGCTGCAATGGTATTATCAATCACCTGAAGACACAGTTTTTGTTTCTCAGGGTCAGCAATAGAACTGCAAGCCAATCCCTGTTCCTGCTCAATTGCAGTCCTGTCAGTTTCCCCTTTTCTGATGATATGCGCATCCGAGCGGAAGTAGTTGAATATCCAAGTGTTTCGTATGCCTATTGGAATATAGGCAGTAGCATTGTAGTCAAGTATGTAATAATCAGGGGAGGCTGACCTCTTTGGAGGAGACCACCATCCGCTTACATCAAAACGAAAACCCTTTCTCGGGTCTGAATAATCATCTGTAATGTCAAGTCTTGTTCCCAAAATCCAGATTTGTATTCCCCCTGTTGCAGAGTTTTCAGCCTCAAGAATGATTTTACCGCTGTTGTCACGAATCCTCTCAATCCGTGAACCAAAATCATAACCACCGCCGTATATTTCAAACCTCCTCTCAAAAAAAGTGGATGTTAGCCGTGTGCCGAAAAAGTTTATATCGGTCAGGTCAAGGAGTGTGAAATCGTTTTTTTCCGACCTCATGCCCCGCTGGCTATAATTCGTAATCTTCGCCTTGTTGAAGCTCTCTGCATTCAAGTCCAGAATCAGTGTTTCCGGGACGAGATGTATATCTGCGACTGCCCCTCCAAACCCTGCAAGGTCGCCGGTCAATGCGAATCCATAGACATCAGTGTAGGTATTAGAGATATTCGTGGTAACTGCGGCAATGGCAAGTCCTTGTCCATGGCCGGGAAGGCTGTAAGGGGCCGGAATTATATAGTAGCCGTGTTCTTTCTGAAACTGAGGTCTTCTTCTTTCTATTAATAAAGCCTCAGAAAAACCGCTTGTAATAAATAGAAATATAAGGGAAAAGATAAGATTTTTAATCATTCATGCAACCTCTATTAACCTCTATGATTAAAAATTTCTTTGTGCTGTTTTTAAAACTGCATCTGCATTTTTATGAGCTTAAGGGGAATCTCTATCTTCTGCCCCTGACGATAAACACTCAGGTGAATCACCTGGTTAGGCTGGGCTTTGAGCAGGATATGCGAAAGCTCGGATAAATATATCATCTCCTTGCCATTGACTTCACTGATGATGTCTCCTCCAAGTATAAAGGGTCTGTCAGTCACTATCACTACTCTATCGCCACCCCGCAGACCTGCCAAAGCAGCCGGGCTGCCAGGCATAACTTCCTCAACGAGAAGTCCCCACTCAAGGGGGAGTCCGAAAAGTTTTGCAGTGCTTGGGGTAATCTCCCTGGCACTGAAGCCCATTTGTGGCTGATAAGGATGTCCCATTTTAATCAGATCCGGAATGATATGGCGTGCAAAATTAATCGGGATGGCGAAGCCCAGATTATGGGCACTCTCAGCTATTGCCGTGGTGATGCCCACAACTTCGCCAGTTGAATTGAGTAACGGTCCGCCACTGTTACCAGGGTTGATTGCTGCGTCGGTTTGGATGAGGGCTTTTTGGAGTTCAAGAGGAGAGTTCTCTAAGCTTCGCCGTAAGGCGCTCACAATGCCAACCGTGATTGTGTTGTGCAGTCCTAATGGATTACCGATAGCAATCACTTTCTGCCCGATTTGCAGTGTATCTGAGTCTCCAAATGAAAGAGGGAATAGCTCGTCTTGCGGTGCCTCCACCTGTAAGAGTGCAATATCTAATTGAGGCGAAGTTCCCACGAGCCTTGCACTCAGTCTGCGTCCGCTGCCGAGAATTACATCTATCTGATTCATGTCCCTGACCATGTGAAAGTTAGTCAGGATATGACCCTCTTTGTCAATTACAAAGCCAGTACCAGTATCACTCTCCCGTTCATACTTTTCAAATTGTGATTCCTTAGTAACCCTAACATTAATATGAACTACGCCGCGGCTGGCTTTCTTGAAAACCTCTATGGTATTTTGCTCATCCTCTGTCAGCCGTCCCCCCTCAACATGGGTTTGAGACATACTTAAGAAACAAAAAACCAGCAAGAAGATAGAAACGACAAACTGCCGACTAAAGATATTTCTCGTCACATAGCCTCCTTATTTTGGGTTCAAAAAATTACTGCATGGCAGAAAGAGTTAGCCGAAAGCCCAAGTTGGTGTTCTTGTCCGATTGTTCATATCCATTACGTGAAGATGTTCGCATGTGCCAGGGGATATTGTTCCATGCACCTCCACGATACACTTTATATTGCCCTCTGCTCGCTCCTTTAGGATTATCTTTTAAACTTTCATTGTAATATCTATCGTTATACCAATCACTACACCACTCCCAGACATTTCCTGTCATGTCGTATAGCCTAACTCCGTTTGGTTTATATTGCTTTACAGGAGATATATTTTTATAACCGTCATTTTGATTATCTTCTTTCCAGTCAAATTCACAATTGCTGTCACAAAAATTGGCATATTGATATACATCATTTGCTTCGGAAAAACCTGCAAATTTCTCTTTCCTTCCGCCACTCCTCGCTGCATATTCCCATTCTGCTTCTGTTGGAAGTCTATATTTCATGCCTGTCTTTTGATTGAGTTTGTTTATAAACTCCTGAACATCATTCCAGCTTACACTTTCCACAGGGCAATCATCACAGCCTTTAAAATTGGACGGATTACTCCCTATTATTTCTGTCCACTGCCTTTGTGTTACCTCTGTCTCCCCTATGTAAAAATCATCAACACATATCTCATGAACTGGTTTTTCATCATTCTCCCCATCTCCAAAGGTATCACCCATCTGATAGCAGCCTCCTTTGATAAAGACCATCCCCTCTATGTTTTTGTCTTTTGCCATAGAATGGAATGGGTTTGACAGACTCACCATAAAAATTAAAATTGCAGGGATAAGACTAATAATTATCTTCATAAGTCCTATCTTAAAAGGTTATTCTAATTTAATGTATAGGAATTTCAATCTTTGAGATTGCTTCACAATGACATAGAAAGCAGAAGTGTCATTGCGAGGAGCATAAGCGATGAAGCAATCTAAATTAAAAACTTTTTTAGAAAGTATACTATCAGAAAGCATTGTATTGTCAATCATAATTAGAAATCTCCTCTTTTTTATGCCAGGATTTTTGTAATGAAAACTAAGGCTAAAACAGCATTGCAATTTAAGAGGATTAGTGGCATTATTTCATTAAAATAATAAAGAATAAATTTGTTTTTAGCTACATGAAAGGCTTAAGATGAAAAAGACTATAATTATTACCTCTATTGTTATTGCCACCCTTTTGATAATCTATACAAAATTTATCCATAAGGAGATGACTGTTGATTACATTGACACCACAGGTATTATTGAGGTAAAGGAGGTAGAACTTGGGCCAAAGATTTCAGGCAGGATAATCTGGCTCTGCTGTCCAGAGGGGGAAATAATAAAAGAAGGGGCAACTGCCATAAGGCTTGATGATAAGGAGCTAAGGGCGATGTTTGAAAAAGGGAGGGAGTCCCTTGAAGGTGCAAAGGCTAATCTTAATGTAAGCAAGGCGAATCTTGAAAATGCAAAAATTGAGATTGATACAGTTAAAGCAGAGGTTCAGTCAGCAGAGGCTGAGGTTTTGAGAATAAATATCCTGATGGAGGAAGCAAAAAAAAATATGGAGAGGAGTGCATCACTCTTTAAGGATGGACTTGTATCTGAAAGGGAGATGGATACAGTAAAGACAAATTATGATGCAATAAGTGCCCAGTTGGATTCTGTAAAGGCACGGAGAAGTGCGGCAGAGTCTAAGCTAAAAAATTCTATTGCAAATATCAAAGTATTTGATGCCCGTGTATCCTCTGAAGTAGCAAGGGTGCAAGAGGCAGAGGCATCACTTAATTTGCTTGAAATCCAGTTAAAGGATGTTGAGATAATCTCACCCATAGACGGTGTTGTTGTGTATAAGGCATTTGAAGAGGGTGAGATTGTAAATACAGGTGCTTCTATTTATACATTACATGACCTCAAGGATATCTGGGTGAGGGTTGATATTGAGGAGACTATGATAGGGAGGATAAAACTCGGCAGTAAGGCAATAGTAACAGCACCATCTATACCAAATAAGGAGTTTAAGGGAGATGTAATTGAAATCGGGAGGGAAGGGGAATTTGCCACACAGAGGGATGTTACCAGGGGGAGGGCTGATATAAAGACATTCAGGGTTAAGATAGGTGTAAAGGAAACTAATGGGTTATTAAAACCCGGTGTAACAGCAATGGTGAAGATATATTAAGCTAATGCCAGTAGCAATAGAGATTTCAAATCTTATAAAGAAATTCGGCACTACCACTGCCCTTGATGGTGTCTCCTTTAATATTAATGAAGGGGAGTTTTTTGGTCTTCTTGGCCCTAATGGTGCAGGGAAGACTACACTTATAAGGATATTGACGACACTCATTAAACCTACAGAGGGACAGGCAAAGGTGATGGGTGTGGATGTGGAAGAAAGACCTTCAGAAGTCCGCAAGGTAATCGGCGTTATACCACAGGCAATGACAACCGACCTTGACCTGACAGGCTATGAGAATATGGATATATATGCGAGGTTTTATAATATTCCCAAAAAAGGGAGAAGGGAGAGGATAGAACAGCTCCTTGAGATGGTTGAATTGAAGGAGAGGGCAGGCGAGCTTGTGGCGGCATACTCAGGCGGGATGAGGAGGAGGCTTGAGATAGCACGCGGACTTATACATAAGCCTTCTATACTGATTCTTGATGAGCCGACTATAGGGCTTGACCCTCAGAGCAGGCATGTTGTCTGGGAGCTTTTACAGAAGTTTCGCAATGAAGACAGCCTTACAATACTCATGACGACCCACTATATGGATGAGGCAGAAATTTTGTGCAGCAGGCTGGCAATAATAGATTATGGGAAGATTGTAGCAATGGATACGATTGATGCCTTAAAAAAACAACTGCCGCAGAAAGATGTGGTTGAACTTTCATTCAGCGGGGTAGATTCAAATAAGGCAGTTGAGGAGACAAAGAAAATTTCCTTTGTGCATACAGCAGTCACAAGTGATGGGACAATGAGGGTGTCTGTTGATAACGGCGCCCAGTCTATCCCTATGCTTATTGACCTCTTAAAAAAAATTGGGGCAAAGGTTTCCTCAGTTATTCTAAAACAGCAAACACTTGAGGATGTCTTCATCCATTTCACCGGAAGGCCTATCAGGGAGGAAGAGGTTAAGAAAGTAAGCTTTTTCATAGGTGCAGGGATACCGCGGAAATGGGGGAGATAAGCCGATGATACGCTTTCTTGCAATATTTGAGAGGGACTTGAGAAGGTTTATAAGAAATCCAATAGTCATTGTTGCAAGTGTTGTCATGCCCATACTCTATCTTATTATCCTTGGGAGTTCCTTTCAGGGTGAGTTAAAAAATCTGTCTCTTGCAGTTGTTGATATGGACAGTGGTCCATATGCAAAGAGGATTGTTGAACTTCTCCATGCTGTTGAGGCGGGGCCAAAGACTGTAAGGATGTATCACCTGTCAGACCAGGGGTCTGCAATGCAAGGCTTGAGGGACGGCATATTCAAGGCTGTTCTCATTATCCCATCGGATTTCAGCAGGGATGTGATACATGGGAAAGGCGGCACACTTGGATTTTTTATGGACAATGCCGAGTCTATCTCTGCAAATTCCATAAGGTTATCAATCTTATCGGCACTATCTGATATTAAAAATGAATTCATATCTGTCCGTGAAGAGAGGACAAAGACAAAGCTCCGTGAGATAGAACTCTATAAAAAGATTGATTATGACCAAACACTGATTCCGGGTGTTGTAATCATGGCGATATTTCTTGGTGCTATGACGACAGGTGTCTTCAATATTGTAATGGACAAATTTCTTGGGATTGATGAAAGCCACTTTTTAACACCCTTAACAAAACTGGACATTGTTATGGGGCTTGTAATAAGCGGTGTTTTTATAACAACAATTATCGCCATCTTTGTCCTATTTTTCAGTTCTTTGATTACAGGCATATATCTGTGGCAGATACTTACATTTTATAATATTGTATTGATTATTGTAGTAATAATCCTCTCAACCCTTGGTCTTCTGGGTATGATGTTTGTTATACTTGGGAGGGCAAGTCATCCGAGGATAGTGGGTGTGCTTGGGGGGTTTCTTAATGTCATATTCTTTTTTCCAAGTGGGGCAATATACCCTGTGGAGAGCTTTCCCGGCTGGCTCAGGTCATTTTCTGCTATAAACCCTGAACTCTATTCAGTTCATGCACTGAGGGCTATATTGTTTAAAAATGCAGGTATTGCTGCTGTAAAATGGGATTTGGTTTTTCTCTTTTTCTTCGCCCTGATTAACATTACAATTGCAACAATTACATTTAAGAGGGAATTATAGTTTTTATGTAAGCTATAAAGGAGATATTTTTATATAAATTCAGTATAATGAAGCCAATTAGATTTTCTAACCATGCAAGATTGCAAATGAATTTAAGAGGAGCTTCCGAAGAGGATGTTATTGCAGCTATTAGAATGGGTAAATGGAAGTCTGCAAAAATGGGTAAGCTTCAATCAAAATACAGATTTGATTTCAACAATGAAGCATTAACTAATCAGAGATTTTATAAATACAAAATTGTAGAACCGATTTTTGCAGATGAGGCTGATGAGATTGTAGTAATAACCGTTAAAGTATATTATTCTAATGAGGAGGTGAAGCAATGAAAATTCAATACGATGCAGAGGTGGATGCACTTTATATTGAGTTTAGACCTCTTGAACCGGGGACTGCTGAAAACAGGGAGCTAAGCGAAGATGTAATAGCAAACTATGGTCCCGATGGCAGGCTTGCTGGGTTGGAAGTATTAAATGCAAGTGTTGTTGTGGGTGATAACTTGAAAAAAGTTATTCTTGAGGTTAGCCCTGTTCAACATGCTGTAGCCTAAACCTATTTTTGATATGTTTAGAAACTATTGATAAATTCGTTGTGGTAAATTTTGTCCGCATTATATCTACCTCTAAATGGAAAAATATCTATAATAAAATATAAGGAGGTTTTTATGCCGAGCATATATAAAAATTTTATAAATGGTGAGTGGGTAGAGTCGGCTTCAGGAAAGACTTTTGAGAACAGAAATCCTGCCAATAAAGATGAAATTATAGGGTTATTTCAGAAATCAAATGCAGAGGATGTGAATAGGGCTGTGGAGTCTGCAAAAAGTTCTGCGGAGATGTGGAGGAAATTTCCTGCACCAAAGAGGGCAGAGATTCTTTATCGTGTAGCAGAGATGCTCATAAAAAAGAAAGAGGATTTTGCCCGTGATATGACAAGGGAGATGGGGAAAGTATTAAAGGAGACAGGTGGTGATGTGCAGGAAGCGATTGATATGACCTATTATGTTGCAGGAGAAGGGAGGAGGTTATTCGGAGATACTACACCTTCTGAGCTTCCAAATAAATTCTGCATGTCTGTCCGAATACCTGTCGGAGTTGTTGCTGCTATAACACCGTGGAATTTTCCAATGGCAATACCATCATGGAAGATAGCACCTGCATTGGTTACTGGAAATACTGTTATCTTTAAACCTGCCTCTGATACGCCGCTTTCAGCAGTAAATTTTGTAAAACTCTTTGAAGATGCTGGACTGCCAAAGGGTGTTTTAAATATGGTTACAGGGACAGGGACAGAGGTAGGAGAACCGCTAATATTGCATAAAGATATAAAGCTCGTTTCTTTCACCGGCTCAAGTGATGTGGGTAGATTTGTGGCGACAGATTGCGCCCATAAGATGAAGAGATGCTCTCTTGAAATGGGTGGCAAGAATGCAATTATTGTAATGGATGATGCAAATCTGGATTTGGCTATAGAGGGTGCAATATGGGGTGGTTTCGGAACGACAGGGCAGAGATGCACTGCAGCAAGCAGAGTGGTTGTGCATAAACTCAAGGCAAAGGAATTTATCTCAAAATTTTCTGAAAGGGCAAAGGCACTTAAATGCGGTGATGGACTTTTACCTGATACTGATGTAGGTCCTATTATAAATGAATCCCAGCTAAATAAGGTTCATGATTATACAAAGACAGGAAAGGGTGAGGGTGCAAAATTACTTATAGGTGGAGAGCTATGCACGGACAAAGGATGTGAGAAGGGATATTTTTACAAACCAACTATATTTGTAGATGTGGATAGAAATATGCGTATTGCACAGGAAGAAATATTTGGTCCGACAGTTTCAATAATAACAGTCGGCAGTCTTGACGAGGCAATAGATGTGGTAAACAGTATAAAATACGGTCTTTCATCATCAATCTATACACAGGATGTAAATAAGGCGTTTGTAGCCATGAGGGATATATACGCAGGTATTACATATATAAATTCATCAACGATTGGTGCGGAGGTTCATCTTCCATTTGGAGGGGTAAACCAGACCGGAAATGGTCACAGGGAGGGCGGAACAACAGCACTTGATATATTCACAGAATGGAAGACCCTATATATTGATTATAGCGGTAGACTCCAGAAGGCACAGAGTATTGAATAGTAAGATGTAAGCCCCAAAGAGATATTTCACTCTTTGTGGCTTACATCTTATGGTTTTAATGTTTGTGTTCTGTATGTCCTGTATGTTCTCCGCTAACTTTGCCTTCTTCTCCCATATTAAGCAGTTTTACCTTTCCACTCGCCAAATCATAAACGCCAACAACAATTTTGAGTTTTCCTTCATGGACAAGGTGTTTTAGTATGTCGCTCTTTTCTATAAGCGTTTTGGCTGTAAGTTTTGCATTTTCATCAATGGCAGCATCCAGCAGGGCATCTTTATCTTTAGCCTTTTTCCTTGCTATATCAACGGCAGGATTGATTTTCTTAACTATAGCCTCAATATTTCCTTCTGGCTTGCCGCCTGCGACAGTTGCTTTTACTGCCCCACAGAATTTGTGTCCCAAAACTACTACAAGGGGGACATTCAGGTGTTCGGCGCCGTATTCTATACTCCCAAGTTCAATTGGGTCAGCCACATTTCCAGCAACCCTTACAACAAAAATGTCTCCAAGTCCCTGATTGAATATATGCTCAGGAGGGACCCTGGAATCAGAGCAGCTTAATATAATAGCAATAGGGTTTTGCCCCTTTGCAAGTTCCTTCCGCCTATCGTCACCTAACTTTTTTGATTCCTGCTTACCCTGAACAAACCTCACATTTCCATCCAACAGCATCTTTAACGCTTCATCAGCAGTTATGCCTGCCTTCTCGCTTGTGGCAAATGCCTGTCCAAAGGACAGGGTAAAGACCATTAAAGCAGTTAAACCAACTAAAAATCTTTTCATTTTCAGCATAGATAACTAACCTCCTTAAAATTGATAAGTTTTAATTAATATATTCTTTATGATTACAAGCTCCACTCTCACCCCCTTTAAAACAGATAATTATTTTTCAGAGGGTGTAGTATAAAACTCAAAAAGAGGTATTGTCAAATTAAAAAATTTAAGCCTTATATTTCTACGATCCAAAATTCGATTTCTCTCTTTCACCCTATATTCTATTGGAGTATACTTATTCTGGAACTTTATTTGATATGGGGTAATTGAATAGTAGAATAAAAAATGGATACTCAAAAAATAGACGCTCAGTCAATTATGGGGGAGCTATGGAGATGCCCATGCGGTTATATCTATAATCCAATGCTCGGCGACCCGAAGGGTGGAATAAAATCGGGAGTAAAGTTTGAGGCTCTGCCTGATAAGTGGGTCTGCCCATCCTGCGGCCTGCCAAAAGAGAAATTTGAAAAAATGGAATGAGTAATTATAAACTTTATTCGGCATCCCTCCTTTCGGGGATTCTCCTTATATTAATATTCCCAGGATTTAATTTTGAGATACTGGCATGGGTGTCTCTTGTCCCGCTCTTTATTGCAACAAGAAAAACCTCACCACTTACTTCTTTAAAATTAGGATTCATAACGGGTTTTGTATTTTATATTGGTGTTATTTACTGGATAGTAATTGCAATGACAAAATATGGAAGCATCCCTATGGCAATAGGGATAGCTGTTCTTATTCTTCTGTCAGGTTATCTGGCAATCTACTTATCACTTTTTACATTTTTGCTTTCCTATTTTTGCAATCAGCAATCATCAATCAGCAATCAGCTAAGATATATATTAGCACCATTTTTATGGGTTACTTTAGAGCTTATCAGGGCGCATTTTTTAACAGGTTTTCCGTGGGCAAGCCTTGGTTATTCTCAATTTAAGACACTTCCGATTATTCAGGCAGCAGATATTACAGGTGTATATGGCGTGTCTTTTATAATTGTGATGGTTAATACAGCTATAGCATCTTTTATAGAAAGCATAACCCCCCTTCATCCCCCCCTTAGTAAGGGGGGGAGCGGAGGGGTTAGACAGTTTGCAACAAAATATATGATTGTTACAACTCTTTTCATTATCTCTTTCTCAATTTATGGCTACTGGAGGATGAACCTCTTTAACTCACAACTCACAACTCACAACTCACAACTTAAGGTAGCACTTATTCAGGGGAATATTGAGCAGAATATGAAATGGGATGAGTCATATCAGAGTGATGTATTTGATGCCCATGTAAATCTTACTATGCAGGCTTCCCGTGAGAAACCTGATTTGATTGTCTGGCCTGAATCAGCCACACCATTCTATTTTCAAGCTGATAGAAATTTTGGACCAAAGATGATTGAACTTGCTAAAAATAGCGGGAGTTTTATACTCTTTGGCACGCCGGGGTATGAGATAAAAGATAATGGAATAGTATCTTATAACAGGGCATATCTTCTATCCCGAGAAGGGGATGTTGTTGGTAAATACGATAAGATTCACCTCGTTCCATTTGGTGAATATGTCCCATTAAGGAAGATATTATTTTTCATTGATAAGATGGTTGAGGGGGTTGGTGAATATCAGAGTGGTGAGGAATATACCATATTTGAAATCCGAAATCCGAAATCCGAAATCCAAAATTTCTTTGGGACTCTTATATGTTTTGAGGTAATCTTTCCTGATTTGGTTAGGAGGTTTGTAAAGAACGGTGCAGAGTTTTTAGTAAATATTACAAATGACGGCTGGTATGGAAAGACTGCCGCCTCATCTCAGCATATAGCAATGGTTGCGTTCAGGGCTGTTGAAAACCGTGTCCCTGTGGTCAGGGCTGCGAATACCGGTATTAGCGGCATAATAGAGCCGACTGGAAAGATTGCTAAGGAGACAGATATCTTTGTCACTACTTATGTAACAGGAGAGATAAATACAGGCTTATTACAAAAGACTTTTTATACACAATATGGCGATGTATTTGCCTATATATGCTCTATGGCAACTATTTTCTTAGTAATGTTATCCCGATATGCCAAGAATGATAATTATAGAACAGCTTCTTTATAGCGGGGTCTTTGACTTCTCCAGAACTTTGTAAATTCTTTCTGCCCTTTGTTTGTAATCTTCTGCCTCTTCAATCTTTCCCATTGCCTTATATACAGTAGCAATGTTTTTTAAATCTATTGCAATTCCTCTTTTATATTCTATTTCCTTATCAATTTCCAATGCTTTTTTATAATATTCAAGGGCTTTGTTTAAATCACCCTTCACTTCATATGTCCCTCCTATATTGCTTAAGTTTACAGCCATTTCACCTTTATTTTTTGTAGATTCATTTATCCTGAGGGAATCATTAAACATGGCGATGGCCTCGTCTAACCTCCCCTGTTTTTTATATATCATTCCAATATTGTTAAGTCTTACAGCCTTCCCCTCATCATCTCCAATCTCTTTGGCAATATTAAGTGCCTTTTGATTATATTCAATTGCATTTTCTAAATCGCCCTTAAAAGAAGATACCTTCCCCATATTTCCAAGACTGTCCGATAATAATTTTTTATTATTAATCTTTTCACTTATCTGAATTGCGTACTGAAAATCTTTAATTGCATCTTCATCATCTCCGCTTGCATGTTTTATAGTCCCTATTCCATTAAGCCCTTTTACAATCCCTTCCTGAAAGTCAATGCTGTGGCTCAATTCAAGTGCATTTTTATAATACCCTAATGCCTTTGACAGGTTTCCATCAATATAATATTTATGCCCCTGATTTATCAGGCTGATAACCCTCCTCTGTCCTTCTGGTAATGACTTTATCTCTTTTCCCCCACCACAAGAGGCAAGGGTAATGAGCAGAATACAGAATATAGAATACAGAATAAAGAATGAAATATTTCCATATTCTAATTTCTGGCTTCTGGCTTCTGACTTCTGACTTCTGTTATTCATTCTGCACTCTCTCTCCAAGAGGGATGTTTCTCTCCTTTTCTTCCTCTACAAAATTTTTTATAGGCCAGCTGTTTTTTGCACCTTTTATTATGTTATTTGCATCTTCCGCACTATCCCTTGCCGAGTCTGCAATCGCAGGCATCTCTCCTGATGCCTCTTTTATATTGTTTGTTGTCTTTTCTAAATTTTCCATTATTGAAGGGAGCCTTGCTGATATTTCTTCAATCTTCTTCATTATTTTTTGAGTTGAGTCTAATATTGCAGGCAGTTCCGCCGATGACTCTTTTACATTTTTGAGGGTTCCACGCATATCTTCTAAAATCGGAGGGAGCTCTTTTCTTATGCTCTGTGTAATTTCAGGAAGGTGTCCCGATGTATTGTCAACTTTAACGAGTATATCATTTATCTTCTGCATTGTAGTATCAGCCTTTTTAACGGTTTCATTTATATTATTATACAAATCCCTTTCGGTTAAAATTGCTCCGGCAGTCCCCTTTCCCTCGTTCACATTGTTTGTGATAGATTTTATATTATCTGTAATAGATTTTGTATTGCCGAGTATATCGCTGACAGCGGTGGAGGGAATATTACCTGCAACCTCTGCTATTTTGTTCAGTGTTTTTTCAACATTTTCAAGGACTGGCCTAACCCTGTTTACTATATCCTCTATCGCCATTCCCTCTTCTACATTAATCTTGCCGCCGTCAGGGATTATTGGAAGAGATGGTGAGCCCGGAGATATTTTTATCCTCTGCTCCCCTATGAAACCTGCCTTTGCAAGAGTAGCCTTTGAGTCATTGCGAATCTTATTCTGATATACCTTTCTTATCTCAAGAATTGCCTCCACCTGATTCTGTTCATTCAATTGAACAGACTTGATGGCTCCAATATCAATACCGGATAGTATTATAGGGATGCCTGCCTTTAATCCCTCTCCTTCCTTGAACACAGCCTTGATTGTATATTTCTCTTCAAAAAAATGTTTTGTCCTTCCAACGAAAAGAAATACCGCGAGGAGTATTATCAGGGGGATGATAATAAAGAGTCCTACAATCTTCTCCTTCTGACTTGCAGATAGCCTGTGGGAATAATGCATTTTCATGTATCAAAAATATTTAACCGCAGATTACGCAGATTTCACAGATTAAAAAAATAAAGCGTTAAAATTTGTGTTTATCTGTGTCTGTGGTTTCATCAAGTTTTTTATTTTAAAAAAAAAGTCCTTTCACATAAGGGTCTTCACTTTTCTTCAAATCCTCAGTTTTGCCGCTAAGTATGAATCTGCCATCCTTTATTATTCCTACCCTGTCTCCGAATGCCATTGCCCCTGTAGCGCTGTTGACTGTAATCAGCATTGTCTTTCTGAGGTCGTTTTTAAGTTTTTTTATGAAAGCAATAACAGTCCTGTAACCGACAGGGTCAAGCCCTGCTGCCGGCTCGTCAAATATCAATATTTCAGGGTCCATAATTATTGCCCTCGCTATACCTGCAAGCCTCCTTTTATTGTATGAAAGGACACTCGGAAAAACCTTACTCTCCTTTATTATACCCAGTAATTCCAGCTTTTCTTCAACCTTTTTTTTAATATCATCTACACTTAAATCAGTGTGATACCTTAAAGGAAGGGCAACATTATCATATATCGTCATATTGCTTATTAAAGCCGGATGTTGAAACAGATAGCCAATACCGAGTCTCAATTTTCTTATTTCTGGCTCTGTTGATTCGGATAGGTCTATGCCCTGTAATGTTATCCTGCCTCTTGACGGTTCCAAGAGCCCTGCACACAGCTTTAATACACTGCTTTTTCCTGATTCATTTGCTCCTGCAATTATAAATACCTCTTCTTTATACACCTCCATTGAAAAGCTATCAAGAACTTTTATCTCGCCGTATGAGAAATCCACATCAGACATCTTTATAATTAAATCAGACATTCTTTATATATACCCAATTATTGTAATCAAGCTGTTTAGTATAAAACATATAATGATGGAATTTATTATAGCCCTTGTTGTCTGCTGTGGAACCTCCGTGACAGACCTATGGACTGATAGTCCATGATAACATCCCACCACTGCTACTGTCATTCCGAATATAATTCCTTTTAAAGTTGATATAAATATGTCCGTGAAGGTCATAGATTTTATTAAAATATATAAGAAGTCAGCAAAATGGGTAGTTATACTCATTTTGGATATGATAAATCCTCCCACTATGGCAACCACATCAAAATATATTAGCAGTGCAAGGGTTGATGCTACAAACCCCACTATCCTCGGCATTACTATATATCTAATGAGGTCTATTCCCATTACCTCCAGGGCTTCTAACTCAGACCTGATTTTCATATAACCAAGTTCTGTAGGTATGGCAGAGCCTGAACGACCAATAATTACAAATGTAGTTAGAATCGGACCAAGCTCCCTTATAACGACCAGCACAAGTATCTTGCCTATAAACTCATCACCGCCTACCTTTGGCAGTTGTGTTACAGACTGAATTATTATAATTGCCCCTACCATGAGTGCAATACTGCTTATTACAGGGATGGCATCAATACCTGTGAAGATGATCTGTTTTAAAATTACATTGATAGCCACTTCCCTGTCATGCTTTTTCTTAACAGGGAGGCTGGCTATAGACCTATGGATAAGTGAATATAGGGCGGCAATATAATTGAGGGCTGCCAATATCTTCCCTCCAACCCACTCAACAAGTCTCATTATTTTCCTCTATTTCCCACAGACTTTTACTGACTAAGACATTATTTGGACGCAGATTAACACTGCTATCATCTGCGCCCCATGATTTTTAAACCATAGGCAGTTTTAGAGAGACATACTTGCTCCAGCTTTCTACAAAAGATTTTGGAGCAGAATTGTAAACAGAATTGTGAATCATAAAATGTGGTATATACGGCTTTCTCATTAATCTTACCCCCACTTCATTTGGGGTTTTATTTCCTTTTCTTAAATTACATTCCTGGCATGCCACTACCACATTCTCCCATGATGTATCTCCGCCCCTTGATTTAGGGATGATATGATCAATTGTGAGTTCCCCATGATTTTTTCCGCAGTATTGGCAGGTGTGATTATCCCTCCTGAATACATTTTTTTTGCTGAATGAGACCACTCCCCTATATGGTATGTTTATAAAATTTACAAGACGGATAACAGTGGGGAGTCTGAAGGAAATGGTGGGGGAGTGAAAGACCTTGCCGTCACATTCTATCTGCTCAGCCTTTCCTTTAAGAACCATTACTATTGCCCGACGGGCATTACAGAACTGCAAAGGTTCATAAGTGCTGTTTAGGATCAATACCCTGAGATGTTCCATATCTTTTAATCTGCATCATTAAGCTTCCCCTGAGGAAATTTTGGGTAATTCTATTATCTTTTTTAAAAATTGTCAAATTAGTTGACAGCAAACAAAGAAAAATTATATCCTTTGCATCGTATCCGATATGTCTACAAACAATTCGCTTGAATACCGCCGAAGACACAGGGGTGTTATTGGGATTGACTGCAAGGTTCCTATAAAGGATGAGTCTATCCTGAGCCTTATTTACACCCCTGGAGTTGCAGAGCCTTCTCTTATGATAGCAGAAAATCCTGTTAATGCCTTTAAATATACATGCCGCGGTAATACAATTGCCATTGTTACGGATGGTTCAAGGGTTTTGGGATTGGGCAATCTCGGCGCAAGGGCTGCAATGCCTGTTATGGAGGGAAAGTCTGTTATATTTAAAACCTTCGGTGGTATTGATGCGATTCCTATTTGTCTTGAGACTCAGGATACAGAGGAAATTATCAGGGTGGTTACTGCCATTTCCCCGACATTTGGTGCCATCTGTCTTGAAGATATTGCGGCACCAAAGTGTTTTACAATTCAGCATCATCTGAGAGAGGCGTTAAGAATCTGTGTCTTTCATAATGACCAGCATGCAGCTGCCATAGAGATTTATGCAGGCTTAATAAATGCCTCAAAACTCGTTCAAAAAGAGCTTTCTAAATTAAAGATTGTTATATGTGGTGCGGGGGCGGCAGGCATTGCAACTGCAAATATATTGTTAAGGGCAGGGATAAGGGATATTACACTATGCGATACCAATGGCATCATCCATAAGAGAAGGCTTACCGGGATGAACTGGGCAAAGCTTGCTATTTCAAGAAAGACAAACCCTGAAGACAAAAAAGGTGATTTAAAAGACGCCATAAAAAATGCGGACGTATTTATTGGATTATCCAGAGGGGGTATATTTACTTCAGAAATGGTCAGTTCTATGGCAAGAGACCCTATTGTATTTGCCCTTTCAGTTCCTGATCCTGAGATATTCCCTGCAGAGGCTATAAAGGGAGGGGCAAAGATAGTTGCTACAGGGAGGAGTGATTTTAATAACGAGATAAATATAGCCCTTGTGTATCCGGGATTCTTTAGGGGTATCCTTGATTCTGCTGCGGGTAATGTAAATTTTTCAATGATTGAGTCTGCCGCAAAGGCACTTGCAGGTCTTGTCTCTGAATCAGACCTTAATGTCAATTATATAATGCCAAGGGTATTTGATTTTCAGATTGCACCTGCAATTGCAGAGGCAGTTGCCGAAGCGGCAGTCAAGAGTGGTGAAGCTGCCCTAGATATAGACCCAAAAAAGGTAAGGGAGAGGCTTGAGAGCTTTATCTATGAAGGTCATTTTCCCATCTCTCCTGAAAACAATCATGAAGAGAGTCTAACTCTTAAGGAGATGTCTTTAAGGATTCATGCGAGGCATAAGGGAATAATAGAGGTAAAAAATAAAATTCCCATAAAGGACAGAAAGATATTAAATTCGTTATACCTCCCGCCTGCTGATGCGATACCTCCGAGGGAGATAGCGGATGACCCTGCAAAGGTTTATGAATATACATGCAAGGGAAATCTGGTGGCAGTGGTTAGCGATGGCAGTGCTGTTCTTGGGCTTGGCAATATTGGTCCATGGGCTGCATTACCTGTGATGGAGGGTAAGTGTGCGCTATTCCATACATTGGCAGGTGTAGAGGCATTTCCACTATGTATTTCTACACAGACTCCTGATGAGATTGTTGAGATTGTAAAAAATATATCCCCTGTTATTGGGGGAGTTAATCTTGAAGATATCTCTGCACCGAGGTGTTTTATCATAGAAGAGAGGTTGAAGAATGAGATTGACATACCTGTTTTTCATGATGACCAGCATGGAACTGCAGTAGTTGTCCTGGCGGGGTTAATCAACGCCTTAAAAATTACCGGAAGGAAGATTAATGATATAAAGATAGTTATAAGTGGTGCTGGTGCGGCTGCAACTGCAGTGTCAAAGCTGCTCATCTCCTGCGGTGTAAAGGATATAGTTATGTGTGATACCCACGGGATTATTTATAAGGACAGGGGAATAGGGATGAACTGGAAGAAGGAGGAGATGGCGGGAATAACAAACCCTGAAAATATCAAGGGCGGGCTGTCAGATGCGGTGAAAGGGAGGGCTGTATTTATAGGAGTCTCTGTGGGAGGGGTTTTAAAAAAGGAAATGGTAAAGGAGATGGCAGGAGAGCCGATTGTATTTGCACTTGCAAATCCAATACCTGAAATTATGCCCACTGAAGCAATTGAGGCAGGTGCGAGGATAGTTGCAACAGGGAGGTCAGATTTCCCAAATCAGATAAATAACTCCCTCGCATTCCCGGGAATCTTCAGGGGTGCCCTTGATGTCAGGGCAATGGTGATAAATGAAGAGATGAAAATAGCCGCTGCCAATGCACTGTCTGATGCAGTTCCTGAAGATATGCTTAAAACCGATTATATAATCCCAAAGGGGCTTGATTACCATGTCCCACCTCTGGTTGCATCTGCTGTTGCAAAGGCAGCTATTAAAAGTGGCGCTGCAAGGATTGACATAGACCCTCAGAAGGTTGCAGAGAATACAAAGAACTTTATATATGAGGGGGAATTGGGTATAATCTAAAATTAAAATGCAAAATGTAAAAATCAAAATTATGGAATTTAATTAATAAATATTCATTAATTTTGACTTTTGATGTTTAATTTTTGAATTCTTTTATGGAACTTAGACAGGATATAACAACAAGAAGTTGGATTCTGACAGGGAAAAGAGAAGGTGGTAGTGCTTCAAAGGACAACAGATGCCCCTTCTGCAGAGGAAGTGAAGACCTGACACCAAAAACCATTACAGCATTTTATAACCAGAGCGGCGAATGGAATGTGAGGGTTTTTTCTGATAAATCTCCTGTATTTCAGATAGAAGGCAATCTGGAAAGGCAGGCTGAGGGGATGTTTGATAAGATGCGAAATATAGGTGCCCATGAATTGATTGTAGAGAGTCCAAAGCACGGCATTAGTCTGCCATCCCTTTCTGAAAATGAAATAGTGGATGTGCTGCGAATGTATGGTGCAAGAGTTTCCGATTTGAAAAGGGACTCGAGATTTAAGTATATCCATATTTTTAAAAATCATGGAAGTCTGGCAAGCTCTGCTATAGACCATCTGCATTCTCATATTGTAGCCATTCCAGTAATTCCTGCAAGGGTGGAAAAGGAATTGAGGTGGGCAAAGAAACATTATGATATGAAGGGGCGGTGTCTTTACTGCGATATAATCTATCAGGAATCAAAGCAGAAGATACGGACAGTTTTTGAGAATAAAGATTTTATTGCGTTTTGCCCCTTTGCCTCCAGATTTTCCTATGAGGTATGGATATTGCCGAGGATTCATAATCATTCTTTTGAAAATAATTTAACTGATGGGAATATTGCTAACTCTTTTGCAGAGGCTATAAAGGTTATTCTTTCAAAGGTGGAAAAGATTACTACATCATACCACATAGTATTCCACATCTCGCCGAATGAGTTTTCATTTCGCACATTAAAAGACGAAGTTGGGACTCTGATAGATGACTTTCACTGGCATATTGAAATTCTTCCGAGGTTGGAGCGTGCAGGGAGGCTTCAGAGTGAGGAGGAGTTTTATATTAATACATTACCGCCAGAGGAGGCGGCAAGGATGTTGAGAGAGAAGTGAATAAAATAGGAGGTTTAACAATGAAACCAATAGTCGGGATTGTTATGGGGAGTGATTCAGATTTGGTTGTAATGGAGGAGGCGGGGAAGGTTCTTGATTCTTTTGGTGTCGGTTATGAAATTACTATTGCTTCTGCTCATCGCTCACCGGATAAAATTAGGGAATATATCCATTCAGCTGAGAAAATTGGAATAAAGATAATTATAGCAGGTGCTGGATGGGCAGCCCATCTTGCAGGTGTCATTGCTGCCGAGACAACAATACCTGTTATAGGCGTGCCGATAGATTCCTCACCGCTTCTTGGTATTGATTCTATCCTCTCAATGCTTCAGATGCCTTCAGGTATTCCTGTTGCCACAATGGCATTAGGAAAGGGAGGGGCTAAGAATGCAGCCATACTTGCTGTTCAGATTTTAGCAGTTAATGATAAAGATTTGCAAAAGAAATTAAAGGATTACAAAAAGAAGATGGCTGACGAAGTTGAGGAGAAAGATAAAAGGTTAAAGGTAAAGAGGGCTAAAAGGTAGAAGAGGTTTTATTTTTTAGTCTTTTTAACCTCTTTACCCTTGGCAGGTTTTTCCGCCGGTTTTAGCCTTTCCTTTGATAATTTTGCCTCGTCAGAATTTGGATATCTTTCTATAATCTCTTTGAGCTGTGCTGTTGCCTCATCGTGTTTGTTCAGTTTAATTTTTGCATATGCAATTTTTAGCATTGCACTTGGCACTTTACTATTATTAGGATATTTGCTAACTACTTCATTAAACTCTGATATTGCCATTTCATAATCCATTGTGCTGTAATAACATTCAGCTATCCAATATTGTGAATTGCCTGCAAGCTCTGTATCTGGAAAATTCTCAATATAGCCTCTAAACCCTGATATTGCCAGCTGAAAACTACCTTTGAGATAATCGCTATAGGCAGTCTTATATGCATCTTCAGGTTTTAGTGCGACAACAGGTGGTGATTCAGCTATGGCAGGTTCTGTTGGAGGAGGGGGTATTTCTGCTGCATCTTCCTGTACAGAAATTGGTGTCTCAGGTATTTTGCTCTCTTCTTTTATATCTTCAGCGGGAGTTTTTGGTGTTTCTTTTTTCTTTGAAGGTGTGGGTGTTTTCTTATCTTTCTTCTTTGGCTGTTCTTTCTGTTTTTCAGCAAGAGCCTTCATTTTCTCATTTAAAGAATTTATCTCTGTCTTTACTCCCACCAAATCTGTCTGCAGAGAGGCTAATCCTGTTCCTATGGAATTTACTTTTTGGTGTATTTCCTTTACTGTTAAATCTTCCTTCTTACCCTTTTCAGTAGTAGCCTTGTAAATATCTGAAAGCTGGGTAAGTCTCACATCAATGGAGTCAAGCCTCTGATTCAGTGTGCTTATGCGATAGACATATTCATCTATCTTTGAGGTAACCTGCTGGAGACCGTCGCCTAAATTGTCCATATCGGTTCTTAAATCAGCCTGATTTTTTCTGTTTGTCTCCAGGACCCTGTCAATATTGGAGAGAATCTTTTTGATGTCAGTCTGTTCTGTCCGCGTCTCCTCTACTACATCTGTCTTCTGATTTATACTTCTTAATTCAACAGACAATTTGCCAAATTCAGAATTTAGTTTGCCTATATCTGTATTTATCTCCTTTATATTTTTCTGGAGGGTTTCCATTTCTCTGGAGGCTACACATCCGGCTAAAAACAAAATACAGAATAGAAAGAAAAGAGGTTGAGAAGTCAAGAAACTAATCTTGGTTTTGTTCATGTATAGAAAATTACAAAAACTACCACGGATTTATCACGGATAAACACGGACAAACAAATCCTTTTTATTATTTCATTGTTTCTCTGTGTTTATCCGTGTCCCTCTGTGGTTTTATTAGGGTTTTGCTCTTACTTTGTAATAACAAGGAAATGAGCCCTTCTATTTTTTGCCCATGAATCTTCACTGTGATTTGGGTCTATAGGAAGTTCCTCTCCATAGCTTATAGTATAAATTCTGTCGGCGGATATGCCCAAGGATATCAAATATTTCTTTGTTGACATTGCCCTTCTCTCTCCGAGTGCGAGGTTGTATTCCGCAGTCCCTTTTTCATCACAGTGCCCCTCTATCTGAATCTTTATATCAGGATTATTCTGCAGCCAGTCAGCATTTTTCTGTAGTATCTCTCTCGCATCGGTTCTAATATCTGATTTATCAAAGTCAAAATGGATGTCATCTAACTGGGGAACTACCTTTACTTCAGCCTCTCTTGCTATTTGAGGCTTTAT
>Ga0209002_10000718_pt1 | contig 26780 bp, 18 predicted proteins | sample Rifsed16ft2_FD_184010 | JGI IMG/M metagenome (GOLD analysis project Ga0209002, IMG submission 184010) | Soil microbial communities from Rifle, Colorado, USA - sediment 16ft 2 (version 2) | ecosystem: Environmental > Terrestrial > Deep subsurface > Rock core/Sediment | place: Rifle, Colorado... | reverse complement strand
CGGCCGCCCCGTCGGCCCCGCGATCCGGGCGCCGCACCGGCTCGACCCCCTGCCTTAGCCTCCCTGCAGCCTCCCTGGACGGTTCATTCACCCAGCCGTACTTTGGGAGGGCCGATTGAAATTCCTATTCCGTGGCCACCTGTTGGAGAATGGCCGGTCGCCCAGCGGGCAGGGGCCGGACCGAAGTCGGGTGCCCGCCGGCTGGTGCCGTTGGCCGCCCAGTAGCAATGGGCGCGGGCTGCCTACAACCCCGACGGAGCCCCGAGCCCGCCAAGCAGCGAGTCGGGCGCGCCAAGAGGTGGTGGTGCGGAGCCGGCCAGGCTACGCCGCCCGATCCAGGGTCTTACGCACGTGCCGCGCCAGATCGGGCACGGTCCAGGGCTTGAAGATCAGGGGGATGCGCGGGTCCAGCTTTCCGTCGCCTCCCGCGTCCCGCTCCGCATACCCGGTCACCAGGGCGAATCGCACAGCGGGGTCTTCCCGCCGGATCGCCTGGTAGAGATCCACTCCGCCCAGCCGCGGCATCACCACGTCTGACAAGATCAGGTCGATCGTGGCGCGATGAGCCCGGAACAGCTCCAACGCTTCCGCGCCGTCGGTCGCGCCCAACACCCGGTACCCCAGGCGCTCGAGCACGCGCTGCGTGGCGCGCCGCAGAGATTCCTCGTCCTCCACCAGGAGGATGGTCTCGGTCCCGCGTGGGACCTCCCCGGGACCCTGACCCGGGATCGCCGCGGCGGCGCCGTTCTCGGCGAGCGGGAAGTACAGGCTCATAGTGGTCCCCTTGCCTGGGGTCGTGTCCACTTCGATGAAGCCCGCCTGTTGCTTCACCAACCCATAGGTCATCGCCAGGCCGAGGCCGGTTCCCTTACCGGGAGGCTTGGTCGTGAAGAACGGATCGAAAATGCGGGCCTTCACCTCGTCCGTCATGCCGATACCGGTGTCCTGCACCGATAGGCGGACGTAGGCTTTAGGCGACGCCGATGCCTGGCCTCGTCGGTCCCGCTCCACCGGGGCGCGCGCCACGCTGATCCGCAGCCGTCCGCCGTCCGGCATCGCATCCCGCGCGTTGGTCACCAGGTTGATCACGATTTGCTGGAGCGCGCTGGCGTCCGCCTTGATGATCCCGGCCCCTTCATCGACCACGGTCTCGAGCTCGACGTGGTCGGGGAGCAAGGGCTGGAGCATGTCGGCAACGTCCACCACCACCCGGCCGGGATCGAGCGGCTGGATCCGCAATTGCGCCTGGCGACTGAACCCCAGGAGCCGCTGCACCATGGCGGCGCCGGAGTTCGCCGCCGCGCGGATGTCCGCCAGGGCCCCGGCGACCTCGTCGCCGGCCGACCGGAACGCGGTTTCGATCAGCTCGAGATTCGTCAGCACGATGGTGAGCAGGTTGTTGAAGTCGTGCGCAATGCCCCCGCTCAGCTGGCCGATCGCTTCCAGTTTCTGCGCCTGTCGGAGCAGCGCTTCGAGCGCCTGCCGTTCGGCCGCCTCGACGCCCAGCTTGACATAGGCTACGCTCAGCTCTTCGTCCCGCGCCGCGACCCGCAGCCCGAGATCGCGGAGCGCCGTCCGGAGTCGCTCTTCCACGAGCTTCTGCTCCGTGATGTCCTCGCACGTCGTCACTACCCCGATCGGTTCGCCGTTGGCACCCCGGACAATGTCGGACAGCAGTTGCACCGGGAAGGCGCTGCCGTCTTTCCGGACGTTGGTGCTTTCGCGGCTCCAGCTCGACAGCTGGCGCAGGCGTTCCGGCGCCAACGGACTCCGGTTCTCCGCGCGCGAGAAGATCTCGACGCGCTGGCCGATCAACTCGGCCGGGGTGTATCCGTGCATCGCCGCATCGGCGGCGTTGACGTAGACGATCCGACGCTCGGTGTCGGTGATGGTCACCCCGATGCGAATGGCATCCAGCGCTTTCCGCAGGCTGCAGAGCTGTTCTTCCGCGTTCTGCCGGGCGGCCTGCTCCCGATCCCGCTGTTCCGTGCGCATCGCCCCGTCAGATTCCAGCGCCCAAGCGTGCTTCGGCACGCTGGTGAGAGGCGCCTCTGGACCATTCAACCGTACCAGCTTCATCGTCAGCTACCTCATGGTTGGGGCGACCGAATTCCGATCGCCGCTCTCGTTGCCATCCTTAGAACCGCGTCCGCCAGAACTCCGCCGCCGTGGGGACGATCCGCTCGGTCAGCCGCACGCTGACGGTCACGAACCACCCGGCCCCGCCGCGCACCGAGAAGTCCGGGTCGCGGAGGTCACCCACCCGATAGCCTGCCGCCAGGTCGAATCCGGCGGTGGGCATGAGGATCAGGGACGGAGCGGCGTCCCAGCGCCGGGTGTCGCTCAGGCGCTCAATCAGGAGGCGTCCCTCACCGCCCACGGCCAGCCAGCGCGCCAGGTCGATCCGGGCTCGCCCGCCGACATAGTCCGCCCATGACTCGAGCCGCTGCGTGAGCGAGCTGTCCGGCGACCGGACCGCCTGGGTCCGCCGCACGGCGTAGCGCAGCGCCAGCTCACTCCACGCGGCCGGCGCCCAGATTGCCTCCGCGGCGCCAATCAGTCGCTGCTCATCGCCCTGCTGCGTCAGCACCCCGGCCGCAGGATTGGTCTCCTGGGTCCAGGACAGCTTGGCCAGCACGTTCAGCTGCTCGCTCCGCACCGGTCGGAAGGCGAGACCGCCCAGGGCCGACAGCCGCAGGCGCCGCACGTCCGGTGTGGCGCCGCCGAACTGCTCGGTGTGCTGGTATTCCTGGCGCGCCAGCAGGGCCAGCGAGCGGTTGATGGACAGGTCACCAGCGACGGTGGCGAGCCGGGTGGACAAGAAACTGCCTTCGCGGAATTCACCGCGAGCGCTCAGGCGGTAGGGCGCGTCCGCCGGCAGCAGCTCTATGCCCATCCCGGCCGCCCAGTAGTCTTCTTCGGCTTGCAAGAACGGGAGGGCGCGCACCGGATCGGCCCCGGGGGCTCGGTCCAATCCCACCCGTCGTTCGAACAGCGTATTCAGCGTCCACGACCCGAGTCGCAGCCGGTTATTCAGCCCCACCACGGCGGCGTTGTACCGCCCGTCCGCGCCGCCGGCCAACTGATAGGAACTCCAGGCCTGGGTCCCGGCGCCCACGTTGGTGCGCACGCCGAGGTTGGTGACCGCGTACGGGGAGGCGGCGGGCGGCAGCACCTGCCGGTGCTGCGCTTCGAGCGACACGAAGCGGTTCAGCCGGAACGAGACGCCGCCGCCCAGATGGTCGGGATGGAGCGCGGTGCCGGAGTAGGCGAACTGGCGGCGGCCCTCGGTCCAGAGCTTGAGGCTCGCGGTCGGCGTCCAGGTCAGCTTCATCTCGCCGCCGCGCGCGTCGTTGAGGCCCGACCCGTCGCTGAACTGGTCGCTCGCGTGGCGCACCTCGAGCTGGGCGGCGCGCCCCAGGTGCTGGACCACACCGGCGGTGGTCTGCTCGCGCTCGATGCCCTGCGCGGCGAAGGTCTGCCGCTGGTGTGCGGCTTTGAGCTCGGTCGGGCCGAGTCGCAGGCCACCGCTCAGCCGAAGTTCCTCGGTGCCGCCACGCAGCCCGGCCTTGGCCGGATTGCCGAACCCCTGACCCACCCGCATCCAGCCGGCCCCGAGGTTGACCGCGCCGCCCAACAGTTGCAGCGCGCCGTCGACTTCCGTGGCGTAGCCGCTGGAATCGGGGGTTTGGGAGTAGGCGATGTCCGCGCCCACATCCAGCCCGCCGAAGCGCACCAGCTTGAGCCCCGCGCCGGCCAGGTACTGTGCCCCGGTCGGCTCCTCGGACCTCACGCCGGCGATCGCCAGCCGCACCGAATCCATGGCAACCTTCCCTAGCCACTCACGCGCGTCCAGGGCGGCCTTGAGGCCGCTCACCCAGCGCTGGTCTCCACCGCTCCTGGCTTCGTAGGTCACCACGATGAACACCGGGTTCTCATAGGCATCCGCCGCCGGCACCGGGCGCTTGAACAGGAGCGTCCCGCGCTGGTAATCGATCTGATAGTCCACGAAGCGATTGAGCGCCTGACTAGTCACCAGCCGCTGGGCATTGTCACGGGCGCGAGTCTCGATCGTGATCCGTTCGCTCCCGGGCACGATGTCCTGCGCCAGCGGGTAGGGGCCCGACACGCCGCGACCCCTGAGCTGGGTCTGGAGCACGCTCTGGCTGGTCAGGCTGCCGAAGGCGCCCCAGGTGACCGGGCCCGTGGTGAAACGGCCCGCCACGCCGGAGAGCGTGCGGTGGTAGCCGGCGAGGCCCATACCGCCCGCGAAGTGGTCGGTCGAGATATCGCCCACCGCCAGCCAGTCCAGGCCGCGCTCCACGCGGGCGCCAAAGACCTGGCGCGACGCGTTCACGGTTCGCACCTGACCGGCGTCGCCCAGAATGGGGTAGCGCGACTCCTCCAGGGGATCGAAGTCCCGCCCCAGGAAGTCGCGGCCCGCATCCAGGTAGCGGCTGTCGTAGCTCGCCACGATGGCGGTGCGGCGATCCAGCCGGCCGCGCGCGGTCACGGCGCCGAACGCCTCCGGGCTCGCCCCAAACCCCAGCCGCCCCACCCCGTTCACCATGAGCGGGCGAAGCGCCGGTTGCAGCTCCAGCTGGACCTCTCGTCGCGACTCGCCGGCCTCGAGGGTCAGCCTGCCGGTGCCGACCTTCCGGCCCGGCTTGAGGAGGATCGCGAGCCAGCCGGCCTGATCCGCCTGCACCTGCACGCCCACCGAGGACGGATCCGCGTCGGCGTTGGCCGGCTCGGCGCCCTCGGTAGCGACCGTGACCAGCGCGGAACTGATGACCGGCACGCCCCACCGGTCCACCACGCGCGCGCGCACGCTGGTGATGCCGTGGCCGTCCGCCACCACTGCCACCCGACCCTTGGGTACCAGGAACTCCGCCGGCGCGCCGGTCACGTGCACCGTGGCGCTGTCCCACCGCTCGTTCTGCCAGGAGTTGCGCATCCGCACGCGCAACCGGTGGGGGCCACGAGACAGCGGGATCGCGATGAAATCGTGCACGCCGTCGATTCGGACCATGGCCTCGGCCAGCAGCGAGTCTCCGTCGAACAGGGCGACCGGCGCGTTGGGCTCACCCCGCACGCCGACGTACAGCCGATCACTCGGCAAGACCGTGCCGTCGGCGGGCTGGAAGATCTCGACGCCCGGGCCCGCCAAGAACGCCCGGCTGCCTTCCGCGGCCCGCTCCTCGGGGGTGCGCAGCGGCGGCAGGGTCACTGGTTCAGCGGCGACGGGCGCCTCCGCCGGACGCACCTCGAGCGACACCGCGCTGGGAGTTTGCTGGTCGAAGTGCCAGCGGAGCACCGGCTGTCCGTTGCGGTCGCGGTCCACCTTGGGGTCGGCCGCGGGCGCGCCGTTCCGCCGGACGGAACCCGGTACCACCTGCCACGCCGGGGGCAACGCGTAGGTCAAGTCCGGCCAACCGAGACTCGCGGGCTCGATCGTCACCTCCACGGTGGCACCCGCCGGTACCGCTCGTGGGTCGGGGAGCGCCGCGGTGGCGACGGTGGCGCGGCTGATCCCCTCGGCGGGCATGAGCGGGTTGTGCACCTGGGCCAGGAGCCGACCCGCCTGCCGGTTCCCGCCCTCCAGCACGGCCAGAACTGAGTCGGCAGAAGACCGGAGCCAGCCCCGAACCACTACCTGGGAGCGCGGCGGGATGGCGGGCAGCGCGGACCGGTGATCCTGCACCCGGGCGAGCAGGGAGTCCCCCAGTTCGATCCGGGCTGAATCCGCCGGCGGATCGAAGTGGACCGCCAGGCCCTTGAGTTCCACATCATAGTCGTTCTCGATGACGATCTGGTACTCCACCTGTCGCAGCTCCGGCTCCGCCGCTGCTCCCCCGCACACCAGCTGCACGTCGCTCCGTCGGTTCAACTGGAGCGAGAAGGGATCGGTGCCGCTGGCGAGGGGCTCGCGCGCCCCGCGCCCGACGGTGAACAGCTGGTCCGGCGCGAGGCCGAGAGCGCGCAGGCGTGCCGCCAAGGAATCGGCGCGCGCCTCGGAGAGGCGCTGGTTATCAGCGAACGGACCGGTCCGGATTGGCCGCAGGTCCGTATGGCCGGCGACTTCCACTCGGCAGTCGGCGCGCTGCGCCCCCAGCTGAGCCAGACGCACCTGCAGCTGCCGGTTCTCGAAGGCCAGGAACGGGGTGGTGCTGTTGGGTGCGAAGCGTGCGAGCGTCGCGGGTCCTTCAACCAGTCGCGGGCCGGCCTGCGGGAGCTCCGACCGGATGGGGCGCGCCGTGAAGCGCCAGGCGACCGGCAGGAGCACCTGTGAGGTGGTGCCGGCGACCGGGAGCACGCGGAAGGCGATGCGGGGACTGGTCCAACCGTCCGCGTCCAGGACCACGAAGTCGGAGGCGGCGTCGCTCGGAAGTCGGTACGCCGCCGGCAGCGTGGTGACGTCCAGCCGGAAGGCGTGACGTCCGGGACGCAAGTTGCGGAAGGAGAATTTCCCGTCCTGGTCGGTGGTGGCCACCTCGCCATCGTCGGTCCAGATGTCCGCCCCGTCGACGCCGGGCTCGTCGCCGTCCTGCACGCCGTCGCCGTCGAGGTCCACCCACACTTTCCCGATGGCCGCGCGGGTTTCCATGGGCCAGCTGCGGCGCACCCGGACCCAGGCGGTGGCTTCCTCGGACCGCACAAACTCGTTCTCGGCGGTGCCATAGGCCCGGGTGGCGATCAGGTCGCCGTCGGCCGAGACCACGGCCACCGCGTAGCGCACGGTGAGCCGTGCCCCTGGGGCCAGGGGACCGGCCGCGTAAATGGTGAGGGATGGGCCGTCGGCGTGAATCGAGTCCGCGCCCAGCAAACTGCCTTTGGCGAACCGCGCCCCGTCCGGCAGCGCGACGTGGATCCGGACATCAGCCACCGGAACCGCGCCGGTGTTTTCTACCGCGACCGTATACGGTACCGTCTCACCCAGCCCAACCTCGAGCACGTCCGCGGACAGCTCGACGGCCAGCTGGGTGCTGGTGACGCCGACCAGATCCACCGGTGCCGCGGTCGCCGCCAGGGCACCGGCGTTGAGCGCGGCCAGGATAGCCAGGTTGCGCACGGTCAGCGTGTCCCGGATGCCCGGCTCTACCTGGGCCACGACGGCGATCTGGCCAGACGCTCCGGCTGCCACATCGCCCAGGGTCCAGGTCAGGACTCGGCCGCTGACTTGCGCCGGCGGCTGCGAGGACACGAAGCCGAGGCCCACCGGCAGGCTATCCACCAGCACCGCGTTGCGCGCCACCACCGTGCCCGAGGTGTTGCGATAACCAATGCTATAGGTGAGCTGCTCGCCAATCCGGGCCACGGTGGCGCCGGTGACCAGCTTCTCGAGGAACAGCTGCGGATACACCAGGGTGCTCTGCACCGGGTTGGACAGGACGGAATCGGTGCCGGCAATCGTCTGATAGGTCACGGCGGCGGTGTTGGTGACCACGGTCTGGGCCGGGAGCCGGCCGGGCAGCAACACCAGCAGCGCGGCCGCGCCCACCATCAGCGCCTGCCGCGCCACGTCGCGCGCCGCACCGGGCCGTTCAGGACGCGGAGCCATATCAGCTGGTGACCCGCACCTGGAACGAAACCGTGCCACTGTTTCCACCTGTCAGTGCGCCCAGCCTGAACACGACCCGGTTGCCGCCGACATCGAAGAACCCGACATCGTCGCCCACCGCGTCAGTCAGGGGCGCGCCGTTCCACTGCAACGTCCCGGGCAGATACGCCGTGCCGACCGGGATCAGGTCTTTGATCTCGACGTTGTCGGCAGTCGCGGAGCCGACTGCGGTGTAGCTGAGCGTGTAGGTGAGGACATCGCCGGTGGTCGCCACCGCGCGATCCACGGCCTTGCTGATCGTCACCAGGATCCCCACGTCTCGAACGCTCAACAGATCCTGGAGCGCGTCCCAGGCGGACGCGTCGAACGAACAGGTGACCCGAAGGTCAACCGTGTCGGCAACGCCGCGCACCGTGGCCGACGCGGGCACATCCACCGTCACCAGCAGGGCCGCGCTGTCGCCCATCGCCAAGGGAATGGGACCGCTCACGGGCGGATCGAGCGGATCGAGGGCGCCGTCGCTGTTGGCGTCGCGGTACACCCGAACCGGCCAACCGCGCCGCGACACCGCGGTCAGCGCCATGCTGTCGGGCCCGTTGCCCACGTTGGTGACGGTATGCCGGAAGACCACCGTCGTACCCGGATCGCCCACGGTCGAGCGCGGGGGCTCGAGATCCACGCCGGCCGCTTGGGCCACGGTCATGACGACGGATTGCGAGTAATCGGTGTAGCGGAGGCCGTTGGGCGCGTCGTAGCTCACTTCCGCCCAGGCCACGATCTGCGTGCCCGCGGGGGTCTGGGCACCGGCGGTGCCCACCACGAGGATCAGGCCGAGCAGACAGCAGAGAGCCCGGCCGACCTTGCGGTCGAACCGAACTCTCTGCTCTCGGCTGGAACGAACCGGCCTCATGAAACCCATCAGTTGATTTGGACCCGGATCCAGAAGAACCGGCTGCCTGAGACTGCCAGGGTGCCGGACAGATCAGCGTCCACGTCGTTCCCGGTATTGGCGAACGTCCAGCCGGCGGCATCGCCGGAGGCTGTGTTGTACGTCACCTGGGCGGGGAGCAGGTCGTCCACATGGACCGAGCTGGCCGCCGCCGTCCCGCTGTTGGTGACGGTGATCTTGTACTGGATATATTCACCGGGAACGACGGTCCCGGCGCCGATCAGCGTGCTCTGATCATCACGATACGCCTGCTTCGCGATGGTCAACGCCGGCCGGATGACGGTGAGATCTGCGTAACCATCATTGAAGATGGCGCCGTTGGTGACCGACCGCGCCCGAAGGTTCAGCGTATCGGTGCTGCCGGCCGCCACGTTCCCCACCGAGTAGACCACGTCGATGTTCTGCGACGCGCCAGCCGCCAGGTTGGTGATCCTGGTGCTGTCGCCGGCCACCCCGTTCACCGACACGATGGTGATCACCGCCGAGCCCGGGCTGGAACCGAGGAGATCAAAGCTCTCCGGCCCGTTCCCGTTGTTCTGCACGGCGAAGGTGAAGGTGTAGTTGGTGCCGTTACTGGGCAGCCGCTGGAGCGCTTGCCCACCGTCCGGGGTCACCGCTACGGCGATCGACTCCGCCGGCGTGATGGTGGTCGCAGCCGCGTCGGTCGTGGCCGGAGTACGACGCGATGCGCCCGTCATGGTGTAGACGGTAGACACACCGCCCTGCCCCGAAAGCACGTCGTAAACCACCTTGACGGTGATGGAGCCACCCTGCGCGATCGAAACGCTCGCCAGCGCGGCATTCAAGGCCGCCAGCGACGCGTAGGTCGTGGCACTGTACCGGTACCCGGTGACGGTGATGACGCCGCCCACCGAGATGTTCTCGGAAATCAGGACGCTATCCGCGCCGTTACCGATGTTCTGAACGTCGAACGACAGCGTGTCGCCGGTACTGGGCGACGCCGGCGTGACACTGGCCGCGGCCGCGATGACATCCACGCCCGCGGAAAATCCCACCGTCACGTTCACGCTGCCACTGACCGGCGTGTAGGTGTTGCTGTTGGCGTCGGTCCAGCTGACCGTCGCCGTGTTGGTGATCACGGTACCCTCGGCCGTCTGGGCGCGCGCCACGGGCGCCATCAGCGCCGCGACGAGCCCGGTCAACGCGAGGGCCCGGATCCAGCCGTGAAGTCTGTTCATCGTGTCCTCCTACCTCCCTTAGTGAGTTCCTCGGGTGGATGCTGGGGTCGGAGCTTCTTCCGACGTGTCAGGCTTGCGGCGCTCGGGCATCGTCGCCCGAAACTCCGCCGACACCTGCGCGCCGGGCTCGACCCAGCCCCGGACACGCCAGCGGACGTGGGTGTACCGCTCCGGCGGCGCGGGCTTCTGCACCCGCTCACCGGCAACTACCTCCTCGATCATCGGCTGCGCCGCGTATGTGGCGCCGCCGTCGATCGAGTAATCGATCGCGACATCCTCCCGGTCTGAGCCGGCCGAGCCGCCCACGTAGCGCAACCCGCCTGGGAGCGGATCCTTCAGCTCGATGTTGCGCACCGGCACGGTGGTCACGTTGGTGAACACCAGCCGGTAGTGGACCACGTCGCCCGGGAACAGCGCGTTGGGGTCGCCGCCTTTTTCGGCCAACGCGCGATGACGGGCGTCGTCGGCCATGAGGTTCTGCGCCGTGATCACCAGCGCCTTGGGGGGCTGGGGCTGCTGCGCTAGCCCTAAGGCGAACGGGGCCGCCAGGAGCAGGCAGGCGAGTGCCACCAGCGCAAGTCGAACGCGTGTCATTGGCTCTCTCTCAGATGAATGGTGGATTCCTCGACTTCGGCACCGGCGACTTCGACCTGGGCTTCCCCCCACGAGAAGAAGACCCTCAGATGAACGGTGGATTCCTCGACTTCGGCACCGGCGACTTCGACCTGGGCTTCCCGCCACGAGAAGAAGACCTTGCAGGCGGGGCAGATCACCCAACGGCCGAGGACGTCAGTGCGGCTGTGGTTGCCGACCTGATGGCAACGGGGGCAGCGCAGTAGCACGGTGCATCTCCAGGGTTCTTGTCCGATGGGGGTAATGGCAGGCATCGTGCCGCCGACGCTTGTTGGCGTAAGTCTTTGCCTCAGACGTTGTTAGGCGTTTTGCCGGCGCGTCGGGATCGAGCGGCTGGTTACCGGACGGTAACCACGCGCGTAACCGGTTTGGCTGTAGTGGTGGGTTGTGCTACTTGATGCGGGCGACCAGGCGCACGTCGCCGGTGTTGTTCGGGGCGCCGGAACTGAGTGGGTTCTGGAAGGTCCAGCGGACCCGGTTCACGCAGCCGTCGAAGTTGACCGGAGCGCTGCAGCCACCGGAGACCGGCGTGTAGGTCCAGCTGGCGCCGCCGTCGTTGGAGTACTCGACCACGGCGGTCACACCGGCCGGCAGGTTGCTCACGACGCTCCCGACCTTGAACTGTACTTGCGTGGCCAGGGAATCCACGATGGTGACGTTGGCCGCGTCGGCGGTTCCGCCATTGGTGAAGGTCATGGTATAGGTGAGCTCGGTGCCCGGCAGCTGAGTGCCGCTGGGGTTGACACTTTTGGACGTGCTGAGGGCTGGCTTCACCAGCCGGACAAAGACCCAGCCAGTGTTGTTGATCCCGCCGTTCGTCACCGATCGGCCTCTGAGATAGAGCGAGTCGAGGGCCGGAGGCACGTTGGTCACGGAGAACCAGGCAAACGCGCTATCGCTGCCCCCGGCCGCAAGACCGCTCATCCGGGCACTGTCGGCCCGCGCACCTCGGGTCACGTTGAAGCCCGTGATCGAGTCCACCGCGACGAAGGTGGCGGCCGTATCGCCCGGGAACGCCAGGAGATCGAAGTCCTCCTGGACCGTGCCGGTGTTGCTGACCGTGAACTTGTAGGAGTAGCTGGTGCCGTTGCTGGGCACTCGGGGAAGCGTGTCCACACCGTCCAGCGTCACGTTGACCGCCAGGGTGATGTTGTCGTCGTCAGCGGCCAGTGCGCTCGCATTGCTGGAGATCTCGGCATCGGTCAGCATCCCATCATAGACCGCGTAGTAGTACAGCGAGCCGATGAGACCGGTGGTGAGATCGGTGCGGTTCAGCATGTGGAGCTCGAGGTTGGCCACCGCGAAATCCAGCTGCTCGCCCTGCGCCGGCCAGGCGCCGGCGATGAGCGAGCCCGCTCCCTGATCCACGCCGTTGAGGTAGAGCCGCACCCGCCGGTTGTTGGTGGCATCGTCGGCGTCGTAGACCACGTGGAACACCCGGCGCACGTCGTCGATGTAGATCCCCCATCGCACCGTCACTCCGGTTTGCGCCTTGGTCCGGAAACGGAACTCGATAGCGCCATTGCCGCCGGTCTCGATCATCGCGGGCCGCACGTTGCTGGTGTTCTCGAAGCCCGCCAGCCGCTGCACGTAGGGTGGGTCCTGCCAGGAGGCTACCGTGACGAAACTGGCCCGGGTCTCCCCGTCCAGATTGGTGACGTACTTGGTGCCAACCACTGAGCGGCGGGCGATCCCCAGATGGCTGGCCGAGGTAGCCCGCACGGCGCGATGACCGCTGATCAATGCCCAGGCCACGGGGGTGTCGTAGATCAGGTCAGCGTTCACCGGGCTCGCCTGATCGTCGAACACGCTGTCCGGGCTTTGGCCCGAGGGCGCCTCTCGCAGCCAGTAGCGGCCCAGCAAGGCGGCGGGGCTGTCGAACTTGACCTGAGCCCATCCGTCGTCCCGCACCGTGGCATCAAACACCGATCGCGCGCGGAGGTAAAGCGTGTCCACGCGGTCGTCGGTGGAGGTGGCCACGGTGTACCACAGGCTCGCCGTTCCGCTCGCCCCCGACCCCAGCCCGCTTAGCCGGGCGCTGTCCGCCCGCGCGCCTCGGGTGATGCTGGCGCCGGTGATCGAGTCCACGGTCAGGAACGAAGCCCCCGGCGCGGTCCAGGCCAGGAGGTCGAAGTCTTCAGAGAGCGTGGAGTTGTTGGTCACGGTCAAGTCTTGCCGGTAGCCGGTGCCCGCCCGGCGCACCACCGGGTAGGCGAGACCGTTGGGTGTCACGTTCACGGCATAGGTGATGGTCTGGATGCTGACGTCATCGAATGCCTTGTTGCCGCCGGCGCCAGCGCCGATGCCTTCGCCCTGGTAGATCCGCACGGCGTTGATGCTGCCCCCGATGGCCGCCAGGCTCTTGTCGAAGGCGATCCCGGTGGCCACCGTCGCGCCATCCACCTTGATGGTGTAGGTCTGCGCGTTGAGGTTGGCGATCACCTCGACCGTGTGGAGGCCGGTGACCGTGGTCACCTGCGTCTGGGTGGTGCCCCGGACGTACCCGAATCCTTCCTCGTTGGGGAAGCCGAAGTTGTCGTCGCCCCAGCGCAGGTTGATGGCCGCGCCGGGCACACTCGCGCCGTCGGCGGGCGGAGTTCCAAAGGTCCCGCTGTTACCTAGCTGCATGAACACCGAATAGAGGTTCTCGGCGCCCCCGCGGGCCCAGTCGAGGGCGAAGGTCCAGCGGAGGTACCCCGAGGACACCGGGCTCAAGGTCCGTTGCACCAGCGGGACGGCATCCACGTCGTTGGTGACGAACACCAGGCGGTTGGTATTGATCGTGGCGTCGTTCCCGGCGCTCTCGGTCTCGGTCCAGCAGTTACCTACCGTGCTGCTGTTGGCTCGGTTGAAGTTGTCGGTGAAGGGGAGGCTGGCCGCCCCGCAGGTCACCACTTCGATCGTGACGTCGTCGAAGGCGGTGTTGCCTCCCGCCCCGGTGCTGATGCCCTCGCCCTGGTAGAAGCGTACGGCGTCGATGCTCCCGCCGATCGCGGCCAGGCTCTTGTCAAAGGCGACTCCGCTCGCCACGGTGGAGCCGTCCACGCTGATGCTATAGGTCTGCGTACTCAGGTCGGCGATGACCTCCACGGTGTGGAGGCCGCTGAGCGTCATGACCTGGGTCTGGGTGGTGCCATTGACGTAGCCGAACCCCTCCTCGGTGGTGAACCCCCAGTTGTCGTCACCCCAGCGCAAGTTGATGGCCGCGCCCGCCACGCTGCTACCGTCGGCTGGGGGCGCGCCCAGGGTGGAGCTATTGCCGAGCTGCATGAAAACGGAGTAGAGGTTCTCGGTCCCGCTGGTCCGCGCCCAGTCCATGGTGAAGGCGAACCGGAGCAGTCCGGAGGAAACCGCGCTGAAGGTGTGTTGCACCCTGGGCACGTTGAGCGTGTTGTTGATGACGAAGACCAGGCGGTTGGTGTTGATGGTAGCGTCGTTCCCGGCGCTTTCGGTCTCGACCCAGCCGTTCCCTACGGTGCTGCTGTTCGCCCGGGTGAAGGCGTCGGTAAACAGCACCTGGGCCTGGGCAGCCGAGGGCGCGGCGGCTGCCAGGCTGGCTAGGGCGCAGACGGTGACAAACCGGCGTAGGTGCCTCATCGCACACCGGGTTGCTTGCACAAACTGTGCACCCCAGGGTATTCAGTGTAACCACATGGACAATAAGAACTTAATAACAACGACGCCCAGGAGCTGTGGATATGCTCGTTACCAAACGGTAACGAGAGGAGTAACGAATGAGGCGGCTTGGCCAGCTATTCTAGAAGCCCGTATTTCTTGCGCTTCTCCCAGAGGTTCTTGCGCGAGATGTCCAGGACTTCTGCCGCCCGCTCGACCTTGCCGTCGCAAGCGGCCAGCGTGCTGCGAATGTACTCCCGTTCCGCGTCGGCCAAGGCGAGTCCCTTAGGGATCGGAAAGGCATCGGTCGCCGTGGGCGGCGCCCCAGTGACTTGCAGCGTGCCAAGCTCAGGAAGGTCTTTGGCGTCGAGGGCAGGCCCTTCGGCGAAGATCATGGCCCGCTCCATCACATTGCGCAGCTCTCGGACGTTCCCCGGCCAGTCCCAGCGCTCCAGGATCTCCAGCGCCCCGGGACGGATGGCCTCGACGGACTTGCGGAACTCCCGGTTGAACACCTCCCGAAAGTGGTTGGCGAAGACGGGGATGTCTGAGCGGATCTCGCGCAACGGTGGCAACGCCTGGGCCGCCACGCTGATCCGGTAGTAGAGGTCGGAGCGGAAGCGGCCGGAGCGGACCAAGTCCTCTAGGTTCTTGTTGGTGGCAGTGATCAGTCGTAGGCTCACCTCGATTTCCTCGGTCCCGCCCAGTCGGCGAAACCGCCGCGACTCGAGGAAGTTGAGGAGTTTGGACTGGAACTCCGGGGAAAGGTCGCCGATCTCATCCAGGAACAAGGTCCCCTCATCGGCCACCTCGATCAGCCCCCGCTTCGACTCGCGGGCGTCGGTAAACGCCCCCTTCTGGTACCCGAACAGCTCGGATTCCAGGAGCTGCGAGGGCAGGGCGGTGCAGTTGACTTCGATGAATCGCCCGGTGGCGTGGGAGCTGGAATAATGAATGGCCCGGGCCACCAGATTCTTGCCGGTACCGCTCTCGCCCAGGAGGAGCACGGTGGGGCGGGAGATCGCGGCGATACGCTCCACAAACTGCCGCACCTCGTCGATCTTGGGATGGCTACCCAGGATCGCGCCGACCGAGAACTCCTCGCGGCGGACTCGATGGAGCGAGGCCGCCTCTTCCCGCAGCGGTCGCTCGGCCAGGGCCCGGCGCAGCAAGGTGGTGAGCTCGTCGAGGTTGACCGGCTTGGTCAGGTACTCGCTGGCCCCCGCCTTTAACGCTTCGACCGCCGTCTGAATGTCTCCGTGCCCGGTCAGCACGAAGATCGGCAGGTACGGATCGGTGCGCCGCAGCCGCTTGGTGACCTCGATCCCGTCGATGCCGGGCATGACCAGGTCGGTGATGACGGCGTCGGGGAGCGCATCGCCGCAGCGCTCCAGGAGTCGCTCTGGTTGGTCGAACACCTCATGCCGGAAGCGCCCTGCCTGCGCCAGGTTGACGGCCAGCAACTTGGCGTGGCTCAGGTCGTCGTCGAGGACGTAGACTTTCGGTATCACCCGGGCAATACTTGTCAATACGACTGCCGCTGACAAGGCCCGGGTTCATTGCCCATGGACACACCGTTCCGCGTGTTGCTCATTGACGACGACGCCGATCTTCGGAAGCTGATCAAGCTCACGCTGGAATTCACCGCTGGCTGGGAGGTCGCCACCGCGGGCGATGGGGCGGCGGGGCTGGAGGAGGCGCGCCGGCAGAAGCCCGACGTGATCGTGCTGGACGTCATGATGCCGGTGATGGACGGATACGAAGTCTGCCGGCGCCTCAAGCAAGATCCCGCGCTGGCGGCGATCCCGGTGGTCTTGCTGACGGCTCGGAAGGAGCAGGACGAGGAGCGCTTGCGCACCAGCGGCGCCGCGGGCGTGGTGTTGAAGCCGTTCGACCCCGAGGGCCTGGCCGCGCGGATCCGGGAGCTAGTTGGGTGAGACCAGAGGACGCGTTCGCCGAGGTGCGTCTGGAGTTCGCCACCGGGCTCAGCGAGCGGGTGCGGACCATGCGCCAGGCGCTCGCCGTCCTGGCGCAGGGGTATGACCAGGCCATGGGTGAGCTGTTTTACCTGCGGGCCCACGCGCTGAAGGGGACCGCGGCCTCGTTCGGCGCCCCCGAGCTGGCCGGACATGCCGCCCTCCTGGCGGACCTGGGTCGGCGCTGGATGGAGCGACGGCAGGTGGCTCCGGAGGAGTCCGCTCGAGCGGGGGCCGAACTCGAACGGCTGGGGTCGGCCGTGGAGCGCTACCAGGCGAGCGTGCGGCTGGCGGAACTCGATGGCGAGGCCACCCAGTCCTGACGTTGATGCCGCGCTCCGGCGGCTGGAAGTCGTCGGTGAGCTCGCGTCGCTCATCAACACCACGTTCGATCTCGATCAAATCTTCCGCGCCGCGGTGATCAAGCTCCAGCGCGTGCTGCGGTTCCGCCGCGCCAGCGTAGTGCTGGTCTCAGACGACCGGGAGCAGTACACCCTTCACACGCTGTACGACGCGGAGCAGGGCGGCTTCGCCGAACGGCGCCCCACCTTCCCACTGGACCGTGGTCTGACCGGCTACGCCATCCGCACCGGTCAGCCGATGCGGGTACGGCGCTTCGAGGGCACGGAGGGGATCCGGGGACCGAGTGAGCGCGCCGTCTCCGCCCTGATCGTGCCGCTGCACGTGGACGGCGAGGTCATCGGGACCCTCAACCTGGGCGCGGGCGCGGCGGAGACCTACGAGGAGGAAGATCTGGAGCTGGCGGTGCTGCTGGGACGCCAGATCGAAACCTCGCTGCACTACTCCAAGCTCCTCGCCACCATCCGGAGCCAGCGCGAGGCGCTGGCCGGGAAGCACGCCGAAGCCGAGGCTCAACGCCGCCGGTTGGAGGCGCTGATCGACGCCAGCGACGCGGCCATTCTCATGGTGAGGGAGGGAACCGTGGCACACGCCAACCGCGAGATGGCCGCGCTGCTCGGCTTCCCGCGCGAAGTGGTGATCGGGGCGTCCCTGGCGCAGGTGAACCGCGCCCTGGCCCCGGCGCTGCGGGACCCCGAGGCGCTGGCGGCGCAGAACGGCGCGCTGGAGCGGGGGGAGACGTTGCGGGATCGGGTCGAGCTGGTCTTTCCCCGGCAGCTCACCTGCCAGCGCACCGTGGCCCCGGTCCACGGCGCCGATGGCCAGGTGATCGGGCACCTGGTCATGTTCCGGGACGTGACCCGCGAGGCGCAGGCCGAGGCCGCCAAGAGCGAGTTCGTGTCCATCGTGAGCCACGAGCTGCGGACGCCGCTCACCTCGGTCAAGACCTCGCTCGTCCTGCTGCTCAAGGGCGCGGCCGGCGCCGTCAGCGCCGCGATGCGGGAGTTCCTCGAGATCGCGCTGCGCAACCTCGAGCGGTTGATTCGTCTGGTGGATGAGCTCCTCGATCTTTCCCGGATCGAGAGCGGCCGCATGGTGGTCGAGCTCGGGCCGGTATCACTGCCCGAGGTCGCCGACCGCGCCGTGGAGGCGGTGCAGGGGTTCGCCGCCGGGCGCGGGGTTCATCTCCAGCGCGAGGCCTCCGAGGACGCCGTGACCGTGGTGGCGAATCCTGAGCGGTTGGAGCAGGTGTTCGTGAACCTCCTGTCCAACGCGATCAAGTTCTCGAACCCGGGGCAGGGAGTGGGGCTCCGCTGGTGGACTGAGAGCGACGGCGCCGTGCTGGAGGTGGCGGATGAGGGGCCGGGGATTCCCCCTGACAAGCTGGAAGCGGTGTTCGAGAAGTTTCAGCAACTCGAGCGCGCCGCCACGCGCGGCCACGGCGGGGCCGGGCTGGGGCTCACGATCAGTCGCGCGATCGTGCAGCAGTGCGGCGGGAGGATTTGGGCTGAAAGCGAGGCCGGGCGTGGGGCGCGATTCTTCGTCTGGCTACGCCTGGTGCCGCCGCCCGCGCAGCCGCAGGGCTCCAAGACCTAACCACTCCGCCGTCACCGCAAGGGCTTGCAGCAGGGCACCGCAAGGTAACCGGTTCCGCCGCGAGGTAACCGACCGCCAGCCGCGACACCGACCGCCAACTCGTTGGGGCACTGCCCACTGTCTATCTGGCACGCTTCTCGCGACGGTCTCGCCAGCGAAGGCGTTACCGGACTGAGGAAAGACCCATGCGCGTCCTGCTGATCCTGTGCTTCTGCTGGTGCGCCGCTTCTTGGCGGGCGGCCCAGGGGCAGGTCGCGTCTAACGCCGACGCGCCGCGGACCTTCCGGCTGGTGATCGACAAGCAGGTGGCGGAGGAACTCGACCGGTTGGCGGACACGCTCTCGGGCGAGACCGTTCGTTGTCTCATCGGGGTTACCGTGGGCGACAGCGCCGTGGTCGACCTCGCCTGGGCACCGCCCATCTACGCCAGCGACGCCACCCACGTGCGATATCGGTCCTGCCCGCTGGCCACGCTGGTGGTCTGGCACAATCACCTGGCGCCTCCCGACGCCGCGCCGGAGGACGCCTGCTACCTATCAGGTATTGACATCGAAGAGGCACTGCAGCCGCACGCCCCGCCCTTCCAAATGGTCCAGGTGAATCCCGACGTGCTATGCTGGTGGAGCAAGGTGCAGGTGGCCCGCGCGGCCGGTCAGCCGGTGTTGTGGGCCGATGCGGTTCAGCGCCACAGGGCCACGCCCGCTGCGCTCGCCCGGGGGGCTCGGCCCTGAGTAGCTGTTTCGCCTAGCCCAGTCCTAAGAACCGGTTGGTGGCGTTCCGACGGGCAAGCCGTATTTACCAATCTTGCAATTAGCGGGACTGCGGGGGAGCGCACCCTGCAGTTCACCGCCACTGGTCTCACCGCGGCAACCTCGCATACCATCATGGTAGCCGCCGGCATCCCAACCCTGGCTTGGTCCACGTTCCTGGACTTCGGGCATTACAGGGAGCATGCGTTCGGTGTGGCAATCGCGGAAAACGATGCAATAGTGGCGGCTGGGCACACCCAGTTAGGGGGGGACCTCTACGGTGTTCTTGCCGGCCTGGACGCGTCCGGGACGCCAGTTTGGACATACAAGTCGACCGTCCCAAGAAGCCCCCTGTACGCGATCGCAGCGGTGCCCGGCACCACCGACCTCCTTGTGACGGGCGGGGATTACCTCGCGGGCCTGCTGCTGTGCGGTCGCGTTGGGGCGGACGGCACCCTGCGTATGGACCCAAGTACCAATGCGCTTGCCGGCTCCGTCGGCCTCCGGATCCGCGGACTGGATGACCGGTACTTCATCGGCGAAACGGACGGTCACCTGAGGCAGATGACGACCGCGTGCGCGTCTACGAATCGCCTATCATTGCGTGAGGTCAGTCTTCTAAACGGGTTGTGGGTTGAGCAAGACCACTTCCTCGCGAGTGGTGCTACGGGAACCTTCAACCCCGATGGATTCGTGAGAAAGGTCGACCCGGCAGGGAGCGTCTTGTGGGAGCGCATCTATCCTCTCGATCATGAAATCGTCGCCGTGGAGCAGGGAGGTTACATATACGTCGGTGGGACGCTGCAAGAAGCGATCGATTTCACTGTCGCTCGGCCAATGTATGTGGCGAAATTGGACCAGGCAGGCGCCGAGCTCTGGCGAGTGTACTGGGATGGTGGCATCACGGATCCCTACTACACCTGGGGTAACCACGTAAGGGATCTGGTGGTGAACCCATCGGGTGAAACCCTCTGGACGATTCGCCAAGACTTCGGCACCTACTGGGACCTGTCGAACACGGGGGCGTTCGACGGTGATGGCAATCTCATCTTGGCTGGTTGGGCACAAGAAAACTTCGCCGTCGCCAAGTTCCTAATCCCACGCTGAGGTTAGATCTGGTCAATGAGGCCCAGGGGTGAACGGCGCTGCTTTGGCATTCCAACAATCTCGTGCTGGCTCCCGCGGTCGGCCCCGTAGCCGTTGTCGCGAAACGTGGACGTGGGTCGTCGCGTTCGGCCTCGGTCCATTCACGATGTTGGTCGCGGTACTCGCGCATGTCCCTGCATCGGTCGTCAGGAGCCGCTTCGCCATGAAGCCGCGGCCTAACCTGGCAAATGCAGCTGCCCGGCGCGTACGTTCTTGAGGAAACAATGCGTTTGTGCGCCGGCCACGTCCGGCGTACGTTCAGGCTTGTCGCGCCAGCCGCCGAGTCGCCGGCAGCTGATTTGCAGAGTCGTTATGCCGCGGCAGCAGTGAGTAAGACGGTCGGATCCTCCGTAGCCGCTCGCTTGGAAGGTAGGTGCCTATGGGAACCGCATCGCTCATGCGGTATCTCGCCGAGGCGAGCTGGTTCCCCACGGCGCTCCTACCCTCTGCGGGCGTGGTCTGGACGGCCATAGACGACTCCACCGCGCGAGCGAGCCTCACGGTACGCACTACCACCGCGACGCTGGACTTCCACTTCCGCCCGGACGGGTTGATCGAGCGGGTCTTCGCCCAGCGGCCGCGCGCGGTGAGTGACAGCAGCGTGCTCACGAAGTGGGAAGGCCGCTGGACCAAATGGGAAGAGCGAAACGGCGCGCTGATCCCCGTGGCGGGCGAGGTGGCTTGGCTGCTTCCGGAAGGACGCCAGGCCTATTGGCGGGGGCGCATCACCGACATCGTGTACGACCGCAATGAGGAGGCCTTGTGGACAAGAAGGAACTGATTGAACGACTCAACGAAGACCTGGCCGGCGAGCTGGGCGCGATCATCCAGTATCTCACCTACGCGGCGAAGGCCACGGGACCGTACCGGCCCCAGTTGGCCCAGTTCTTCCTGGCCGAGGTCGCGGACGAGCAGCTCCACGCGCAGTTCCTGGCGAACAAGGTCGTGGCCTTGGGCGGCGAGCCCGCCACAGCTCCACGCGCCGTTCCCCCAGCCAAGACGAACCGCGACATGCTCCAGGCGGTCCTGGAGGCGGAACGCAAGGCCGTGGCCGACTACACTCAGCGCGCCAAGGACGCGGACGCGTTCGGCGACAAGGGGCTGGTGGTGCAGCTCGAGGACATGGTGCGCGACGAAAGCGGGCACTCGGAGGAAACCGAGCGCATGCTCCGCGACTGGCCGCTCTAGCCCGCTGCCCGAGGGTTCCCTTGACGACCCGCTCACCGAGCGCCCTCTTAGAGCACCCACTTCACCTCGAGGGTCGCATGAGCCGGATCGCCGCGCTGGTGACGGTCTTTGCCTTGGTCTTGCCCGGCTGCGCCGGGGACTCAGCCTCGCGTTACCTGGACTCCTCCGGTCGCGACGACGTCCTGAGCGGCGGCGTGAAGTTGATCCCGGTGAACACGCCGAAGGGCGCCTTCCGGGTCTGGACCAAGCGGGTCGGCAACAATCCGGCCGTCAAGGTCCTGCTCCTCCACGGTGGACCGGGCGCCACCCACGAGTACTTCGAGGCGTTCGACAGCTACTTCCCGGCCGCCGGGTTCGAGTACTACTACTACGACCAGCTCGGCTCGGCCTTCAGCGACCAGCCCGATGCACCTGACCTGTGGGAGTTGCCGCGATTCGTGGAGGAAGTGGAACAGGTTCGCCAGGCGCTGGGCTTAAGCCCCGAGGACTTCTATCTGCTGGGCCACTCGTGGGGCGGGCTGCTGGCCATCGAATACGCCCTCAAGTACCAACAGAATCTCAAGGGGCTGGTCATCTCCAACATGATGGCGAGCATCCCGGCCTACAACGAGTACGCCGAGAAGGTCCTGATGCCCGCCATGGACGGTGCGGCGTTGGCTGAGATCAAGGGCTTGGAGGCGGCCAAGGACTTCGGCAACCCGCGGTACATGGAGCTGTTGATCCCGCACCACTACGTGCACCACATCTTGCGCCTGCCGCCGGAGCAGTGGCCGGACCCGGTGAACCGCGCCTTCCAGCGGCTCAATCCGGCCATCTACATCCCGATGCAGGGGCCGAGCGAGCTGGGCGCCAGCGGGAAGCTGGTCAACTGGGACCGCACGGCCGATCTGGGGAAGATCGGGGTGCCGACCCTGGTGATCGGCGCGCGGCACGACACCATGGATCCCGCCCACATGGAGATGATGGCGGGCCGGCTGCCGAAGGGCCGCTACCTCTTCTGTCCCAACGGCAGCCACATGGCGCTGTATGACGACCAGCAGACCTACTTCGAGGGACTGATCCGATTCATCCGCGACGTTGATGCCGGACGCTTCTGACGAAGCGTCCTCGGCGGGTCACCTCGGCAACAGGGCAACGATCCGTAGCGGCCCCCCGCTTCCGCCCTCGATCTTCATTGGCAGCGCGATGACGTACGCGCCCACCGCGGGAAGCTGATCCAGGTTCGCTACGTTCTCGAAGCCGGGAATGTCGGCGCCGTAGAGGATCTGGTGGGTGTCGAACGTCTTCGATTGGCCGTAGTCGATACTCGGTGTATCAATCCCCACGGCGTCCACCGACCGGTTGTGGACCAGCCACCGAGCCGCCTCGGCGTCGATGCCGGGAAAATGCAGCTGCGGCACCGCCTCCGGGCCGGTCGCCGTGGTGCCGAGGTACCGGCCGCGATCGGGCCAGCGGCTCCCCCAGCCGGTACGGAAGAGCACGATGGTGCCGGCCCCGATCCCGCCGTGCGCCGCCTCGAAGGCTTCGAGGTCAGCCGCCGTCACCCGGTAGTCGGGGTCCTGCGCCGCCTTCGCCGACACATCCACCACTACCGCCGGACCCAGGAGTCGCGCCAACGGGATCTGGTCGGCGGCGTGCTTTCCCCGCGCAAAGTGTACTGGGGCGTCGAGGTGGGTCCCGCCGTGCTCGGCGGCTCGGAAGTTGTTGGCGGCGTAGTAGTAGCCCGCTGGGGTCTCTCCATCAGCGACCTTCTCGAGCTGGAACCCCTGGGCCGTGGGCCAGTAGATCGTGGCCGCGTTGAACGGATACGTGAGATCCACCCAGCGGGCGGCGTCGGAGAACAGCTCGGCGACGGTGCGATCCCGCGAGGCGCATCCTGCAAGGACCGCGAGCAACGAGACCAGGGACAGACGGACCGGCATGGCGTTCGGCCTCTTTCAGGTGAGCGGGGCGACAGGTCCCGGAGCGTGCGTCAGTGGAGCGCGCGCCTTGGAAACTTCCTTCGTCTGCGGCGCGCGCGGAACTGCTAGCACGCTAAGGGACCTGCCGCCCCGCGAACCTGGCAGTTGGATGCCTGGGGGTCAAGCGTCACCCTAGCGGTTCGACGGTTTTCGCTGCCAATTAGTGGCATCCCCATTCACCGTGTTGGTCGTCGGAGGACGCATGCCACGCCCCTTCTTCCTTCTCTTGCTCCTGCCCCTCGGAGCCGCCGCGCAGGAGCGCAACGACCGGCTCACGCTCGACCTCTACCTCGAGTGGGAGCAGGTGGCCGACCCGCAGGTCTCACCCGACGGTTTGCAGATCGTGTTCACTCGGCGCTGGGTGGACAAGATCAACGACCGCTGGGAGTCATCGCTCTGGATCATGAACGCCGACGGCTCGAAGCTGCGGAAGCTCACCGACGGCTCCTCCCCGCGCTGGTCGCCCGACGGCACCCGCCTGGCGTTTCTCCATCAGGGCGAGCCGCGGGGCACCCAGCTCTTCGTCCGCTGGATGGACGCCGAAGGGGCCACCACCCAGATCACGCGCGTGGAGAAGGCACCCAGTGGCATCGTCTGGTCGCCGGACGGCAACAGCATCGCGTTCTCCATGCTGGTCCCCAAGGAAGAGCGCTGGGCCATCAGGCTCCCCGCCCGCCCCGAGGGTGCCAAGTGGACGGCTGACCCACGCATCGTGACCAAGCTCGACTACCGGCAGGACCGCCAGGGGTTCACCGACGACGGCTACCGTCACGTCTTTCTCGTGCCGGCGACCGGCGGCACCCCTCGGCAGCTCACCGAGGGCGACTTCAACCACGGCGATCCCGAGTGGACGCCCGACGGGACCCGCATCCTGTTCTCAGGCCTCCGCACGGAAGACGCCGAGTACGCCTGGCGGGAATCCGACATCTACGCGGTCAACGTGGCGAGTGGTGAGGTGCGCCAGCTCACCACCCGCAAGGGCCCGGACAACAACCCGGTGGTCTCCCCCGACGGCAAGCTGGTGGCGTATACCGGGTACGACTTCACCGACGACAGCTACATCGCCAACCGGCTGTACCTGATGAACGCCGACGGCTCGAGTCCCCGGGAGATCGCCGCCGGCTTGGATCGTTCACCCTCGAGCATCACCTGGGCGGCGGACAACGGCGGGGTCTACTTCACGGCGGAGGACCAGGGCGCGGCGAACCTCTACTTCGCGGGACTGAGCGGGCCCGCGCGCAAGGTGACCGACGGCAAGCACATGCTGAGCCTGTCCAGCATGACCGCGCGCGGGCTCGCGGTCGGCACCTTGGCCAGCGCCCACCAGCCGGGCGACGTGGTCACCTTCGACGTGCGCCGGCCGCAGCTCACTCGGCTCACCGACGTCAACGCGGACGTGCTCGCGGGCAAGACGTTGGGCGAGGTCGAGGAGATCTGGTACCCCTCGGTCGGCAACTACCGGATCCAGGGTTGGGTCATCAAGCCGCCGGACTTCGATCGGTCCAAGAAGTACCCGCTGATCCTCACCATCCACGGCGGGCCGCATTCGATGTACAACGGGGCGTTCAACTTCGGCTGGCAGGAGCACGCAGCCAACGGCTACGTGGTGCTGTACACCAACCCTCGCGGCAGCACCGGCTACGGGAGCGCCTTCGGCAATGCTATCAAGAACGCGTACCCCGACAAGGACTTCGACGATCTGATGGCCGGCGTGGATACCGTCATCCGCCGAGGCTACATCGACGAGCGCAATCTGTTCGTGTACGGCTGCAGCGGCGGCGGCGTGCTCACGGCGTGGATCGTGGGCCACACCAACCGCTTTACCGCCGCGTCCTCGAACTGTCCGGTGATCAACTGGCTGTCGTTCGTGGGGACCACGGACGGGCCCAGCTGGTACAAGAACTTCGCCAAGCTGCCGTGGGAGGATCCCTCGGAGCACCTGCGACGCTCGCCCCTCATGTACGTGGGCAACGTCACCACGCCCACCATGCTGATGACGGGCGAGCTGGACCTTCGGACGCCGATCCCGCAAACCGAGGAGTTCTACGAGGCGCTGAAGGTGCGTAAGGTGCCGACTGCCATGATTCGCTTCAAGGAGGAGTACCACGGCACCACCAGCCGGCCGTCGAACTTCCTGCGGACGCAGCTCTACCTGAGAAGCTGGTTTGAGCGATGGAACAAGGACGGGCCACCGCGGGTGACCAGCAACCCGCAACGGTGAGCGAACGGCGTAAGGGGTAAGGTGAGGGGTGAGGGGTGGCCCCCTTACCCCTCACTCCTTACGCAGTCCAACCCCGCAGCTTACGCCGTTCTATCCCGCCTCTCCGCCCGCAGTTCCACCAGCCCGCCGTGGATCTGCCCGGCCAGCTCGCGTTCCTCCCTCAACGCCGAGAGCATGGCCTCGGCTTCCTTGACCTGGAAGGTGAGCTGGCCGCTCTTCTCCATCACGTGATCCACCAGCACTTTCTGGCCGTGTAGCCCCTCCAGGCTGCCGCGTACGTCGGCCAGCAGCGTGTCGAGCCGCGCCATTCGCCGCTCGGCCTCCTCGATCGCGGCAAGGCGCTGGGCGATCCGTCCGGCCAACTCATCCGCTTCTCCCGAGCGAGCCAGGACGGCTTCGAAGGCCTGGCGCGCCGCGTGCACCTCCTGCTGGGCGGCGGCGACCGCCCGCACGTCTTCCACCGCGCGCGCCGCCGTCTCGAACAACCGCGTCAACTCCGCGCGCACCGCATCCACGCTGCCCTGCCGCGCCGATAGTGACTGGATGGAGGCTTCCAGCTCGCGCTCGGCCGCCTCCAGCTGCGCCATCTTGTCCTCGAACTGGCCCAGCCGTTTCTCCGCGAAACGCAGCGCACCGGCTCGGGCTTCCAACTGTTCGGCGAACTCGCCGATCTTCGCCGCCTGCGCGTCGGCCGCGGCAAGCGAAGAGGTGAGCTGGCCGGAGCGATCTTCCAGCGCCTGGACCGCCTCCGCCAGCTGCTGGCGGAGCGTCCCGGCACGCGAGAGGTGCTCGCTGGCCGCGGCTAGCGCCCGCTCGCGCTGCTCCAGTTCCCGGCCCAGGCGCTCCACCCGCTCGGCCAACGCCTCGAGCTCGGCGGCTCGCTGCCGCGCCGCGTCTGCCTCCTTGGCCAGGCCCGTCACCTGCTGCTCCGCGCGCTCGGCCGTGGCCGACACGGTCGCCAGCCGGCGCTCGATATCCTCCGTCTCGGCCGCTCGCCGCGTCAACGCGGCAAAGCGGCGGTCGGCATCGTCCATCCGCTCCTTGAGCGAGCCGGCGCGGGTCTCCAAGTCGGCCAACTCCGCCCGGCGTTGCTCCAGGCCTTGCACCCGTCGATCCAGTTCGGCGCTCATCGAGCCCAACTGGCCCAGCCGCTGGCCCAACTCGTCTACGAACTGCCGGCTCGCCGTGAGGTCCCGGCTGGCCCCCAGCGCCCGCTCGGCGTCCTGCCGCACCCGCTCCACCTGCGCCGCCATCCCTTCCACTTCACCGATCCGCCCGCGCAGCTGGGTCATCCCCTGCTCCACCCCGGCCAACCAGCCACGCGTCGCCGTGTGAGCGGCCTGGCTCCGCTCGAACTCCGAGCGCGCCTCCCGCAACTGGTCGAGCGCCGCCCGCACCTCCTCGCGCGCTCCCCGCGTTCCCGCCAGCTCGCGGGCCAGCTCCTGGATGCTGGGCTGCGCCGCCTCCAGCGCCTGCACCCGCTCGCTCAAGCGCTGAGCCTGAGCCTCCGCCTCTTCCAGTGTCCGCCGCGTGGCGCGCAGCGCCTCCGCCCGCTCCTCCACCCGCACCACCTCCGCGCTGACCGACCCCAGGCGGGCGGCGAGCTCGTCGGCCCGGGACTGCGCC
>Ga0209002_10000717_pt1 | contig 26787 bp, 13 predicted proteins | sample Rifsed16ft2_FD_184010 | JGI IMG/M metagenome (GOLD analysis project Ga0209002, IMG submission 184010) | Soil microbial communities from Rifle, Colorado, USA - sediment 16ft 2 (version 2) | ecosystem: Environmental > Terrestrial > Deep subsurface > Rock core/Sediment | place: Rifle, Colorado... | reverse complement strand
TTTCTCATCCGATTCTCGAGCGATTCGTCCCAGCGTGCGTGAATCCTGGCGTATTCTTCGGTCAGCCCGGTCTGAATTCCGTCGTGCAAAGGAGACTCGAACAAAACCCTGACCCTTCTCCCTTTCAGACCTTCGTAGAAGGCCCGTCTCTTCTTCTCGCTCAGGATCCGCAACCGTTCACTTCGTTCATTCCTGACCTTCGGATCAACTTTGTCATCGAGACGGACTGCCGTGGTATTACTACGCTCAGAATAACTAAAAACATGAAGATACGAAAGGGGTTGATCCACAAGAAATTGATATGTCTCCTCGAACAAGGCGTCAGTTTCGCCCGGGAAACCCACGATGACGTCGGCACCAATCCCTGCATCGGGGTCTGCTGCCTTGATGGCGGCCATCCTTCCGGCATACCAATCCCGGTTGTATCTCCTTCGCATACTCTTCAGAACCGGATCCGATCCGGACTGGAGGGGGATGTGAAAATGATTGCACACCTTGCGCGAATCAAGCCAGTATCGAAGCAGGTCATCGTTCAGAAGATTCGGTTCAACGGAGCTGATCCTGATTCTTTCGATTCCGTCAACGAACTCCAGTGCCCGAAGAACATCGATGAGCTTCTCGCTGTTGCCCGACTGGTAGTCACCGACGTTCACGCCCGTGAGCACAACCTCCTTGTATCCCTTTTCTGCGATTTCTCGGGCGCGAGCGATCACTTCGAAAACCGGCGCGCTGCGGCTTGAGCCTCGTGCGAGAGGGATTGTGCAAAACGAACAATGGTAGTCACAGCCGTCCTGTATCTTCAGAAATGCGCGCGTGCGGTCGTCATATCCGGAAGAATCGGCCATCGCCACGGAATCAGCCGCAGCGAGAGACGACACGCGAATGTCGGGAATCGTTCTCTTGACAAACACTCCGTGATCGAAAACGCTGAATTTTTCCTTTGAACCAAGGACAAGATCGACCCCCTTGATAGAGGCGATCTGCTCCGGCTGGAGTTGGGCATAGCATCCCGTGACGATCACGAAGGCATCGGGCGAGCGCCTCAATGCCCGCCGGACGAGCTGGCGGCATTCGCGATCAGCCTTTTCCGTAACAGTGCAGGTATTGAGGACCACGACATCGGCCGGTTTGCCGAAATCGACAACTTCAAAGCCGCGCTGAGTGAACTGCCGGGCAATCGTGGCGGTTTCAGCAAAATTCAGCTTGCAGCCCAGTGTATGGAGAGCGACTCTACCCATGAATATGAAAAAGAGTTGTCCGAAGTACTCGAACAACTCTTTCCCTGTTTTCCATGAATCTTAGTGAGAATTGAGATCTTCGGAAAACGTTGTTTCCGTACCGCCCACAGACGCCGCCATCATGTCCTTGAGAGTCATCGGGGAGAGCTTGTGATTGTTCACGTAATCGTCGACCAGTTTCTGTTCCTTACCCCGAAGGAACTCGAGGACTGAGAGGACGATCTTCTTGCTGTCCTTGTCGAACTCAATGACCTTGAGTGGCAGAGAATCACCGAGCTTGAAGGACTCGTTGATGCTCTTGACCGGAGTCTGGGAAATCTGAGAAAGCGGGACGAATCCGTCGACGCCCATCGGGAGCTCGACGATCACGCCCTTTTCAATGATCCGAACGATCTTGCTCTCTTCGATCTCCGTGCCGACCTTGTAGGCCGCTTCGAATGCATCCCACGGATTCCCCTGGATTTGCTTGTGCCCAAGGGAGATGCGACGCTGATCGACGTCGATATTGAGAATCACAACGTCGATTTTGTCCCCTTTCTTCACCACTTCGCCCGGGTGACGTATTTTCTTGGTCCACGAGAGATCGGAGATATGGACCAATCCGTCGACACCCTCTTCCAGCTCGACAAACACGCCGAAATTCGTGAGGTTGCGGACCGCACCCACGTGGCGGGATCCCACCGGGTATTTCTGCAGCAGCGTATTCCACGGATCCGGCTCAAGCTGTTTCATGCCGAGCGAAATCTTCTTCCCATCCTTGTCGAGAGAAAGAATCACGGCATCGATAAACTGTCCCATGGAAACCATCTGGGAAGGATGCTTCACATGCTGGGTCCAGCTCATTTCGGAAATGTGGATGAGCCCCTCGATTCCTTTTTCAATTTCGACGAATGCTCCATAGTCGGTGAGAGAAACCACTTTACCCTTCACCTTGGTGCCAACGGGGTACTTGGTCTCTATATTCTCCCACGGATGAGGCAGGAGCTGCTTCAATCCAAGGGAAATTCTCTTCTTCTCCTGATCAAAATCCAGGACGACAACGTTGATGGTCTGGTCAAGTTTGACGACTTCCGACGGGTGATTCACCCGGCCCCAGGAGAGGTCTGTAATGTGAACGAGACCGTCCACTCCGCCGAGGTCCACAAAAACGCCGAAGTCCGTTATTGCTTTGACGTGACCTTCCAGGATCTGGCCCTTCTCGAGGCTGTCAAGGATAGCCTTACGCTGCCCGGCCAGCTCTTCTTCCACCAGCACCTTATGGCTCACCACCACGTTTTCGGACGGATGGTTCACCTTCACAACTCTAAACTCCATTTCTCGACCGATAAATGCATCGAAATCCCTGACAGGACGCACGTCAATCTGAGACCCCGGCAGGAACGCATCAATACCGAGAAGGTCCACGACGATTCCGCCTTTCGTTCTCCGCATGCACCGGCCCTTGAGGACTTCTCCGGTTTCAAACGATTTGACGACTCTCTCCCATACTCGCATGAAGTCAGCACGTTTGCGAGACAAAATCAGCTGGCCGTCTTTATTTTCGACGGATTCAAGAAAAACCTCAATCACATCCCCGATCTTCATTTCCTTGATATGTGGGAACTCGCTCGCCGGAATTGTACCTTCCGATTTGAAGCCGATATCAACGGTAACCTGATTATCCGCTATGTGAACGACCTTCCCTTTGACAATCTCACCCTCGCTGATGGAATTCAGGGTGCTTTCGTAGAGCTTGGTAAGTTCCTTGTATTCAGATTCGGAATATTCCCGCTCGTCCATGTCTTTCGTGCCGCTTTGTGCCTCTACCATTCAACCTCCTACAACATTACCCGCGTTAACGGATCATGCCTTGTTGCGGAACGCAGTCAGTCATCGGGAATGCGCCATCCGGCAATTCAGCATGAGAATGCAAGTGTTATATGTTAGTGGATTATTGATGACTAAAATTCTCAGACCGTTGCAGGTTGAGGTACCAAATGCTCAATCGCAACCTTGACCTGTTCCATAAGCCATTGCGGCGTTGAAGTCGCCCCGCTTATTCCGACAGTTTCCGCACCGTCGAACCATTCACGGCAGATCTCCGACGCGCGTTCGATAAAAAATGTCTTCGGATTCTCCTCTTTTGCTATATCGAAGAGGACCTTTCCGTTGGAACTGTGTTTTCCTGCCACGAAGATCACAACATCGTTGCTCCGCGCAAATTCCCGTAATTTCTTGTCTCTTCCCGAGACCTGCCCGCAAATCGTATCCTTTGCATGAAACTCGATCGCTTCATCTTCAATCGAACCGACGACGAGGTCTTTAATCCGTTTTTGAAGCTCTTCCTTCAATCGATGAAACGCCGGCTTGTCCATCGTCGTTTGAGAGAAGAGAACTGTCTTCCTGTCGAGCCTGATGCCGTCCAGTTCCTTTTCAGACCTCACGACGATCGCCTCGCCGTTTGTCTGACCCACGAGGCCGACGACTTCCGCGTGGTCTTTCTTTCCAAAAACCACGACCTGGTAGCCGTCAAGGTGGAACTTTCTTATCCGCTCCTGCACCTTTGTCACGACGGGGCACGTAGCGTCAATAATCGTTATGCCGAGATCCCTCGCGTGCTTGTACGTCTCGGGCGGCTCTCCATGTGCCCGAACAAGGACCTTGGCGCCCTTCAATCTTTCGAAATCCCCCCTGCCGATCGTTGTGAGCCCTTTTTCACCGAGTCGTTCGATTTCCATCGGATTATGAATGATCTCTCCGAGGGAATAGAGGGGTTTTCCCTCCTCAAGCTCCTGCTCTGCGATCTCAATCGTTCGGACCACTCCCCAGCAGAAGCCCGAGAACTTATCGACAGTGACCTTCACGTGTTCAGCCTCTCTTGCGCTTTGTTGACAATGAATTGAACCTGGGCCTCGATTGTCATCGAGGAAGTATCGAGTTCAATGGCATCAGGTGCCTTACGGAGCGGGCTTACTTCCCTTGTGGTGTCCTGCCGGTCTCTTTTGTTGATCTCATCAACCAGCGTCTCTTCGTCGACTTCTACTCCGGCTTCCGCAAGTTCTTTTTTCCGGCGTTTTGCCCGCTCGGCAACGTTCGCAACCATGAAAATTTTCAAATCGGCGTCCGGGAGAACAACCGTCCCAATGTCTCTCCCTTCGAGGACAACCCCGCCGGCCTGAGCCAGCTTCCTTTGTTCCCGCACCATGACTTGTCGGACAAAGGCATAGCTGCTGATCTTGCTGACGGCTTTCGTCACCGCCGGGGTCCTGATATCGGCAGTGACATCGTGCCCGTCAACAAGAACTCTGTTTTCTCCGTCGCGGCGTTCGAGGCGGACGGTCGTTGCCTCGCTAAGCTTCTGGATCTCAGCGGCTGATCCCAGCGGAACCTTCGCCTGCAACACCTTCAGCGTAAGAGCCCTGTACATCGCTCCAGTGTCAATATGAAGATATCCCAGGATCTTGGCGACCCGTCGGGCGGTTGTGCTCTTTCCCGCTGCCGCGGGCCCGTCGATGGCAATGACGATATTCTTCAAGTACCCAAAACTCTATTGTCTAGAAATATAGCAAAATCCTGCGTGGCAGGCAACTTTCATTCACATTCTCCCAATTTAACCCTAAGGCAACCTTGCCATTTTCGGGGAAATACAGATACCTTTGCAGCATGAGGAAGCTCAGCACAGATGAAATTTCCCAAAAAAGACAAGAAAACGAACCTGTTCAACGGCCGGATCGACTTCCCCTCACGGTTCTCGTCGACAATGTCCGGAGTCTCTACAACATCGGCTCAATCTTTCGCACTTCCGACGGCGTTTTGGTTCAGCATCTCCTCCTCGGCGGCTATACACCCACGCCGCCGCGAAAGGAAATTGAAAAGACGGCCCTGGGTGCAACGTCGAACGTCCCCTGGTCCCACACGAACGATCCCGTTGAATCGCTGAAGACGCTCAAGTCGGAAGGTTTGAAGATCTGCTGCCTGGAACAAACCGATCAAAGCATTCCGTATTTCGACGTCACAAAGAAGGACTTCCCCCTTTGTCTCGTCCTGGGGAACGAAGTCACGGGGGTTTCCCCATCCCTGATCAGGCTTTGTGATTTTGCGATCGACATTCCGATGCACGGAAAGAAACATTCACTCAATGTCTCGGTCGCCTACGGTATTGCGGTCTTTCACTTCTCCCGGGTCTGGAGGGAGGCAGGCAATCATTGATCAAACGCCAGGGTGTAGAAGTCTTCTTTTTCATGTGTGTGAATCCTCAGCACTCCCGCCCTCACAAGTTGAATAAGCGTCCGTGATGCCCGTCGATGCGAAATGTTGACAAGCTTGCTGAATTCCTTCACGGTAATCCTGTCGCTCTTATCCAGGTGATCCAAAAGCCGACGTTCAACCTCGCCTATGGCAATTCTCAGCGGAGGGGCTTCCGGATTTTCCGCTTCAAGAATTCTTATCACCTCTTTGCTGGCAACCACCGTCTTGTCCTTCACCCGAATGAGTACTTTTGAATCGGCATCATCGGACCCGTTTGCTTTACCGACGAGATAATGAGGCTTGACCTTGCTTTCCTCAACCGTCACCGCAATGACATCTTTTCCCCTATACGGGATGATGTCGACCTGCATTTCGATCGGCGGATCGCACAGAAAACCACCCGCGGTCTGAATCATTTCTATCTCGGCCTTCTCGCTGTCGACACCGACAATGGATTTATCATCGTCCACGCCGAAAACGATGGTACCGCCTTTCGTGTTGGCAAAGGCAATGAGGGTCCGGGCAATCTTTTCGGCAGTAGAGACCTTCCGCTTGAATTCGACCTGAAATCCCTCTCCCTCATCGAGGAGTGTATCAATGTCTTTATAGTCCATCGAGGCTGTCTTTCGCCATTCCATCAAGGCTGTCTATCGGTATTACATTGATACTGTCTTCCATCATTTGCTCAACACTGTCTTCCATCATTTGCTCGACGCTGTCTTTCATCATTGCGTCGATGCTATCCTTCACCATTCCCCGCGCGGCCATCCGTTTGAGAATAATCGCCATTCGCCGCTGCATGTAGTTCGATTCATCATTCGCTCCACGCCGCGTCGGATTTGGAATCACCGCCGCCAGCCGTATACCTTCTTCCCTCGTAAGTTCGTTGACCGGTTTTCCAAAGTACCATTGGGCGGCCGCTCCGATTCCGTAGATACCCCTTCCCCACTCGATGACATTCAGGTAGATCTCAAGAATCCTGCTTTTCGTGAGATTCTGCTCCATCCACCAGGTGAGGACCCATTCGCGCATTTTGCGCAGTGGATTCTTGGAAGGAGAAAGGTAGAGATTCTTCACGAGCTGCTGCGTGATCGTGCTTGCACCCCGCACAGCGCGGCCTTCTGTAAGATTTCGTTCCATCGACTCTTTGAATTCAAACCAGTCAAACCCGCTGTGACTCCAGAACAGACCGTCCTCCGCAACAATCACGGCATTGACGACATCCTTCGGCACTTGTGACAACGGAACCCATTTCTGGACGACACGGAACCTTCTCCCAGATTTATGCGCCTCTTCAGCCTGTTCAATCATGAAGGCGGTTTCACGCGGATTCTCTTTCTCCAACTGCACGATCGGGCCGAAGGGAAGCGTCACAAGTTCCACCAAAAACCACATTCCCAACGCAATGCCCAACAAGAGCAGCCACTTACGTTTGACAGATCCCTGCCACGTGCGGCGAGGAGGCTCCTCGATCTGCAAATCGGACTGTTGTTCAGGCTCTCCGATGTCCATGATCAGCAGCTCATTGATTTCTTTGTACTGTCGAGAAACCCCTGAAGCATGATGGCGGCAGCCATCGAGTCGATTCTTCCGCTTTTGTCCTGTCTCTCTTTCTTCTTCGTCCCCATTGTCAACAGTGACCGGCGCGCCATCGAAGTCGTGAACCGTTCATCCCAAAACACCACTTCAGCCCGGCATCCTTTCCGCACCGTCTCAACGAAGGCCTCGACCTCATGAGCTTTTGCCGTCTTCTTCCCGCTGAGGCTCAAAGGCATTCCCACAACGATCACGGCAATCTTTTCTCGTTCCAATATGGCGTCTATTTCTTTGACAACCTCAGGTCCGTTCAGCAGCACTCCGTACGAGGTGGCTAGAATACGCAGCGGATCGCTGATCGCCAAACCGATCCGCCGCGTCCCATAGTCTATCCCCAGAATTCGTCCCTGATCGTTGTTCATCCGCTAATGTCCCTGAAAGCGCTCCACCTCTTCAATCCCAGCGACCTTCTTTATTTTGTCGACGATCTTTGTCAGATGATCAGTGTTCTTGACATAGAGAATGATCTGACCGTCGAACAGTGAGCCCTTCGAATCCATATTCACGCTTCTGATGTTGGTATTCTGCACGTTGGAAATTGCGTGCGTCACATCGCTGAGGAGTCCCGTCCGGTCTTTTCCGGAGATACGAATCGCCACCAGAAAATCGGCCCCTTGTGCTTTCGGCCATTCGACATCGACAATGCGTTCACTCTCCGCCAGCCGGAGCATGACGATATTCTTGCAGTCTTTCTTATGGATCTTGATTCCCTCCCCGACCGTGACAAAGCCGACGATCTCGTCACCGGGAATGGGATTGCAGCATTTTGCGTATTGATGCATGAACGAGTCGCTGGTTCCGAGAATCGAGATCCCGCTTGCGATATCCCGTGCCGTATCCACAAACTTTGTAAAGAGAGAGCGGGGCATGTCTTTGCTTCTTCCCGATTCCACCGATTCAGGATGTTTCAATCTCATTACGAGCTGTTCTATCAAAGTGTCGGAATCGACTCCTTCATCCAGAAGCGAGAGATAGAACTGCTGCAGATTGTCAATATGAACAGACCGCACGAGTTTCAGCAAATCGTCCTCATTGACATGGACCTTCTGTTTCTTGATTTTCTTCTCCCATAACGCACGGCCCTGCTCCACGCGCTTTCGCACCTCTTCCCGAATCCATCTTCTGATGTGACTTTTCGCTTTGTGCGTAACGACATATTTTTCCCAGTCCGGATTAGGGGCCTGAGTTTTGGATGTTATGATCTCGACCTGATCTCCGCTGCGTAACAGGGAGTTGAGCGGTACGATTCTTCCGTTCACCTTTGCCCCGATGCAGTGGAAACCGACGTTCGAATGAATCTCAAAGGCAAAGTCGAGCGGAGTGGCATTGCGCGGCAGAATCTTCAGATCGCCCTTCGGCGTGAAGACGTAGATCTCATCCTGGTAAAGGTTGAGTTTGAAACTCTCCATGAGCTCTTTCGGGGCATCATCGCTCTTTTGCTCGAAAATCTCCCTTACCCAGTTGATCCATCCCTCCAGTTCCTTGTCCAGCGATGACTTGCTCTCCTTGTACATCCAGTGGGCGGCGACTCCTTTTTCGGCGATCTCGTGCATTCCTTTTGTGCGAATCTGTACTTCCACCAGTTTACCGTGCGGACCTACCACCGTCGTGTGGATCGACTGATATCCGTTCTTCTTCGGCAACGAGATATAGTCCTTGAACCGTTCCGGAATCGGCTTGTAGAGCTCTGTGATAATCCCGTATGCGATGAAGCAGTCGTTGTTATCCTTGGTATCGAGGATGAAGCGAACGGCAAAAAGATCGTAGATCTCATCGAGGGGTTTCTTGCGGCGAAGCATTTTCTGATAGATACTGTACAGGTGTTTCGGTCGCCCCTCCATCTCATATTCGAAATTCTCGTCACCGAGGCGCTTGTTGATCGGCGCGCTGAATTTCTTGATATAGTTTTCCCGTTCCCGCCTGTGTGACTTCAGCTGCCTGGCGATTTCGTCGTACTCTTTGGGATTGAGATACTTGAACGACAGGTCTTCCAATTCCCATTTCACTTTTGCCAATCCGAATCGATGTGCAAACGGGGCATATATTTCAAGCGTTTCCCGCGCGAGACGTTCCTGCTTCTCAGGAGAGAGATATTCCAGGGTCCGCATATTGTGGAGACGATCGGCAAACTTGATGAGCATCACCCTGATATCGTTGACCATGGAGAGAAGCAGCTTGCGATAGTTCTCAGCCTGGGTCACTTCGTGGCTTCTGAAGATGTCGCTGATTTTCGTGGCACCGTCGACAATTTCCGCGATCGTCGGGCCAAACTCCTCCTTGATGTCCTTGAGACTGAACCGCGTGTCTTCAACGACGTCGTGGAGCAATGCAGCGGCGACCGACACATCGTCCAACGCGACCTCCTTGGCAACCACCATCGCAACTTCATAGGGGTGGTGAAAATACGGCTCTCCGGATGCGCGCAGGTCGTGCTTGTGCGCTTCGAGACTCATGGAAAAAGCCCGCGTAATGAGGTCGACATCCACCACTCTCAGATTCCTCTGGCAGACGGCGATCAGGTCGTCGAGCTTCTTCTTGTATTGTCCGTTGATCATCTTTTGACGTTCATTCCTACAACGTCTTTCGCTACGGCTTTGTTCTTCACAACACTTTCATCTCGGTTCTGCCTGTTTCAAGAGCATGTCGCGAATCCGAATGGTCTCCTCGAATTTTGCCTCTGCCCGCATCTCTAAATGTCCGGGGAACATCCTGGACTTGAGTGCAAAAATCTTGTCAATGTCCGGTTTCAGAGTTTGAGGAAGTTTCCGACCTGATTCCAGTTTGAGCATATTGAGACGGCACACAAGCTCATTGTACGAATTTTCCCGCCGATCATTGACCATCGCCTCGAGAAGCAGATTGTACGCCGCCAACGCTCCGGTCGTATCTGCCAGGCCTTCAAGAGAGGCGGCAAGGTTCCAGAGAAACAGGCGGTTCGCCGGATAGGCTCGAAGCGCCTCCCTCGCCAGGTATACCGCCTCCTCATACGATTGCTTGTCCAGATAGATCGACAGAAGAGAGCTCATTGCAGCGTATCTGTTGTAATCCCCCTTTTCGATGCAAAGGAAAAGGTGCTCGATCCCCTCCTCTCGTTTGTCGCCGACGAAGGGAAGCCATGTAAGGAATTCGATCTTTCTGGTTTTCCAATAGTAGTATGTTCCAATCCCCGCGTAGGCATCAAAGAACGAGGAATCAGATTCCACCGCATGATGAAAGTCCGAGACAGACGACATTCCCTTGCTCGCTGCACCGAACCAGTCACCGCGCAAAGCGCGGGCATACGAGTCATAGCCCAGCATGGTACCCCGATAGTAGTAGCCCCATGGCGAATCAGGCTCGCGGTCTATCATCGCTGACGACCTTTCAAGAGCCAGAGCGAGCAGAGAGTCGAACGGGGTACGTTCGATCTGAAGGTCATAATCCATTGCCATGGTTTGCATCAATGCAGCCTGATAGAGAAATCCGGCGGGATGGTCCGGAAATTCCCGCACGACAAGCTGAAACGTCTTCCCGGCTGCTTCATACTCCTGACGGAGCGTCTGGTCGATCCCACTTGTCAACAATGAGTCCATGACGCGCGAGGGAACCTTTTGAAACGGCCCGTTGGCGTACACCATAGAACACAAACACACTATGACGGCGAGAGTCTTCACTTCGGCTATTCGGTCCCAAAAATTCTGTCGCCGGCATCGCCAAGTCCCGGGAGAATGTACCCGTGCTCATTCAGCTTTCGGTCCAATGCACAGGTATAGATTCTCACATCGGGATGGCCCCGTTGAATTGCACGGACCCCCTCAGGAGCGGCGACGAGGCTCACGAAGCGCAGATGACGCGCTCCCCTTTTCTTGAGGTAGTCTAACGCTGCTACACCGCTTCCCCCCGTGGCAAGCATGGGGTCCAGCACAAGAACCATCGCGTCCTGAAGTCTTTTCGGAACCTTGAAATAGTAGTCAACAGGCTGCAGCGTCTCCTCATTCCGATACAGGCCAATATGGCCCACCCTTGCGTCGGGAAGCACTTCGACAAATCCACCGACCATGCCCAGGCCGGCGCGGAGGATCGGGACAAGAACTATCGACCGTTTTACCTGGTATCCGGGTGTCTTCTCCAGCGGGGTCCGGATAACGGTCTTCTTCAGCTCCAGGTCCATCGTCACTTCATAAGCCATCAGGCTCGCCGTGCGGCGGAGAACGGCTCTGAAGATATTGCTCGGCGTCTTCTTGTTGCGCAAGATCGACAGGTCGCGTCTGACAAGAGGATGTTCAATGATGACCAGGTTTTTCATTCTCGATTCTCTTTCGAAGTTGATTCCCGAGTACCAAGACAGGGTCCCACAAAGGAGCATACGGCGGTGTGTAGATCAGATCCAACCTGGAAACTTCGTCCGCGGTGAGCCCGTGCTGAATGGCAACCGCGAGGACATTTGCCCGCATGATGGCCCCCTCTCTGCCGTATACGTTGGCTCCGAGAACCCTGCCGGATGATTTATCGGCGACAGCGATAATATGCACTCGTTCACTCCCCGGGTAGAACGAGATTTTCGAAGGAGCTTCAATATGTTCAACCACGGGATCAAAAGACGATTCCCGAGCCTCCTTTGAGCTAAGACCGACATGGGCTACCTGGAGGTCGAATATCTTCACGCCGATAGCACGAATCACCCCCTTAAACACTGCGCTCCCTCCTGCCGCATTTTCTCCTGCCACCCAACCCTGCTTGCTTGCTGTTGTCGCAAGCGGAATATAGGAGAATCTGTTGCTTACGAGATTCCGCACCTCGCAGCAATCTCCTGCTGCATAGATCGAATCATCAGACGTAGTCTGTCGCTGATCCGTAAGGATCCCGCGATGTTGCCCGAGGCGAATTCCCGATTCGGCGGCAAGCGAGGTATTCGGCTCAACCCCCGCCGCGATCACAACCAGATCGCAATCGTACGTACGCTCTGCCGTTTTCACTGCGTAGACGCTTCCGCCGGGGTTGTGAGCCAGAGCTTGCACAGACACGTTCGGAACGAACTCCACCCCATGAGCGGCGAGTTCAACGGCAACCGCCTTCTGCGACTCCTCTTCCAGACCCATCATCGGCAGATTGTGACGGTGAAGCAGGGTTGTCCGGAGGCCGTTGGCCGCCAACGCTTCAGCCATCTCCATCCCAATATACCCACCCCCTATAATGACCGCGCATCCGGGCTTCTCATCCGCCAGGACCCTCTTCAAGCCAATTGTTCCCTCGAGAGATTTGACGTGAAAGACGTTCCTTGCGTTCTCACCGGCCAATCCTATTGAACGGGGGCGGGAACCTGTGGCAATCACCAGGCTGTCATAACGTTCTTCCCGCACCTTGCCAGAATCAAGGTTCCGAACGGCGATCTTCCTGCTTGAAGGAGAAATCTCGTCGACGTGGTGCCTGACGCGAACTATCACTCCTTTTTCCTTCTCAAGCCTCTCAGGCGTAAAGGAAGTCAGCTTCTTCACATCATCGACAACATTGCCGACATAGTACGGCATCTCGCAAATTCCGGACGAAATATCATCCCCCTGCTCGAACATGATGACTTCGGCATCCGGATCCGTCCGTTTCGCCTTACTTGCGGCACTCGGCCCCGCTGCCGTTCCTCCGATGACGAGGATCCTTCGCTTCATTTCTTTTTCAGCATGATGGTGATGGGAACACCTTTGAATCCAAAGTGTTCCCTGATCTTGTTGGATAGGAATCGTTTGTACGATTCCTGAACGAGTTTCGGCTCATTGCAGAAGAACCCAAACAACGGAGGTTTCGTCTTCAGTTGCGTCACATACTTTATCTTGATCTCTTTTGGAGATGAGGTCTTTGGGGGATAGTTTTCTATTTCCGCAAGAAGGGTATCATTAAGCTCCCCCGTCTTTATTCTCTTTGACTGCTCCTGTTCGATCTCTTTTGCCATGTCGATAATTTTGGAAACCCGCTGCTTTGTCAGCGCAGAGACAAACACGACAGGAAAATAGTCGTACATGCCGAGGTCCATCGATATTGCCTGTTCAAACGCCTTGACCGTATTGGAGTCTTTTTCGATCAGATCCCATTTGTTGACGGCAATGAGGGCTGACCTCTTGCGCTGTACCGTGCTTTCGACAATATGAAGATCCTGATGATCGATGGGGCGTGACGCGTCAAGCAGGATAACAACCACGTCACTGCGCTCAATGCTTCTCAGCGTGCGTAACGCACTGTAGAATTCCACACTTTCGGCCACTTTACTTTTTTTCTTGAGTCCGGCCGTGTCAACCAAAACGATTTCTTCCCCTTGGTAAGTGAGGATTGAATCGATGGGATCTCTGGTCGTCCCCGGGATATCCGTGACAACCTGGCGCTTCTTCCCCAGAAGCGCATTGACGAGAGAGGACTTGCCAACGTTGGGCTTCCCGACGACGGCGATTCGGAGAGGCCTCTCACCGGGTGGTTCCGGCGACTCGGCCTTGAAGTGCGAGGTAACCTCATCCAGGAAATCGCCGATCTGACGGCCGCCAAGGGCCGAGATGCTGATCGGATCCCCGAGCCCAAGCGCAAAGAATTCGGCCGAGTTCATCTCCTGTTTTGCGGAGTCGATCTTGTTTACGACAAGGAGAATGGGTTTTTCGGACTTCCTCAGTATTCCAGCGATCTCTTTGTCGAGGGGAAGGATCCCATCTTTTGCATCGACCATAAAGAGGACAAGGTCGGCCTCTTCGACCGCAATCTGTGCCTGTTCGCGAATCGCCAGTTCGAAGACATCTTCAGAGCGCGGGACATAGCCGCCGGTATCGATGACGGTGAATTGTGTCCCTGCCCACTCTGCATCGCCGTATTTACGATCGCGGGTTACACCGGGGGCATCATGGACAATGGCTTCCCGAAAACCGAGAATACGATTGAAGAGTGTTGATTTACCGACGTTGGGACGTCCGACGATTGCGATGATATTGGAGGGCATTACAGGGGGAAAATAGCCAAAAATGGGCAGACCTGCAATGAAGGTCCTTATGCATGGCCTTTCCCAACAAAAAAATCCCCCGCCCTGTGGAAAGGACGGGGGATATACCGACGGCAAACGTCGCTTGTTTTACTCTTTCCAGTACAGGAACTCCTTAATGCTCGCAATCTGTGTCGGATCCGCACCGCGGCGGCCTCCAAACACGTACTTGTTTTGCTGATCCTTGTATTTCTCGCGAACACGTGATGCCTGAGCGAGCGATTTCCCCTTGTCGGGGACATTCTGGAGTGATCTCCCGATCAGGGCGAAGATGTCCGCCTTGGAGACCTGGACTTCCGATTTTCCCGCAGCCCTTGTTCCCAGCACCTCATTGATGCGCTCGAGTCCAAGAACCTCAAGAGCTTTTTCCCGGGACTCGTACTTCGATATCGCAACCTGGAACGACTCCATCGCGTCTTCTTCCGAACCCGAAAGATATCGGGCCAAACCAAAGTTCATGTAGACTCCCCCGTCATCCGTCGTCATCGCAAGAGCTTTCTGGTAGAACTCCTGTGCGGTCGGGAGCTCGTTCTTCATCAGGTACACGTTTCCGAGCGTGTTGTACGCACCAGGGGTGTTGACACCTGCCAATGCTGCCACAGCAGACTCGTAATCCCCTGCCTTCGCGCACGTCATCGCGGCCTTGTTTTTGTCGGCCGGATTCTCGCTTGTCTTCATCCTGTCGGCCAAACCGAGCAGCTGACTTTGGTGGTATTCGTAATCCGTAAGATCGGCTGATGCCAGCTGAATGATTTTTTCAGCAGAAGGTGAGGAAGGCCTTGCCGATGCAGGCAGGTTGGCCGGAGGAAAAGCCTCTTTCGCCTTGCGCGTGTCGATGATCTCAATCTTCCCGCCCGATTCGACGTTCTTGTAGTACTCCTGGGCGCCCATTCGCCAGGCTTTCGGGAATGGTTCATTGATCATTGTGGTTTCAAGCGGAACCCAGACGGTCCCTTCATACGGAATCACCTCTTTCTCATCAAGAGACAAGAGATATGCGTTCTTGGGAGAAAGTTCCGTGTCGAACATGATGAAGATATGATCGCTCGTACCGATCAGCTTTGTTCTAATCCCGATATTCTCAAGGCACGCAGCCAAAAGAACCGAAGAATCGTCGCAGTCACCCGTTTTCGAGGAGAGGGTCTCACGCGGATATTGGATCTGGTCGAGGATTTCTCCTTCGGCAGTTTTCCATGGGTCGGAAACATAATTGATACCGTACGCTCTGACGCCATTCCAGACAGCCATCGCATTGATGACCTGCCGCGGGAGTTTTGATGATTTCAGAATATCGCTTCCGCCCACGCTTCCCACGACGTAACGGGAGAATCCCACGACGGCATCATCGGTGTCCGTTATGAACGCACCGATCGACTCGCCTCGTCGCCAGCTGATTGTGTTCTTGTTATACAACGTCACCGGGCGCACCAGACTCCGTGTCTGAGGTTGACCATTGAAGACGTAGCTCAGCTCAACCTTTGCCTGAGCCGTTGCGTTTGCACTGAGCGTATAGAGCTGCTTCGCGTCAAACGTGGCTGAAAGTTTGAAGGTCTGCTTCGAACCCGGGTCCACTTTCGGAACGATCTGTTCGGAAGGCAGATTCATGTATCCCGGCACAAAGACGGAGACCTTCACATTGCGAATCTCAGACTTCGACGAATTCTCGACCTCAATGGTCGCCAGGGAATTGTAGGCGTAGTAATTCACCTGGGACGGGAAGATATTTTCGACTGCAAACTGCGTTATCTCCAACGGGCTTGCCACAACCGAGCCCCGTGCTTTTTCCTCGTTCTCCTTGGTGCTGATATCCACCCGTGATCCGGTGAAGCCGATAATCGCAAGGTCCGACCGTTTTCCGAGTTCACGTCTAAGGTCATCAATCGTTCCATTAACGTTCGCGTCAAACACAGCGCCGTCTTTCTCAAAATAACGAAGCTTCAAATAGTTAATGATCGGCAGATCCTGCGGAAGCGATTTCTCCAGTTGTGCTATCATCTTGGCATCCAATCCGACCATTGCTATCTGAATGAACCGCGGGCCTGATTCCTCCTGCTTCATCCGGACCCTGGATTTCACGTAAAGGTCGTTCGCAATGAGATCCCCGAGCGCATTCAGGCTCCCGGTGGACGCCGAACTCTTTCCCGTCGCGCTCTTCTTTGTGTTCTTGGAGGTTACTGCGATCATCTCGCCGGTATCGGTGATAATGATCTTGCCGCTCCCTTTCGACGCGTACTCATAGTTCGTTATGCCATAGAACACTTTTTCCGCGTCAAAGCTCGCCTCAACCTTCCCAACGATCACCCATTCAGCGCCATAACGAAGTCCGATCTCCTTGGCGCGCATCGGGTTTGATTCGGCCAACGCAATGTCACGGGTGGTCACAGCCTCAAATTGCGCCTTATCCACCAGACGGAATCCTTTTTCGAGGAAGATCTCTTCCAATCGGGTTGCGACGATTCTCGCGTCGACAGGCTGTCCGTCAACCTTCTCGTCAAAAAGAACCATGATGCGCGGCCACTCCTGCCGGAAATCCTGAGCCAATGTGGTCAGGCAGACCATTAGAATCAGGAGGAATACAATCTGGTACCTTCTCATGAACGACTCCTGCAAATAGTAATTCGATTTACTTCACCATCACCATTTTCTTTACGGAGCTAAACGACGTTTCCTTTGTTCCGCCGTCCACCGTCAGGCGGTAGATGTACGTACCGGATGCCATGTTCCGTCCGCTGAAGGTCGTCTCATAGTATCCCGCCTTCATGTCACGGTCGATGAGCGTCGACACTTCCTGCCCAATGATGTTGTACACCTTGAGCGTGACTTTGTAGACAGAAGCGACACTCGGCAACCAGAACCTCAATGCGGTTTCGGGATTGAACGGATTGGGATAGTTCTGATACAGCATGAAGACCTGCGGAACGAGATCGATGCCGAGGCTTGCACTCACGCTGTCGACATATCCCTTCGACCCTACAACAATTCTGAAATTGCGGGTTCCTTCCTTCGAACCGAACTCGACGTTCCGCCGCTCTCTCAAGTCATAGGCCATATGGTCATCGATATCGAGCATATAAGCCTCAAGAGCCAGATCCGGAAGGGCAACGACATCGCTCACCCCGATCTTCACTCTCGCACCCCGGTCACCTGTCATCACCTTCATTTCCCAGGAGGATCCGTTTGTCTGAATCGGCCTTATGTCGCTCGACATGGCCCCGTCCTGGTTCTTGAAGTACAAAGCGAGAGATTTCCCGGGAATAAGCGGCGGCTGGAAGCTGTCGAACGGATCATAGCCCTCTTCAGCGTTCGGTGCTTCTCCAATCATGTTCCCTACGTCGACCACAGGGGTGCCCGAACGATGAGCATCGATTTTCATGAGCCACCCGCCCTCTTTCTTCTCTCCAATGACCTTCTCAGCAGACATCGCCATCGGAATCGGGGGCAATTCCTCTTCACTCGTTTGCGGAACTGCCTTGAACCTCAGGGTTGTATTCTGGGTGACGTTGATCGCAAGCCCTTCCCACTTCTTGAGCGTGTTAATCTGCGGGGCGGTCTTATACCAACCGCCATCCGGTCCCGTCCCGTCGTAGTACGCTTTGTTCGCTATGGAACCTGCCAGGACGAAGAGGCTATCGGCCGGAAAATCATCCGGGAACGGATTGCCAATCAGATTCCAGCCTGCAATTACCTGGATTCCGTTGTTGTACATATCCGACGCTTTGACCAGATTCCCGCTTCCAAAGGTGATAGTTTTTTGCACACGAGAGAGGAGGAAGAATGCGGTCCCGGGAGTCAGAACATCCAGACTCTTGAAATCCTCATAATCCTGATAGTTGGCATTGAAATAGCGCTGCATTCTCCAATGGTAGTAGTTCACACCCTCCTCTGCATGAGGTCCGAGTCCGTCGATCGTTTTTTCCATGTATGCTCCGGGTTTCTTATCCGAGAGGTCATACGGTACGGAGAAGAGCCGGTAGTTGGTGACCAGTGCGGTGATGTCATCGGTAGTCCCTGCGGCAGGAGGCACGAAATCGCTGACGGGAGGAGTGTTCACAAATACGGTGAACGATTTCCAGACGGTGGCCGCCGTGTTGCCTGCTGCGTCCGAGGCAGTGATCCGGTATTCGAGCCCGTTCGGTTTTCCAATCGTCAGGAAGAGGGAGTTGAGATTCCCAAGATTGAGGCTTCCGCCTTCCAGGTTCTGGAACGGCACGATTATTATGGTCGCCGAATTCGTCTTTTTATATTCCAGTTGTGGAAGCAGCAAGCTGGCGATTCCCGAAGGCTTTACGATCTGGGCCTGAAGAGTGACTGAAGTCGGAGTGCTGACATTCGTCCCCGTAATCTCAATGGTCGGAAGAACCGACTGATCGGTGATCACCGGGTCGACGTTGTCAAACTGTGTCAGCACGGAATCATATGCGGTATAATCGGTGAAACCTTCGGTATTCTCAAGGGCGACGAACACCCATCGCGCGCCCGTGGGGGGACTCGAGAGAACAAACGAATTCGCGGCCAGCGGAATCTGAGTTGACAGGCCGCTCGAGGGAGGTGCGTCGATACTGTACCACGCGTTTGTTGCACCGCTTGGACCTGACCAACTGATCGTGACGGATCCGTTTGTCACGCTGGAGGGATTGGCGGCAATACTCTGTGGTTTGCCTAATGCCGTCAAGGCACTATCCACGTTCGAATACTCAGAATTCAGTTCCGATGTGTATGATCGCAATCGGTAGTAGTACTGCGTCCCGGATGCAGGTGTATTATCAGAATAGGAACTCACGTCGCCGAGCGTGGTAATCTCCGTGTAAGATCCGCCGGAGCCGGCCTTTCGTTCAACCTTGTAGCCGGTTCTGGCATCCGACGAATTCTGCCATGACAATCCGATGCTGGACGACGAAACGGTGGAAGCGACAAGATTCGAAGGAGCATACAGCGGAGCCAACGCCGAGTCCTCTGCAGCGTACGACGATGTATCGGCTGCGGAATAGCCCCGAACGCGGTAGTAATAGATTCTGCCGCGTTGGATCGTATCAGCGGTGCTTGTCGAATCTGCGCCAACGTCCCGCCAGAGAGTATAGGAACCCGCGGCGCCAATCTTCTTCTCGATCCAATAACCGGTCTCATTTGAAGCGTTATCGGACCACGAGATGTTCACAAAGTTCGGGCCCTGATATGTCGCCGTCAGGTTCGAGGGGGCCGTGACAAGTCCCGGTGTTGTTGTGTTCGCTTCCGCAGCATAACCCGAAGACATTTCTGCATTGTACGACTTCACCTGATACGTGTAGAATGTTCCGGAACTAGCCGTGGAGTCGATGTAGGTCGTCACATTGCCAACCGTGTCAATGACACCCCAGGATCCACCGGTATGCCGTTCAATAATATAGCCCACGCGGGCATCAATGCCGCCAGTCTGCCACGTCAGCTGAACCTTTGTTTTCCCCAGAGCCGCGGCGAAAAGATTCGTCGGACGCCGAAGCGGGACGAGGACCGAGTCTTCGCTCGAGTAGAGTGTTGTGTCAACAGCATCAAAAGCTTGAACTCTGTAATAGTAGACGTGTCCGGGTGTCGCCGTGTCGACCGTGCTCGCTGTATTGACGCCAAGCGTCCGAATCCGGCTATAACTTCCACCCGCTGTCGTTTTTCGCTCAACGAAATAGCCCGTCTCTCCATTGATATCGCCCCATGTGACAGTGACGGAATCCGAAGAGACGAAGCTGGCGACCAGATTGGCTGGCTTGGCTAGCAACCCAACAGATTTCAGAAACGTGCCAACGATCCCCGTGACGTACGCAGACCTTCCTTGCATGGCGACGCCGTACAACAAGTTAGAGGTGCCGCTATTGTGAAAAGCCCAATTCCGGCCTCCATCGTAGGTACGATAGATACTTCCGCTGTTATCCACGGCAACTCCGGCCGAAGTATCGACAAACGCCATTCCGTAGACATAGTAACCGTTCCCTTGGGGGGGAGTTGATTCTGTCCAGGTCGTACCTCCATCAGAAGTTCGATAGAAGGTGTGGTTCCCACCGCCCGCAATTGCCGTTTGACCGTCAAGGCACCAGACAAACATCAGAAGGTAACTGCCGGTAAACATACCGTCTTGCCAACTCGCACCCCTGTTGGTTGTCTTTGTGAAAAACGGGAGGCTGTTTGATGTGTAGCCTACAGCATATCCCGTATTTCCGTCGGGAGAGAATGCCACAGAGCGGAGATACTCCGTGCCTGTACGGACAGTATCCCACGATGTCCCGCCATTTGTGGTTCGAACAATCATTCCGACATTACCGACGGCGATCGCCTCATTCGCGTTCAGCATTCTTATTCCCATCATGCTTTGACCGACGGCCCCAACTTGCGACCACGTCGTTCCGCCGTTTATCGTCTTTTGAATTGTCCCGCTGGAGCCGGAGATCATACCGACAGAAGTGGAAACGAACGATACAGAGTAGAATGTGCCGCCCGTGGCAGGAGTAAGGGTGGCCCAATTCACTCCACCATCGATTGTTTTCCTTATCGTCGACCCGCTACCAACGACAAAACCGATCGATTCCGACGGAAAAGCAATCCCGCGGAGGAAGTAGTCCGTCCCGCTGATTTGACGTGTCCACCCCTCGGGAGCAGGTGGTGTCGTAATAGTATTTCCGCCGCCATAGGATGAGCCGGCACTATTGGTCAAGAATGTTCTCACATAGTACGTGGTGTTCGGCTGAAGTCCGGTGATCAACGAACTGTTTGCTCCTTGACGCCAATAACCTGTGAATGGTCCGTTCAACGCGGAAACCTGCGTCCCATAGCTTTGAGTTGGCCCATATTCGAAATTCACGTCTGTCGGCAGCCCATTTGCCTGGATTGTACTGTTAAGCTGCATGGCATCGGAAAAGAGGCTGTTGTATCCAACGTAAGAGTATCCCTCAGGTGCTGAAGGAATGAACCGTCTTACGAAGAGACGATACTCCCCCGTATCCTGGCTCGCCGTCTGTACGGCACTCAGCGGCATGATCTGTGGCGTCGGCAGGATTTCCTCATCATTCACGGCACCGGGGAAACTTGTGTTGTAGTTGCTGGAGTAAAGGTATCGAATGTAGAGGGTTCTAGGATCGCCGAAACTGATGATCGAATGAAGAGAATCGCTCCGCGGAAAATAGGATTGATCCTCATAGGTGTACTGCCCAGCGCTGTCATACACCTGAATTCTGCCATAGAACTCCGATGTGCCCCGGCGAGTCGCAAAAAATTCCACCGTGTCGCCCGCAACGACGTGCACTTTGTAGTAATCGACGTCGTTCAAGGGCAAAATTGACCCATTGACCGAATCACCAAGTACGATTTCTTGAGCAAGGTGGGCCGAATCATTCGGCTCCGCTTCGGCAAGCGCCGTTGCACGTGGAGTATGGAACGTCATGTTCTGGCTCAGGACCGAATCGACATTGTTGACAGCAACAATCCTGAAATTGAAATCGGAGTTGTCAGCCAGTTCGGTGAGTGTTCGGGTAAGGGACTGCCTCTGCTGGGTCGGAGCGATCGGGCTTCCGATGAACTGGATCGACGTTCCGTACGACGTAGTAAGGCCATAGTCAAGCCGGACGGTCGTCTGGAGGCTGTTGGGATCAACCACGGTGGTGATCGTGGCGGTCGTCGGAGTCACAGACACACTTGTAGAAACAACATTGGGCTTCAGGCTTGTCCTGCTAAGCTCCAACAAATAGGTTCCCACGGAACCGGAGTTTGATCCGGCAGCCCTGATATAGTAGGTACCAGGGGCTGTAATCACATACACCAATCTCGCAATCGATGTATCCCCAACGACGAAGTCGTCATTCTGCGCCAGGACCGCCGAGCTATCCGTGCCAATAATCTGCAAACCTCCGTTCACGGGGTTTCCACCCACTCCTGTCAGCAAGACTTCAAGCGTGTCATCAGCAACGGCTGCAAAGCTGTAAAAGTCGAGGTCGCCGGAACTCTCGATGGAGCCGTCGACCTGTTCTCCTATTCCGAAAGTATTTGCAGTTCCTGCCGCGTTGTTGGGTTCCGTTTCATTCAGGGGATCAATAGAGTAGAGAATCGTGCCAATTTCACCGACTGCAATTGCGGTCCTCCCCACATATTCCACTGATCTCAGACTCGTTGTTACGCCGCTCGGTTCCTGAGTCCAGGATGCGCCGAAGTCTGTCGTCCGATAGATAAGACCGCTCCCGCCGACCGCAACACCGGCCCGTGAATTCTTCATTTCAACAGCGAGCATCCAGTCGTTGGGGGTTATAACCTGTAACCAACTGGAGCCACCGTTTGTGGTACGCCAGATTCGACTTCCGACAACAATGCCGGTATCTGCGTCGATAAACCTAACACCCCGCGTGGAATAATTAGCCTCGACCTGCACGCTGTCCCATGATGGTGTCGTCGCCGAGAAATTGTTTGTTCTATAGAGCCAGCCGTTGTAGCTGACTGCGCGCACAGTGTCGACCGAAACAAAGTCGACATCCAGCATGTAGTAGCTGAAAAATCCTACTGTCTCCCACGTCGTTCCGCCGTCGATCGTTCGAACAACGTGCCCGCCCCATTGGCTTGTCGCCTGGTTATACTGCTGCCCGGCTGCAGCACCCACCTGTGAGTCCAGGAACCGCGTTGCGTACGAGTAGGTATTCACAGGATAGTTCTGCTGAGTCTGCCAGGTTGCTCCCTTGTCATTTGACCGAATCACGCTGTAACCGAGGGCAAATGCCGTGTCGGCATCCTTAAACGACACCGAATAGGGGTATTGCGGGAGATTTTGTGAAACCCAGGTTGCACCGGCATTCGTTGTCCTGAGCATTCGCGGCGCATCGAGAACGATTGCTACGCTGTCGTTGATCGCCGAAACACCGCTGAATTCTCCCTCGGGGACAGTTTTCTGAGACCACTTTTCAGAGGGCTGAGCCGTTGTGAATGTGGCAATATCGCTGAAACTGGTATCGATTGCGTTCACGGCCTTGATGCGGAAATAGTAAAGCGTACCGGGAGTAAGTCCATTGATCGGAACCCTGAACCAGAACTGATATCCAAGAGCCACGACAGGTCCGCCGGCGTATTGCACGATGCTTCCCAGTGACGAGCTCGTTCCATACTCGATATAGACATCGGTTGGAGAGCCGTTTGAAGTGACATCCGTATGGATATACGCTCTTGATGAACTGATACCCTCCGCCCAAGGGTTTTTCCGTACGTCGGGTGCCGAAGGGGCGAATCGCTTCAGTCTCAGTTCATAGTCGCCGCTGCTGCTTGTAGTCGACGTGGCTACCGCTTGAGGCCCGGCAAATACAGGCTCCGGCGTTGGCGCTGCCTGATTCGGATAGTAGCTGTTCCAATTACTCTGCCAGCTCTGCCGAATATGGTACACACCGGTATTCACGGCAACGAATGCCACATGGAGGTTTTTCGAATCGGGGATGAAATCGTTCGCATATCCGAACAATTGATTGCCACTGGTGCTGTCAAAGACTTCGATCTTACTGTCAAGACCGGACGCACTCCTTTGGGTGAGGAAGATCTCAAGCGTGTCTCCAGCCGCGGCCTGGAATCGATAGTAGTCGACATCCGTGTCAGTCGCAATCGCCGCATGCACTGTATCGCCCACGTAGATCGTATTACCGGTCGACGACGTGTTGTTCGATTCAGCCTCAGCTCTCAGCATCCCAAGAGCCGTCAGGAATGTAACATCGGGGCCATATGTTGTCCCCGCACTGTTCGTTGCCTTTACCCGAAAGTGATACGTTTGAAAATCAACAAGTCCTGTGATTACTTTTGTTGCGTTGACCAGCTGTTGCCCGCTTGAACCGCTTTGGTCCGCACTGATCGTGTCGCCGTAGACCGTCGTCAATCCATATTCAAAGAGAATATCCGTCGCTAGATTGTTCGAGATGACCGGAGATTTGAGAATTGCCTCCGTGGTTGACACGATGGTGGCAAGGCCTCCAAAGGGGACGATCGGTTTGAGGCCAGCCTTGTTGAGTGAAATCCTGTAGTTGCCTGAGGATGAGGATGAAGCGCCTGCGTACCGAATGTAGTATGTACCCGGAGCAGGGAGAATCCTGACAATTCTTGACCGAACGCTGTCGCCGGGAACGAAGTCATCGTTCGACTCAAGCAGAATTGTTCCATCGACATCGTAGAGCTCGAGAAGGCCATTCACTCCCGCTGTATCCCTGTTCTCTACAAACGCAACTATTGTATCGGCAGCAAGAGCCGTGAACTTGTAGAAGTCGATATCTGCCTGGTCAATCCTGGCATCGACCTCATCACGATAAGCAATGGGCGTCGCAGCATCCCATGTTTCATTCGGCTCCGATTCCCCCTTCGGATCAAGAGAGCTCAGAACAAGCCCATTGTCGCTCCCGGCCGCGAGAGAACGACCCCGATAGGTACTTGCCTGGAAGCTCGCATAGGTTCCCGTCACTTCTTTTTTCCATGAAACTCCCCCGTCGGATGTACGCAGGATTGTTCCGTTATCTCCAACCATGATGCCATTGTTGGCATCCTTAAACGAAATATCATAAAGCCAGGGAATATCAATGTTTGGAATGTTTACGATTGTCCACGTCAGTCCCGCATCGGTCGTCTTTAGCACTGCGCCATTGGTAACAATGAATCCGGTAGTTGAGGAGACAAAATCAATACCCAATAGGTAGTCGGGCCACGCCGGGTTCTTTGGAATGCTGTCCCATGTGGTACCCCCGTTTGTCGAACGAAGAATTGTCCCGTTGAAGCCAACAGCGACAACCGTGTTCACATTGCCGGCATAGTCGACTCCGCGGAGATCATATCCCCCTGTCGGTCGGCTCACTGTCCAGTTCTGCCCGGTGTTTGTCGTTTTGATAATCAAACCGCCGCTCCCGACAGCCATCCCGATTGCAGAAGTGACAAACTTCACCCTCCAAAGGTCATAGCCTGTTCCCGTGTTTGTCAGCTTCGACCAGTTTGCACCCCCATTCGTTGTTCTCGCAATTGTCTCGCTGCTCCCGACAGCAAATCCGAGGAGGGCGCTGACCATATGAACACCATACAGATTCTGCCCATCGACAGAATCCGGAAAAGTGCCCCATGTCGTCCCCCCATTCGTCGTGCGTCTCCTCAAGTTGCCGTAGCCGACCGCGATCCCAGTCGTATCGTCTCCATACGCAATCCCCGTGATCGTATTCCCAGACCCAACAAACTGATGGACCCAACCCACGGGCGCAGGCGGGGTCTCGAACTGATTTATTTGCGTTTGAACACTTCCGAGACTGTTCTCTGCTGTGGCTTTGAAGTAATATCGTGTGTTTGGTGTCAGGCCGGTGAGAGGAGAATCAAAATACAGCCTCGTGATCCCTGAGCCGGGCGATTGGCCCGCAGGAACAATCGTCGACCCGCTCAAGTCGGACGAAGTCGAGTATTCAATGCTCACCGTTGTCGAGAGGCCGTTCGGATAAAAGTCAACCCACCAGCGTGCCCGATTATAGGACGCACTGTAGACGCCCGAGTAGTAGTAGACGCGCGGTGCTGAAGGGACAAATCGATCAATAGCGAAGTAATAGAATCCACTGTCCACTGCCGCGGCAGATCCCACAACCATTTGCGGTTTGGGCATGCCCCCTTCAGGACTTGAATTGGGGAAGTATGTGTTATTGTACGCTGAGATCACCCTGACGAGAAACGTTTTCGCCTGGGAAAGAATGGGCGCAAAAACATACCAGCTATGTGTATCATCGAGGCGCTCCCAGCGACCCTTATAGTAATTCCCGACCGTATCGAAAACTTCGAATCCCACTGTCAGGTTGCCACCGTTTGCAGCCGAAGTTTCGAGACTGACCGTATCCCCGGGGCTGAGAACGAACCTGTAGTAATCGACATCTGATCCTGAGGTGAGGACAGACTGGACGGTCTCTCCGATGCTCATCGGGACAGCCGAGGTTGAATCATTTCCCGCCTCGGCGATCACACGCACCGCTTTGTTCCTGAGAACCGAAAGGTCGGCGGAGCCGGCATTCGCCGTAACAATATCCGTCTTCCCATCCCCGTCAATATCTCCCAACGCAAGCCCGGATGGAGAGCTTCCCACCGCAAACCGAACAGGAGCCGCAAGGCTCGTGCTGGTGAAGCTCCCCGCCACCGCTGCATTTCGCATGATTGAGATCGAATCGACCGACCTGTTGGCCAACACAACATCAGGCTTGCCGTCGCCTTCGAAGTCAGCCAATCCAATTCTGAACGGGTTCGTGCCGGCACCAATGTCGACCTTTGCGGCAAATTGTATCGTTCCGAGCGTACTCGTATTTCTCACGAGTGAAACGGAATTTCCTGACTGATTTGACGCAATGATATCATCCAAATTGTCCGCGTTCAGATCAAACGACACGATTGCACATGATCCGGTCCCAAGGGGAACTGAGACAGGTGAAAACATTCCGAGTAAGCCAAGAAAGCTTGTGTTAAGAAACACAGAGGCACTTCCATTATTGACGGACACAACATCAGGCAAATCATCTCCGTCAAGATCACTCTGAGCTATCACGTCAACGGGCCCCGAGCCTGTCCCGTAGTCCGTCTTCGCAAAAGCGAGGGAGCCATTGTTCTCCAGAATTGAAATATTGTTACTCCCTTTGTTCGCAACGACAATATCCGGACGCCCGTCGATATCAAGGTCATTGATCGCTATCCCGAACGGCGTTGTTCCAACAGTAATCGAAGTCATGCTCGTCGAATCAATATTTCCCGGGGAACTAC
>Ga0209002_10000716_pt1 | contig 26802 bp, 25 predicted proteins | sample Rifsed16ft2_FD_184010 | JGI IMG/M metagenome (GOLD analysis project Ga0209002, IMG submission 184010) | Soil microbial communities from Rifle, Colorado, USA - sediment 16ft 2 (version 2) | ecosystem: Environmental > Terrestrial > Deep subsurface > Rock core/Sediment | place: Rifle, Colorado... | reverse complement strand
GGCAAGACGAGTTGCAGTGAACGCGCCGAAGATACAGACGCTCGACCTCAATCTACTGCCCGAGCGCTATCGCCCGCGCAGGCTTAGCCTTCGCCGCCTGCGACCCTGGATGCTCGTTGCAGGTTTCGCAGTGATGCTCATCCCGAGTGTTCGAATCCTTGGCGAGGCCTCCGCCAGCCTGCCGTCCCTGGAGAACGAGCTCCAGCAGACACAGGCTGGGATAGCCGAGTTCCGGGATGTGTCTGAAGAACGCCAGGCCTTGCTGACCACCTATGAGCAGTTGACAGCTCAGGCTTCGCAGATCGAGGCGGACTATCAGAGCGTCTCAATCCAGCGGGTGGCCTGGGGGCCGATGCTCAGGGGCGTGGTTGGACTTCAGGCTGGAGAGATCAGGCTGACATCCATCAGTCAGTCCGTCACGGAGGTCTTATTGGAGGGCGAGGTCGACGCATACGTGCTTCCACTCGAATATGCAGACCGCCTGATGACGACCGGCCTTTTCGAGACCGTTAGCGTCGAGTCGCTCCAGCGGCTTAGCCCCGCTCAACCGGGTGACACAGCTACGACCGGACCCGTGTCTGAGTCGAGCTACGTATTCAGGATCAAGATCATGCTTAAGGAGCCGGCTTCGCCATGAGTCGGCCCGAATGCTCCTCAGTTCTTCAGAAATCGGCCTGGGCGAGACCCCGCCAGGCGTGCGCCAATGTGATGGCGGAAGCCGATCTGAGGGAGACCCTCGCATGCTGAAAGCGATCTGGGCGTTCATACGTAAGAACCCATCCACGGTTGCTCTGGCTATCGCTACGCTCTTGGCCGGGGCAAACCTCGCACTACTCGCCCGCGCATATCGGTCGACGCGTGCCGCGGGTGAGCTCGCAGTTCAGACAGCTCCGCTGAAGGCCGCCCTGGTCGAACTCCAGCGAGCGAAAGAAGAAGGCTTTGCCAGCCTGCGCACGGACATCGCTTCGGCCGAAGCTCGGGTGGCTTCCCTGAGGCGCGCGTTCCCCAAGACTGGAGCCCCGTTTGACCTTTATCGCCGCAGCTTTGCACTGGCGGAGCTGAGCAACGTCAAGATCGTGAGCGTGGAAGTGGTTGGGATTACGACAGAGGATACGGCCATGGGCCGCCTGACGACAACGCGCTACAGCCTCCAGGCTGAGGGCAGCCTGCAGCGCTGTCTGACGCTCATCTCTCGACTTGAAGACGAAGGGCTGAAGACCCTCGCCGCAGACAACATCCTGATCGACGCCAGCGATCAATCGTGCAATTTCGATGTCGACATCGCCGACCTGACACCACAGGCGGCAAACCAGGGACCATGAAGAGCCACGACAAAGTGGGAATTTGCCTGGTTGAAGGAGGCCTCATTTGTTGAGCAAGAAGACCGTGACCCTCGACTTCGAAGGCCGAAACATCCGGCTTCTCGTGACGACAAGACGAAAAGTCCTACGCTGGACTTCTGTCTCCCTGCCGGCCGAACTCATGGATCAAGGGCTGATCCAGGCTCCGGAGCGCGTCGGCCAGGGATTGGCCAGGATGCTGGCCTCGCAGAAGGCCTCCAGTCGGCGAGTGGTCTCAAGCATGACGGGCTACCGCTCGGTGTCGCGCATGTTAACGATGCCGATGGTGAAGCCATCGGTCTTGGACGAGGCGGTAGAACGCAAGATTCGGCAGGAGATGCCTCTGACCAACAACGAGACCTACCTATCCTGGCAGGTCATCGGTCGCGAAAACGGGAACATGAGGATCTTCGCCCTGGTCCTGCCTCGGCTGTTGATCGATCGTCAGATGGAAGCCATGAAGTCTGCTCATATCAAACCCCGAGCTGTGGACTTGCGGCCGCTGGCGATGGTGCGGGCAGTCAATCAGCAAGAGGCCATCATCGTCGACCTGGAGGAGCTCAGTTTCGGGGTCGTGATCGTCACGCGTGGCATTCCCGAGATCATCCGCAGCGTGGCCCAGGCCGACGAAGCCGAGGAGCCCCGCGCCAAACTCGAACGGCTGACTCTGGAACTGAGCCGAACGATCCAGTTCTTCAACGACAGTCATCGGGACCAGCCACTCAAAATGGACATTCCGATCTTTGTGTCGGGCTCCGTGTTCGAATCGGCTGAGATGAGGGGGATGCTCGCAGAGCGGGCGGGGCGAAAAGTGGAACTACCTCAGCCACCGCTCCGGCTCCCGGAGGGTTTCCCATTGGCTTCGTACTGCGTCAGCCTCGGGCTGGCGCTCAAGAAAGTGTAGGCGGGAATGCTCACCTTGGCATTCGCCACCGTCGGCGCGGCCGTCGGCAGTTTCCTCAACCTCTGCATCGATCGCCTGCCTCGGGGTGCCTCTATCGTCACTCCCCGATCGTCTTGCGATGCGTGCGGCCGCCGCCTGGCGGCCGTGGATATGATCCCCGTGATCAGCTACGTGGCCTTGCGTGGGCGCTGCCGAACATGCCATGAGCCCATTCCGCGCCGCGTGTTGTTGGTCGAGCTCGCCACGGGCGGGTTGTTCGGGCTGATCCACCTCCGCTTCGGGGCTTCCTTCCAGGGCGTGTTGGTGTGCGTCTACGCCGCCTATCTAATCGTGACCCTGGTTATCGACCTCGAGCATCGCCGGATTCTCAATAAGCTGACCTATCCGGCGATTGTCGTCGCCCTGGCCGTCGCACCTTTCATGCCCGACCGAAGTCTGCTACAGACTCTCGCCGGCGGCGCCATAGGGCTCGGTGTCTTGCTGCTGATCGCCCTGGTCTACCCCGGCGGGATGGGGATGGGCGATATCAAGCTCGGGGCATTCATCGGGCTGGCGGTTGGCCTGCCCGGCATCCTCCTGGCGCTCTATTTTTCATTCGTCCTGGGCGGCTTGATCTCAGGTCTACTTTGGCTGGCGCGCATCATCGGGCGGCGTGATCCGATCGCATTCGGCCCATTCCTGGCGCTGGGCGCGCTGACAACTCTGCTCTACGGCGACCCGCTCCTGCGTTGGTGGGCGAGCCGAGGCTGAAATGGACATCCGTGGACTGCTGGAATTAGCCGTCAAGCGCCAGGCATCCGACCTCCATCTGCGGGCACCCGGTCCACCGGTGCTTCGCATCGACGGCGTTCTGACACCCCTCAACGACGCCCAACCCCTGACGGCCGACGACACCCGCCAGGCCTTCGAGCAAATCACGACCGATGAGCTGCGCCGGCGCTTCGTCGCCGATCGGGAATTGGATTTCTCCTATACCACTCAAGAGCTGGGCCGGTTCCGCGTTAACGCCAGCATCCAGCGCGGCACGATTAGTCTGGCGCTTCGCCGCGTCGACCAGACGGTGCCGTCGATCGACGCGCTCGAGCTCCCGGCCATCTGCAAGACGCTGGCCCTCTCCAGCCGCGGGCTGGTTCTGGTCACCGGTCCTACCGGCAGTGGAAAATCCACGACCCTGGCAGCGATGATCGAGCATCTCAATCAGCATGCGACCCGACGGATCGTCACCATCGAGGATCCGATTGAGTTCGTCTACACTGACAAGAGTTGCGTGATCACGCAGCGCGAGCTCGGCCGCGACACGCATTCCTTCGCCGCCGCATTGCGCTCGGCCCTACGACAGGATGTCGAAGTCATCCTGGTGGGCGAGATGCGCGACCCGGAGACCATGGCCGGATGCCTGACGGCGGCCGAAACCGGGCACCTGGTCTTCTCCACACTTCACACCAACAGCGCCGCCATGTCTATCGACCGAGTGATTGATGCGTTCCCGCCCCATCAGCAGAGCCAGATCCGCATGCAGCTCTCCCTGATACTCTTGGGGATCCTCTCCCAATCCTTGTTGGCCCGAATGGACGGCCAGGGCCGCGCCCCGGCAGTGGAAGTGTTGGTCGCCAACGCCGCCGTTCGCAACTTGATCCGCGAAGGCAAAACGCATCAGATTTCAAATGTGATCCAGACCGGAGGCCAGGAGGGGATGCAGACAATGGAACAAGCACTCAAGGATCTGTACCTGCGCCAGGTGATCAGTCACGAGCAGGCATTGATCGCCGCCCGGGATCAGAATGCACTTCGTTTGTTGCTCGAGCGGGCTTGAGACCGCCAACTGCGGGGTGGAGGAGGTTCATACGGCTAGATCTAGCGGAGGCTCTGCGACTGCGGCTGTAAGTGGGATGTAAGGCGCATCCCGGTCAAATCGTGGCATACTGCCGATGACGGGTCGGAAGGGGCACAATTCAGGGAGGGATGGCATATTGATTGTTTGAATTGCGATGTTGGCAAGGTCGCTTTGAAGAACGCGCATCTTACCTGAACCGCAACACAGAGAGACGATCGGACAAACAAAGGAGAGAACGAAAATGATTCGGAGGATTCTTCACAAGGAGCAAGGCTTCACACTGGTGGAGCTGTTGGTCACCATCGCCATCATGGGTGTGCTCTTCGGCATCGTCACCCTGGCGTTGAATGGCCTTACGACCAATGCCACCACCAACACCAAGGCCGCCGAACTCGACCAGGTCCAGACCGCTGTCGACATCTACCTGGCCGTCAACTACCCCGGCACGACGACCGTGACGGCGCAGACGGCGTCCGGCCCCGTCACCACAGGCGCGGACTTCGCCGCGTACATACGATCGCTCCCGTCGCAATACAGCTATACCTGGGACGCCGCCGGGGACGTCGCTCAACAGTAACACGGCCGCTTGAGGTCGAAGTCGGTTTCCTCAAGCGAGCCTCCCTCCATCAGCACTCACAGGCGAATGCCCCTCGGCGTAGGGGCAGTTGCCTTTGAGAGGTATGCTTTCAACGTTGTCCGTGTGAGTCCCTTGACGACAATGCGTCCCCGTCATAGGTGAATCGGTCGGACCCCCGCATCATCCATCGTCAGCGTCTTTGCTGGACCCGCGCTCTAAGCCGCGCCGCCTTGCCAGTCCACCCAGCCTGCCAGGCCTCCCTTCACCGAGCCAAGGACAACGGGGCCAGGTGACAGGCGGCGTAGGATGATCAGGGGCCGGCGAGGACGCCGGCCCGAGCTTCTAAAGCTCCGCGTCCAGCTCCCTGCGCCGTCCTCGGCGCAGGACAAACGACTGCAGCCAGGACACCAGCCCAGGCTCTTGTTCTCCCTTTTCGGCATGGATTACTTCCCGGTGGACTGTGGGGTGAATCGGCACAAACCGAAGTCGGCGCGATGCCTATCGCACCACTACGACTCCCAGAATCGCTCCCACCCCGGGAAACGAAGAGTCCTCCAGCGGAAGGGGCGTAGACCGGGAGGGGTCCGTGTACACGAAAGCCCGAATGATGTAGCTCCCGGGCGCGACCAGCCGCGGCACCAGCCCGTCGTAGACTTCCCGCACGAGGCTCCCGGGGGTCCACTCGGAGGTTGGCGAAACGCCTCCCCCGAGCCAATGGCTGTGGAGCCAGAGGGGGATCCCGTTTTGCGTGGCGACGTTCCCCGCAGCATCGGTGAAGAGCACGTCCACCCAGTAATCGGTGTCTGTCGATTGCACAAGGCTCCAGTAGTACGTCGCCTGGAATGCCTCGCCCCGGGCCAAGCGTGTTCGGTTGAGGTGGAAACCACGCAAGAGAACGGTACCTCCGAAATCGGCCGATCGTTGATCGCTCGATGGGACTTGATCGACGGTCAGATCGGGGATCTCGCTAACAACTCGGTAAATCCCACCCTTGGGCACGAGCATGTCCTTGAACGCCGGCAGGGGCACGGCATGTGTCGGGTAGAACTGGATCACATACGGGGCGACGAGCTGAAGGCGGTGTGAACCGGTTTCAAGGTGCGGGCTGTCCTCCGAGCTGACCGAGAGGTAAACGTCCCGCCCAGCCTCGAGGAAACCATCGATCAGGACGTCTTTGTCCAACTCCGGGACCGACAAGGCAGAAGAGACGCGCACACCGCTGGATTTCCCGGCTACAACCGTCGCGTACTCGACCGGGGTCCAGCTCCAGAAGTCGGCCAGGATCTCCGTCCCTGAACCATACCTGCCAAGGACATACTCCGCAAAATCGGCCGCCTCCCTGCGTTCGCTCCTGTCCAACTGCGCGAAGTTACCGCGTAGGAGAGAGATGGGGATGCCCAGTAGGAGGATTGTCGCAAGCAGTGAGAACCGATCGGGAGTAAGGAAACCAAGACGGCCCTCTCCGATTCGGCCCTGCGCCGCCCCCGCCAATCTCACAATCAGATCGGCCCCGAAACCTAACCAGATCGCCAGCATGAGATAGATCGGTTGGAAGTAGTTAAAGATGTTGTGGATCCCGTAAACGGCGATCAGCGAGGCCGAGGCCAGGCATACAAGTAAAGTCGCCACGAAGAGCCCCCGGTCCCGTCTCAGAAGCACAATAGATCCCGCTGCCGCGAGGAAAAGGCCGGCGATCGTGAACTCGTGCGCTGGAAACAGGATCAACAGGGCGGCCCAGAAGCTCAGCCTCCCGGTCGACTCGAACGGATTCAAGAATCCCCGACCGTAGCCCGTCGTTATCATCGTCAGGAAGCGCCCGAGGTCCGACGGATCCCCCCAATTCAAGGCGGGATGCTGTGCCGCCCGCAGCGGGAGGTAGAGGTTCACTGCGAACCCCAAGACAAAGAAAAGTCCCGTCGCAAGCCATCGCCGTCTGGACCGGTTCACCCCACCTCTTCGAAGCCTGTCCCAGGCGAGATACGCCATCGCCGGAACGGTGACCAGGATCAGCCGGTGATTGCCGAGGCTCAACCCCAGTGTCAATGAGGCTGCGTCGAGTAGCCACCCTCTTCCGGAGCTCCTCCACAGGAGCATGAGGTCGATGATAAGGAGCGTCAGGAATGCATTGAGGTCGTAGGATTCGGCCCAGGTGGCGTTAGACCACAAGGTAGACGTGAAGGCAAGCGTCAGAGCCGACAGCAGCGCCGCGCCCCGCCGTTGAGTAAGGCGATAGACCATCAGGTACATCAGCAGGACGGTAACGGCGGCGAAGAACGCCGACATGAGATTCACCCGGTAGGCGATATCGCCCACCGGCAAGAATGTGAACAGTTTTCCGAGCAAGATGTAGAGCGGATAGCCTGTATTGTGGGCGATCCCCAGAACGTACGCGGCAGTGGCGAATTCGCCCATGTCGTACCACATCACCGTCGGCGCAAGCGTCCGCAGGTAGACAGCAAATGCGACCAGCGCGCACGCGGCTGCCTGCCAGAGCGGTTCTTTCAAGATCAGGCCCAGGCGGATATTCGGCTGGCTTGTCGCGGGGCTATCCGGCAACGCCTCCTCCATGACTCTCCAGAAAGACACCCCGCGCCAAGATAGCACATTCGTGAATGAGACGAAACTGAACATCGGTCGGAGTCGTCATCCCCCACCCCCCAATCCCCCGGCAAAATCATCGGCGGCGAATCCCGCTAAGAGCATGCCGGGCTAACGGCCCCGAGCTGAGCCTCCAGGGCAGGCGGGTCAGCCCCGGACCATCCTCCGCGTGCCCGCTATGCTAGAATTCGCGGGCCGATGCACCTGACCCATCTCTCTCTGACCAACTTCCGCAACTTCGTCCGATTGGAGTCCGACTTTCTCCACGGATTGACGATCCTTGTCGGGGCCAACGCCCAGGGAAAGACCAGCTTGCTCGAGGCGATCTACTTCCTGGCCGGGGCCGGATCGCCTCACGCCAGGAGCGAGCGCGAGCTGATCAACTTCCTGGCGCTGCGTGAAAGCCCGAGTGTCGCCAGGGTCGTCGCCGAGCTGCACCGCCGCGATCGCCTGCAGCGCATCGAGATTCGCCTCATTCTCGAGCCACCCGAACCCGGGGGCGAACCCAGGCTGAGGAAGGAAGTGCTCCTCAACGGGGTCAAACGCCGGGTGGGTGATCTCCCCGGAGTGTTCAACGCCGTCATGTTTCTGCCGCAGGACATGCGCGTCATTGAAGGATCGCCGGGCGAACGCAGGCGCTTCCTCGACGGCGCTCTCACGCAGGCCGATCCAGTCTACTCCGGCACGCTCGCCGACTACACCAAGGTCCTCGCACAGCGTAACGCGCTGCTCAAACAGCTGCAGGACCACGGCGCGGACAACGGGCAGTTAAGCTTCTGGGATGAGCAGTTGGTCAGCCTGGCGGCGACCACGATCCGGGCGCGGGCCGTGGCGATGCGTGAGCTCGAAGGCCTGGCAGGTCCGATCCACCTCGAACTCTCGCGCGGGAAAGAAAGCCTGCGTCTTCAATATCAGCCCGCTTGCAGGCCGGCGGATCGCGCCGACGGCCAGCTCGGCCTGCCGCTTCCGGGGCCGATCGATTGGGCCGGCATCAGTCGGGAAGCGATTCGCAACGACCTGTACCAGGCGCTCCTCGACGCCCGCGCCGAGGAGATCGCCCGTGGGCTCACAATCCTGGGACCACACCGCGACGATTTCACCTTCCTGGCCAACGGTCTCGACCTGCGACAGTACGGCTCGCGCGGGCAGAACCGGACGGCGATGTTGGCCCTCAAGCTAGCCGAAGTCGATTGGCTAAGACAGCGAACGGGGGAGCAGCCTGTCTTGCTTCTGGACGAAGTACTGGCTGAGCTCGATGTCGAACGCAGGCAAGACTTGATGGCCAGAGTGGCGACAGCCCATCAAGCCGTCATGACGGCAGCCGACCTGGAGATGTTCCCGAATTCTTCCGACCGGTCTCCGACGATCTGGCAGATCCAGGCCGGCACGGTCCGCCCGATGGCGACACGCTAATTGGCCGAGCCTAACGGTTTCTTCGAAGGGATACCCGGTCGCCGCGGATAGTCTTCAGGGGTAGCCGCCTCTTTGCTCATCACCAGAAGGTAGCGGGTCTCAGCCACGCGCGGCAATTGCACCGGGATCAATTGGCGGATCCGCCCCCCCAAGATATGCAGCGCCGCCTCAGCCGCGTGGGCCTCGGCCGGCCCGGTCTCGCCCTTCTGGGCGATCGCCACGCCGCCGACGCGGATGAAGGGAAAGAGATACTCGACCAGGACCGGCAAGGTCGCAACGGCCCGCGCTACGGCCCAGTCGTAAGCCTCGCGATGCGCTTCCCAGTGGCCCACTTCCTCCCCCCGCGCGTGGATGACCTCGACTTCCTTGAGACCCAGGTACTCGACCACCATTCGGCAGAAGTCGATCTTCTTGCCGGTCGACTCGACCAGGGTCAGCCGGATCTGCGGACAGGCGATCTTGATCGGAAGACCGGGGAAACCCGCCCCGGAGCCCACGTCGATCATCCGGCCGGTGGTAGGCGAGCCCATCGCCAGAATGCACGTGAGAGAGTCCAGGAAGTGCTTGATCGCGATATCTTTGGGATTGGTGATGGCCGTCAAATTGAAACGCGAGTTCCACTCGATGAGCAGACTTTCGTAGGCCTCGAAGGCTTGGAGCTGCCGCCGTGTCAGGTTGATATTCAGCCGGCCGCGGGCTTCGGCTTCAAACTCGGCCAGCTCTTCTGCGAGACCTTCGTGGTGCGGCATCCTTCCTCGCAAGTGGAATGCACGAACCGGCGTCCCGGGTCGGCCGGCGTCTCGATGAACACCCGGGACAGAACTCCCTGGGTGGCTTCGATTGAACACCAATTGGATCGTCGTCAGGCGTCCAGGCCATACGTGCGTCGATACAACCGGGCCAGGCCGGTTTCTAATCTGAGGAGCGCTTGTTCGCGGCGAGCCGCCGCGACTTTCATCCCTTGCATGAGCTTGGGCGCCAATACGGCAGCCGCCTCGAGCGGCTGACTCCGATCGGCCATCCGCGCCAATCGCACGGGTACTTTCCGCAGGAATCGACCCATCGCGTTCACGTCATTGTTCCGGATCAATCCATCGTGCGACGACACGAGCTTGTATCCTGCCAGTTCCCGCAAATCGGCAAGGCTCTCCAGCCAGGCATCGATCTCTGCCTCACCCAGATACGGCGGTTCATTCACGCTGACTGCGTCACCGATGAAGGCAACCCGGACGTCGTGAAGCACGACCCAGATCGAGCCGGGCGTCGGTCCCGGCCGATGCCAGAGTTCGACGACGCGTTCACCCAGATGGACCTCGAGTTCCTCGGAGAAGGTCACTTCCGGTACGGCTTTACTTACGCCTGTGATCCGCTTAAGGCGGTCGGCCTCAGCGCCGATAGGATGGGCTGCACCCTTGAATGTATCCGGCCAGGCGGCCATGGTCAGGCGCGTCTCGTCATGGGCCAGTGAGGGGATATCCAGCGCTCGCGCTCCAAGCACGCGATCGGGGTGGGCGTCGAGGAGCACTAGGTAGCGCGGCCGGCCAAAATCGGACAGTCGCGAGAGCCACTCGCGACCGTCTTCTACTCGAATTGGGCAATCCACGAGAAGCAGCCCGGCCTCCGAAGCTATCGCACCGACCACGATCCCGGGGAATTTGTCCTCAATGACCACCCCACGGACAATCTCTCGCATGTTGGCTCCTGAGGCTAGGGGTATCCGATCTCGAGCGCGTTCCAGCCGGATCCGGGTAATGACACCCCTCGCATGTGGCGCGAGAGGTTCACCTGATGATAGATCTTGCGCTGCAATCTGGCGAGCGGGCCGGGTACCTGGCCATTTACGAAAGAAAGCTATAGCGGCAGAGTGAAGGTGAACGTGGAACCCTTCCCCTCTTCACTTTCGACCCGAATCCTTCCGCCGTGGGCTTCGACTGCCAGCCGGCAGAAGGCCAGCCCCAACCCAAGTCCCTTCGGCCCACCATCGTGCTGCAACCTGGCGAACTTACTGAAAATGATCTTCTGGTCACGCGGGGCGATCCCCAACCCCGTGTCTGTCACACTCACGCTGACTTCACCATCCAAGGTCGTGGCCGTGATCGTAATCCGGCCACCGGACCGAGTGTACTTGGTTGCGTTCTCCAGCAGGTTAATCACGATCCGGCGCACCATGTCCACGTCCATCGCGACGTACGGCAGATCCGGCTTCCCCAGCCGGAATTGCAACTGCAGTCCCTTGGCCTCGGCGACCGGATGCACTTCCTCGACAGCCTCGGCAATCAAGGCTTTGAGGGAGGCGGAGGTCTTGTTCAGCACCGCCTGCCCAGCCTCGAGCTGACCCAGATCCAGAAGCGAATCAATCAAGCGCGAAAGCCGCCGACTGGAGCGGTTGGCGATCGACAGGACGGACTGTAGCGTCTCGTCGTCTTTGGGGAGGGTCATCTGAAGGACTTCAAGACTCGAAATGATATTGCCCAAAGGTGAGCGCAGATCATGGAAGATCATCGAGGTCAGATCGGTTCGAAGCTCGTCAAGCTCCAACCGCTCGGTGATGTCGCGCAAGATCCATTGCAGGAAGGGCTGGCGTTCGATGTCGATCCGCTTCAGATGGACTTCCACCGGCACTTGACGCCCTTCCATATGTATGACCCGGCCGTTGTAGGAGAGGGTTTGGTCCGGTTCCAGTTGATCTAGCGGCTCAGGCAGGCCTTCGGGGTCGGGCACGTGTAAGGTCATCACCGACCGGCCGATGAGTTTCTCGTGTGGATAGCCCACGAAATCCAGGGCGCGCTCGTTAGTGTCCGTGATGATCCCCGTCAAGTCGGTGATCAGAATCGGGTCGATGCTGGCTTCGAACAGCCCGGCATACCGTTCCCGGGCGGCCTTCGTCTCGGCGAACAGTTGCGCATGGGCGATCGCCGTGCCCGCCAGCCCGGCGATACCGGCCAGCAGATCGAGCTGCGCCGGCAGGAACTCGCCCTGGATCGGGTTCATTGCCTCCAAGACCCCGATGATCTTCTCCTGAATCCGAATCGGCGCGCAGGCCAGCAACTCCGTCTCTACCCCGGTCAATTCGTCGATCTCTCGGAACCACTGAGGCTCGGCCTGGGCGTTCGCCACAACCAGAGGCTCGCCCTTCTCGATCACATGAGCGGCGATCCCCTGGTCGCTGGGCATTCGAGCATTGATCACCCGTCGGGCATCACCCCCGAAGGCGACCCGGTATTCAAACCCGCCACTTGCCTCATCGATCAACGCCAGGCAGGCGACCTCGACCTGCATGCTGCGGGTAGTTTGCACGAGAATGCGCTGGAGCACCTCATCCAGATTGAGGGTCGCCGTCACAACCCCGGCCGCTTCGGCGAGTGCCACCATCGACTCGACGCGTTGCTGACTCTCGGCAAAGAGCTGGGCGTTGGCCACGGCGGTCGCAGCGTGATAGGCGAAGGCGGAGACCACGTCCAGTTCCTTCGGGCCGTACGCACCGACTTTCCGGCTGTCGACATTGAGCAAACCGACGACCCGGTCGCGGACGACGAGCGGTACGCCGATCCAGCCCCGTATCAGATCTGACTCGGGCAGCGCCTCAAGTTTCACCCAGCCCGGCTCCGCTTGTGCATCCACGGCCAGCGCCGGACTGGCCGTCGACAACACGCCTGATCCCATGTGACCGGAAGCGACAGGGATGGCGAGCCCGATCAAAGCCTCTTCGTCTTGGAATCCCCGGGCCGCCACAAGGCGCATCCGATCCCCATCCACCAGGAAGATACTCGCGCTGTCGTATTCGATGACCCGCTTGAGTTGCTCGAGCACCTGATCGAACACCTGAGCCGGTTCAAGGGTCGAGCTGACGGCACGGGCGATCTCTTGCAGCGTCGATGTGAAGCGTTGCCGCTCATGTATGGCGGTGAACAGGCGCGCCGTCTCGACCGCGACACCCGCCTGATCGGCAATGGCCTTGAGCAGGGCCAGGTCATCTTCATTGAAATGCTTGGCCTGTGGGTGGACGAGAGTCAGCACGCCCACCACCCGATCGCGGGCGATCAGCGGAACACTGATGGCGGAGCGCGAGTCGCCGTCACTCTTTTGGTCCGGCCGGCGCAACCAGCGCGGATCGTCACGTGTGCTCGAAATCAACACGGCTTCGCGATGCTCGACCACCCAGCCGGCGAGGCCACGCTCGTAGGTGTCGGTCAGTTGCTCGGCGGTATGCTCGTTGACTTCGCCCCCGTAAGCCAGCGCCCCTTCACTGACCTCACCCCGCTCATCCAGAACGATGATGCTTCCGCTCGGGGCGTTGACATTCGCCATGGTCAACTGCAGGACTCGCTTGAGAACCTCACGCAGGTCGAGCTGTGCGGCCAGCTCACGGCTGATCGCATACAATAGCTCGAGCGACGCTCGGGTTCGTTCCTTCGCGGGCCTATTGGCGGTCATTGCAGATACTTCTTTCCCGTCCCGAACTTGAACAGCAAGATCCGCTCTTCAGGGACAACGGCGCTTTGGGCGACAAGCTCCCGCAGGCCGGCCAGCGCCACCGCGCCCTCGGGGCAGACCAGGATATCTTCCTGCACTGCCAAGTCACATTCCGCGCGGCGGATCGCCTCCTCGGTCACACGCAACCCACCGCCCCGGCAATCGCGCAAGGCACGCAGGATGAGCCGATCGGCGCAAGGCTTCGGCACGCGCCACCCGGCCGCCCGGGCCACGGCCACGGAGAGGCCGCGGGCCTTGAAGGATCCGGAGGGGTTCAGTCCTTCGTCCTTCATGAACAGCGCCGACATTCCAAGGGCTTTAACGATCCAATGGATCGGAAGGAAGGGCGTGTCGCCTTCACCCAGGCTCAACTGAAAGTCGGGATCCCGGACGGGAAGCAGCTCATTCTAACGCCAGAGCCCTTCACGACAAAGGCCACGCGGACACCGGGTGAGGGTCTTGCGCAAACGCGGCAACCTGTAGCGGGCCAACAGCGGCGAGTCGCACGACTCGCAGACCGTCTGCGACCGTTCGGCTTCAAAAGTGCCCCCACATTCCGGGCATTCCAGGCCGACCAGAGCGCTCACTTTTGCGCAGTATAGCACAAGGGGACCACCCAGCAACGCCGGCAAGTAGGGACCATTGGTACCGTGGGTTTGAAGCTGTGAATCGGCGCATTCCCAGGATCGAAGGCCCGTTTTGGGATACGCCAGCGCCGGAATTCGAGAGGGCGTGGCATTCCTATTGGAGATTGCCGGCAGATGTCTATTACGGGCGCCGCTGCCCCCATTCGGGGCAGCGGTTCTCCGACACGGGGGCCCCTAATCCTTACCTCGTCGGCCTCGCTCTTCATTATTGAAGAGCCACCCGGCGATCTCACCCACGTCGATATCGTCGTCATCCGACCAGGCCATCATCGACGGGTAGGACCGATCGATCCGCGAGCTCGATTCAGAGGCCAGGGATGTCCGAATCGCCGCTCGCAGCGCTGTCGCCCGCTCTTGCCAGCGACTCATGTTCTCCGGCGTCAGATCAACCCAACCATGCTCGCTGTCCACGGACTTGATCACCGGCCCTCGCAACAGCCGCTCCCCGTCGGGCATGAGGATCGGGATCCCAATGGAGAGGATCTGCTGCCTAAGCCGTGGGTTGTCAGTGAGATCCTTCAGCACCATCTCCGCCAAGGCCTCGGGGGAGTGCTCGAGCATCATCGACATCCGAGCGCAGCTCCTTTTCAGCAAGTAGGCCTCGAAGAGCAGTTTCGAAAGCCGCGGCGGGCCGAGGATCTCAAAGGCGACCGAGTCCACCTCATGTTCAGCTTCGAGCTGCCGCAGTCGGCTGAGCGCCGCCTGGCGCAGAAAGCCAGCCCTGAAAGAGGGTCCTATCACCGAGGCATCGATGCTGGCGATCACATCCTGACCGGTGTTCCCCCCGCGGATCTCGGCCACAACTGCGTCGGCGATCTCCTCCGGTGTCACGAACTCCATCTGCCCCAGGGTTGTGATAGCGGCGAATTCCTCCGCCGCAAACAGACCGTTTTCACCGGTGTCGATGAAGACCGATTCCAGGACCGCACCCGTATCGCGTCCAAAGTCTCCCTCGGCGGCGAGCACTCCGGGATCCGTCAGCTTCCGGGCCTCGTCCGGAAGGCAATCGTATAGAGCCATCGTCCGCCCCCCGCGGCGGATCGGGCCATAGCCGATATCCTTCCAGGCGATGGCCGCGGTCGGTTTGATCTCCTTGACCACCTGGGGACCTCCCGGCGTCCGGGCAAGCAAGAAGATCAGCATTGTCTGGGCGCCGGCCACGGCCGACTTGGAAAGTAGCATCCGCGACGGCCTTTCCTCGCCGTGCGTGTAGGGGATGTTGAAACCCATTCCCCCCGTTCCGCTTGTTCCGACCTTGACAAAAGCGTTTGTGCCAGCCTGTAACATGGCTTCGTAGTAGATCTGCATGTGCCTGACGAGCTGAGGGATATAGAGTGCACTCAGCAAACGCTCGACCTGCTCGGGCCAGTTCATCTCTTCTCCGCGACGGATCTTCTCCTCCAACTGGATCGCGGTTTGAAACACGTTCTGGTAGGCGACTGCCGTAGCGATGTTGACACAGTCGATCACGATCTGAGCCGGCTTGCCTCCGAGCCCGGCTGTGCGGCCAAGAATCATCTGGTAGAGCAGGGAAGCTTCAAGAATCTCAGGACCGAGTTCGTCGAGGATGTCTGCCACCAGCCTGCGTCGCTGGGAGACCTCGGACAAGACCGAGACCCGAGGATGCACCCCCTCCGGAGCCGATTGCCACTCGGCACGCAGAAGGACGTCGCCCCAGGCAGGCAAGATCTCAGTCGCTGGATCAGGGTATTCCCGGCGAAGTTTCGCTACTGCCTCTTCCGCTTCCGAGCGCCTGAGTGAGCCCACTACCAATCGGGATGGCCCGTGTGGCAACAGCTCACGACAGACGGCCATGCCGACCAGACCATAACCACCTAAGACGAGAACCCTCTTGCCTCGGATGTCCACGGTCTATTCTCTCCAGGTCAGTGACTTCTCGGACTTTCCCAGCATACCTTACATTCGGGGAGGGAAGAAACGCCTTGACCGTCTCACAACCGGAAAAAGAAGGCGACTCCCCGAGAACTGCGCAGGATGAAGAAGAGGATCGTGCCTCGGTCACGAGACACAATCCCCTTCAACGAGCCATGTCCTGCCGTTAGTGACCCAAGAAACCAGGCGGCCTTGGCTTTCCCCACCGGTCGCCGCGCCTCCCCACGAGCTCTCCGATGTCAGGCTCTCCGAGGCCGGAGTTCGTCGCGCAGGACCATCGTCAGCAGGGCGCTGGCGATTCCGACCACAAGCCCACCCAGGAAGGCGATCCACACGTATTCCCAGGAAGGCCAAGGCGCCTCGATGGCGAAGCCGGTATTGAAGAATGTCCCGACCCAGCCTGTCAACACAAACATCCCGGTGTTGATCGCCAGTGTGAATAGACCCAGGGTGAGCAAGATCAGCGGGCAAGTGACAAACTTCAGCAGCGGCCTGACCAGAGCGTTGACTGCACCAAAGATCAACGCCAGGATCAGAATCCCCCACCAGGTTGTATTCTCGGCCCGAATCCCGGAGATCCAGCCGGTGCCGACGGCAATGTAGAGGGCGGCGGCGTTGATCGCCCACCGCAATATGAAACGCTGCATTTCAGTCTCCTTGACTGGTGTGCGAGTCAGTGGGACGTCCCTGAGGCGCGTCCCGATCTGACCGGCTCCCGCTCGTATCCATCGACCGAAGTGACCTCTTCCTCATGCGTTCGCGCTGGATCACTCTACATAGATCTCCACCCTCTGGCCTTCATCCTCGTCGACGACATCCATGATCTTCCCGGTGACACCTTGCTGCAGGGCATCGGCCACGTTGGTCAAGTCGATTCCCTCGACATCGGGCACGAACCGCGCCCCCACCCGCAGACCCACATTCACCAGACTCAAGGGAAGGGTCACATTGACGGCGGGCTTGCCACTATGCAGATCGGTCACGCGCACCCTCAACCAGCGCGAATCACTTTCACTTGCGCCGCCGCGTTTCCGCCCGCCCTTATTCAGGGCGGACAGGAGCCGGGCTCCCTCCTCCGCAGTGATCTTGCCTTCCTCGACGAGCTTCAGGATCCGAAGTCTTTCTTCAGTCGTCGCCATCTCCACCCGCTCCCCAGGATCGCCCCCTCTACCATCCCCGCCGATTCTCTCAGTCAAGCGCCAACCGCATCCACCTCAAGGTATGCTCGGGGCGGAATCCTTGCGCCAGGAAGACTTCCTCGGCGACCTCGGCCTCATAGTCCAGGCTGACCGCCAGACCCTCGGCGTTCGCGCCCTGAAGTGCCGCCGCCACCAAAGGACCTTCGGCCGTCCCCTGCTGCTCCGGCCTTACTATTAACACTACCCGCCAACCGGCGCGGCTGCTGTCGATATAGCTCGAGAGACTCCCAACCACCTGACCAGCCTCAACCGATACCCAGTGCGAGCGGCCGCCCATGTCCAGAAATCCCTCGAGCGGTTTGGGCCGGAACAGAGACGCGTCCGCCGGGAAGGGCCAGAGTAGACCCTCTGGGTGGAAGCGGCGGGCGAGATCCCACTGCTGCGACCATTCCCCGGTGGCCCGCCGTCGGACCGAAACCGAAAGGGAGGGCTCGATTCGCGGCAAGCGTCCCCCGGCTGGGCGGCTCCAGGTCGTGCGCGTCGTCAACACCTCGAACCTCATCCCGGTGTAGAGCGCTTCGGCGCCCTGGTTACCTCGACGCACCTGAAGTACGACCTCCAGGCCGCCGCGCGCGCGGGCCAGGTCCAGGGAGGATTTCACCAGCGCCCTGGCGATGCCGCGTCGCCGATGGTCGGGATCCACGGCGACGTTCGCCATGACCCACCGTTGAGGAAAACCGCTCACCGGCAGCAGGCTGGCGTTGCCGACCACCCGACCCTGTTCAAGCCAGACAAAGCCCAGGGGGTATGCCGCCGGCGGGAGGAACAGACGTCCGACCAGCCAGCCGAGCCACCCTGCACGGCCGAATGCCCGCATCTCGCGGACCATGTGCAACCCGTACGGGTCGAGTTCCCCGGCAAAGGCCGTTTCCAGAAGGGTGGCAATGCCCTCCATGTCTCTTCGGGGATTCACCTCCCTGAGCCCGCTCCCTCCGCGGGATGTGCCTGCGAGTGCGGCAGCGGTCACCCGGCATCCCCCAGCGCCTGCAGTAGGACTTCGGCTTCTTCGGTGTTGATCTTTCCCTCCTCCAGCATCCGCAAGACCGCCAGCTTTTCTTGTTCCCCTGCAGCAGTCTTTGCACCTGCGGTTGAACGCAAGCCCCCCTCCGCTTCGGTCGACGTCCCCTCCCGCCCTCCCCCTCTCGACGCGGCCCGAACCGCGCGGGCGACAGCTTTGCGCACCCGGTTGCCGAGCCGCTCCGAATCGATATTGACCGAGTCCAACCCCAGCTCCTCGAGGCTGGCTTCCATTTCGGCAAGGGAGGTATTGACGCGGGCGTTGATCTCTCCCTCCAAATCCACGCCCCATACGCTCTCGCTCCCAAGACCACCGAGACGAAGGCTGAGATCGCCACCGGAGGAGAGCTCGACACTCGCCGAACCGGAGCCACAACAAACAACGTCTGGGCCTTGGACAACAACGTGTTCCGAAGGTTTCGGGAGGAACATATCTCCCAACGCCGTCACCCGCACGACGGCTGAAGCATCCCCCGGCAACCAGGCCGTGATGTCTCCCTCTGCTTGAATCCGCGAACTCGAGCCTTGCGGAGGACTGAGACGGGCCGAGGCATCTCCGGACACACTCGCTTCAACACTCCCTTCGATCAGTCGCAGCCTAAAATCGCCGCCCACGCTTTGCAGGTGGAGGTCACCATGGACATCCCGCACCTCAGCCTCGCCTCCAACGACCTGCACGCGCAGATCTCCGTTGATTTTGTCAACCGAAAGATCGCCATCCAGACTCTCGACACTCACCGCACCGGCGCGTCGCAAACGTGCATCCCCCTCGACATGGTTGAACCTGGCCTGGCCCAGGAGTCCCGTCAGGTGAAGATCACCGGCTACGGAATCGACCTCGACTTGCGATGCAGCCGGGAGGAAGATCAGGCAACCAGCCTGACAACTTAAGTCGATCTGCTCGCCTTCCTGTCGAACCATCAGCTGGCCTTTGGCCGGAGCCTGCGCCTCGAAGACCCTCCCGGCCTGCCCCACAAGTCGCAAGTCGCCGTCAATCGTCTTGATCCTTACTTGGGGAGACCCCTTCGTCTCGAGCGTCAACGTTTCCATACCTTGTTCTCCATTCTTGCGGCAGGGAACGAGGATTATGCGCCTTCGAGCTGGCGCATCGCCTCCTCCGAAGTAATCTCCCCCGCGGCCAGCTGGTCGAGGATGTGGTGCCGTTCCTCATCGCTAGGCGCCGGCCCTGGGCCGAGCTGGAATCCCATCTGACTGACGATCTCGCTCAACCTGGCCCGCAATGTGGGATAGGACATCCCGAGTTCGCGTTCCATCCGGTTGAGCTTCCCCTCACAGCGGATGAACGTCTCGACGAAATCGATCTGTTCGGGGGACAGCCGACCCAGCCGACCGGTCTCGAATTGCCCTTCGACGACGGTGTCACAACTTCGGCAATGAAGGCGCGTGACGGCTAGTTGCTCCCCGCAAACGGGGCAGACCGTCAAGAGTTGGTTCATAGGTTCGACCCACCCGGCCGGATGGCCTCCCGGAAATACGCGTCGCAGCCGGTCGGCACCTGAATCTCTCCCTCCTGGCCTGCGACTCGCCCAGCCCCGGAGCACTTGGCCGACTGTTGCTGTTTCTGAAACAGTACATGAGATTCCTTATCTCTGTCAAGCGCCATTGGTGCGATTTATCAATGCAGCCTTTAATTTTCGGCCCACTGTCAGTCCCTCCTGCTTTCCCCCTCCGCCGAAGGCTCTCACCAGGGGCCACGAGACGCTCTGATAGAATTCGGGGCACCGTTTCATTTCGAGGAGTACATGGCCCATCTGTTCATCCCCGGTCCGACCGATGTCGCTCCCGAGATCCTTTCTGCCCAAGCTCAGCCGATGATCGGCCACCGGAGCCAGGCCTTTGCTGATCTCTTCGGGCGGATCCAGCCCAGGCTGCGCCAGGTGTTCCTGACTCAGCATCGGGTGTATGTGACCGCCTCCTCCGGTTCCGGCCTCCAGGAGGCCGCACTTCGGAATTGCGTTGCCAGGCGAGTCCTGGTCGCGGTCAACGGCGCGTTCTCCGACCGCTGGTATGAGATCGCCCTGGCCAACGGGATCCAGACCGACCGCGTCGACGTTCCCTGGGGGAAAGCGATCACGCCCGACACGATCGGGGCCGCCCTCTCCCACGCGGACTACGATGCGATCGCCGTCGTGCACAACGAATCATCGACGGGTGTCGAGAACCCCGTGGCGGCGATCGCCGCCGCCGCGCGCACAATCAGACCGGATATCCTGGTGCTCGTAGACGCGGTCTCATCCGCGGCGGGCGTTCGCATCGAGACCGATGCATGGGGCCTCGACGTCGTGCTGACTTCCGCCCAGAAGTGTTTTGCGTTGCCACCCGGTTTGGCTTTCGCCGCCGTCAGCGATCGGGCCCTCGAACGCGCCGCCACTGTGAGCCAACGTGGTTGGTACTTCGACTTTATCCTCCTCGAGCGCTACCTTGCGCGGAACATGACACCCGCAACTCCAGCGATCTCATTGCTCTACGCGCTCGACGCCCAGTTGGGGCGCATCTTGAATGAAGGGCTGGAGGCACGCTTCGCGCGACACGCAGAGATGGCGGAGTACTGCCAGAATTGGGGGGAACAGCGCTTTGGCTTGTTCGCCCAGGATGACTATCGATCCAAGACCGTCACGGCTTTCAGCAACAGTCGATCCCTGGATATCTCCGCCCTCAACGCTTATCTGGTCGGGTTCGGAATGACGATCGCCAATGGTTACGGCCCCCTGAAAGGCAAGACCTTTCGTATCGGCCATATGGGCGAGACCCGCGGCCACGACCTGGAGCTTTTGTTCCAGCGTATCGACGAGTTCTTAGACGGCGCCCAGGCCGAACCGCCGAAATGAGGCAGGGGATAGCCGGTACTGGGCAACAGCCCTGGCTCGGCCGGTGGGCCTTGTGCGCCGTATTCCTCCTGGCATTGGCGCCTCGACTGGCCTTGACGGTGGCCTACCTGCGCACCCCGATTGGCCTGGATGACATGTATCAATACGACATGCTCGCCCGTTCCATTTCCTCTGGAAAGGGCTACCGCTGGTATCAGCGTAGGGACGTCGTCTTCCTGCAGCCTTATCTTCAACGGTTCTACGACATCGACTTGTCGGCCGACGATGTCCCGCTGGACGGTTATCTGACCACGTTCCGGGCTCCAGGTTACCCTTTCTTCCTGGCCGGGCTGTATGCCGTCTCCGGCGTGGCCTCCCGGGTCGCCGTCGCCAGGGTCGTTCAGGCTTTCCTGACGGCGACCCTGGCGCCCCTCACGGCCCTGCTGGCGCTCCATCTCGGGCTCTCAAGACGACCTGCAATCTTCTCCGCCGTTGCGGTCGGGCTGTACCCCATCCTATGGATATACCCTCTTGGGTTAGGATCGGAAAACCTCTTCATCCCTCTCTTGCTCAGCAGTGCTCTGCTGCTCTTGATTACCACCCAGCGCCAAACTCGAATGATCTCGATTGCGACCGGGGCAGTCCTGGCCGCGGCGATCCTCACCCGGCCCGCCCTGGTTCTCTTCCTGCCATTGGCCGGCCTGTGGGTATGGCGCGCGGCCAGCCGGCGGGCGTCCGTTCTTATCATGGTAACGACGATTGCCGGCTTGATGCCGTGGATGATCCGCAACAGCCTGATTCTGGGGCACCCCGCTTTCGTGGAAAACACCCTGGGCTATAACCTCTTCGTCGGATACCACCCCCAAGGAGACGGCGGGTTTGTCAATGAAATCGGGGTGATCCCGACCCGGTTCCTGGACGACACCGAGCGCGGTCAGTGGACCACGCTGCAGGCCCTGGGATTCATTCGCGCCGACCCTGGCCGTGTGCCCAGCCTGCTGGTGCGCCGGATGGTTTACTTCTGGGGATTGGAAGATCGAGAGCTGATCTACTTCTATGCCAACGATTACTTCGGCCCGATCCCTCAACCTTGGCTCACTGCTGCTTACGCGCTTCTCGTCGTGCCTCTCATCTTTATCGGGCTGTCCACGCCCTGGGGCTTGGCACTTGCCGGATCCAGCCCGGGGAGGTCTCTCGTTTTCGCCCTAGTCGGGGCGACACTCCTGGCATACATCCCGGTCCTCGCCGAACCCCGATTTCATCTCCCGTTGATTCCATTTATGGCGGTGTATGCTTCGACCGCCTGGTCTACGCCCGGTTTCTTCCGGCAGGTCGCGGCACGCTTGCTCGGCCGTCATCCGGCATTCTGGTTCGCCGCGCTGGCATGTGCTCTCTTGATCGTTGTCTGGATTTCAGACGTCAGGGCCGAGTGGCCTCGCCTGACCGCCGTTTTCTCTGCGGGCGGCAACCGCCTTTGGTTGAACTACTGATGGCTAATGCCTTCGAGTTGGAGTTGACCGGATATGCCTACGGAGGTGAGGCCATCGGCCGTGCCCCCGACGGCCGAATGATTTTCGTGCCCTATTCGATCCCAGGCGAAAGAGTTCGCGTCACCCCTGTGGAGGATCACAAGCAGTGGGCCCGCGCCCATTTGATCGAGATCCTGGCGCCCTCGGAGCAGCGAGTGATCCCTCGCTGCAAGCACTTCGGTGTGTGCGGGGGCTGTCATTACCAGCATCTGGCCTACCCGGCTCAGGTGCAGGCCAAAGCCGACATCGTCCGGGCGCAGCTCGAACGCCTGGGCAAGTTCCAGGACCCCCCGGTAGCCGCCCCGATCGCCTCACCCTCCCCGTGGAACACGCGCAACCACCTGCAGTTCTTGTTGAATGATGAGGGTCGGCTCAGTTTCGTTGCGGCTCGACAACCCGCCGAAGGCTCAGATCCGGGGTCGCCAGGAGATCGGCTGATCGCTGTCGAAGAATGCCATCTCGCTGCGCCGCCCCTTGACGAGCTTTGGCGACGGATCGAAGTGGAGCCCATTCCTGGCCTTGAACGCGTCTCTGTGCGCCTCGGAGGCGGCGAGGAACGAATGGTCATCCTCCACGCGGGCTCACCTCCTCAGGTCGAGTTGTCTCTCGAGGTTCCCGCCTCCGTGATCTGGGCCGGGCCGCAAGAGGTCCTGGTGCTGGCCGGCGAAGGATATCTCTCGGTAGAAGTCCTAGACCGCAGCTTCCGCGTTTCGGCTCTCTCGTTCTTTCAGGTACACACAAGCCTCAGCCAGGAGCTCGTGCGGCTGGTCCTGCGATCGCTCGATGTCGGCCCTGGCGATGTCGTCTACGACCTGTATGCCGGGGTTGGTCTGTTCAGCGCCTTCATCGCCCAGGCCGGTGCACACGTCGTGGCCGTTGAGGAGTCGCCCTGGGCTTGCGCTGATTTCGAAGTCAACCTTGACGAATTCGATCAAGTCGATCTGTACGAGTCGACCGTCGAAGCCGCCCTGCCTTCCATTGCCCTAGAACCGAAGGTAGTGCTGGTCGATCCGCCGCGCGCTGGGCTCGGGCGGGAAGTCGTCCAAGGTTTGCTTCAACACCGTCCGCCGCGCCTGGTGTATGTGTCGTGTGATCCAGCGACACTTGCCCGCGACGGACGCCTGCTCGCCGACGGCGGTTATCGCCTGGAGCGCGTCACGCCGATCGATCTCTTCCCTCAGACCTACCACATCGAGTGTGTGTCGGTCTGGAGTAGATAGGACCAACATGAATGGATGACGCCCGTTTATCCCTTGCCTTGAGCCTGGCCGAGAGCGCCGGCGCCTTGCTCCTCGCTGGCCTGGGTCGCGCCAGCGTGAAACACAAGGGGGCAATAGACCTTGTCACGGAGCACGACTTGCGCTCGGAGCGTTTGCTCATCGAAGGGATCCTTCATTCCTTCCCCTCCGACGCGATCTTGTCCGAGGAATCCGGAGGTCAAGGCTCCGGGGAGATCTGTTGGGTACTTGATCCACTCGATGCTACGACCAATTTCGCCCACGGTTTGCCGCACTTTTGCGTGTCAATTGCCTGCTGGGAGGGGGATCGGCCGAGCTTCGGCGTGATCTTCGATCCGACACGATCAGAGTTGTTTCACGCTATCAGCGGCGCGGGCGCCTGGTTGAACGGACAGGTGTTGCATGTCTCGTCCCAGGAGAGTCTGAACGAGGGCTTGCTCGCGACCGGATTCCCATATGACATTCGGAGCAATCCTGACAACAACCTGGACCGGTTCGCCTATATGGCCACAAAGGCGCTCGCCCTGCGGCGATTTGGATCTGCCGCGCTGGATATGGCGTACGTTGCCGCCGGGCGGTTTGACGCCTACTGGGAACTTGGCAGCTATCCCTGGGATTGGGCTGCTGGGTCCATCTTGGTCCAAGAGGCGGGCGGGCGCGTGACGACCATCGACGGGCAGACCCCCACGACCCTAGAGGCCATCTCCATCCTGGCTTCGAATGGTCTAATTCACGATGAGGTCTTGCAGGCGCTCGACGGGGCAGCTGGCTTGGGGTAGGCCCGATGTATCCCAGGCTCCGGGAGCCTATCGCGATTCACGACGCCAGCAGGCGCTCCAACTCGGCCAGGTTCACCCGCGAGGTCATGTCCAGGCTGAGCGGCGTTACCGAGACTTTCCGATTGACGCGAATCGCATACACATCCGAGTCAGGTTCCAGCCCTTCCAGGTTCGGGATGACCTGGTAACCCACACTCCCCGGCTGATCCAGACGGGTCCGTCTTGGACTAACGGGGATGTAATACTTGGCTCGCGAGAGCCGGGTCACCTGCCAGCCGGTTTCGGGCGTCGCCTCCGCTGGCACGTCGATCTTGAGGACATCTAAGTCGGGGATGTGGCCCACCCGGAGTAGCTTCTCGGCGAAGAGGGCCGTGAAGTAGGCTGCCGCCGAAAAGTCGATCTCTTCAGAATGGGACAGGTGATAGCGCATATCGGTTTCGAGCGACGCCGCGATCGCCGGGATGCCGGCGGCGGCCCCTTCAAGAGCCGCGCCGACCGTACCCGAGATTGTCACACTGACACTGACGTTCTCCCCAAAGTTGATCCCCGCCACCACCAGGTCCGGCAGCCTGGGGCTCAGCTCGAGGATGCCGTGCTGCACCGCTTGCGCTGGTGAGCCGCCGACGGCGTACACCGGCCAGACCTTGTCGCCCACCTGCACGCGCTCTTCGTGAAGGACCCCGTCCGAGTCGACGGGCATACTCCTGCCGCTGCCGGAGCGTTGCTCACGCGGCGCGGCGACGGTCACGTACCCCAATGTGGACAAGGCCTCCGCTGCAGCCCACAAACCGGGAGAGCGAATGCCGTCGTCATTCGTCAAGAGGATCAGTCTTCGATCTTGTATGTTCACCTGGACATCCCGGCGGCAATGATACCAGCCCCACCGCTGGCGCGAAAGGTCGTCGACAAAGTGAGTGCTCCTTCTGGGCGGTCGGGCTTGAACAGGGCGTGCATCCGTCCTGCGACACGATCCGGGTGATGCCGGCGAAGCCCGCGGCCTCTGTGTGGCTTACGCCTCCCCGCGCGCCTCGGCCGCCAGCTGCTCGAAGAACGCTACCATCGCCTGATGGCGTCTCTCTCCCAGCGCCCGCGCCGGAGCCGTGAACAATCGATCGCGGACGTGCCGCAGCTTGAAGAGGTACTCGTGATAGGCGCTGTGCGCCTCACCCGACTCCACGTTCCCACTCTCAAGGAAGGTCTCCGATGGCTCGGCGAAACTTGGCTGGCCGGCTTGCACGGCGTAGCCGATCGTGCGGGCCGCCCCAAAGGCGCCCATCACATCCAGCTTGTCGGCGTCGAACAGGATTTGCGCCTCCAGGGTTTGCGGCTGTTCTTCGCCCCGATAGCGATGGGCACGGATGCAGTGTTGCACGGCCTCGATTCGATCCCCTGGCCACCCTTCGTCGGCCAGAATCTCCCGGGCGAAGTCGGCCGAGTCGAGCTCATGCGATCGGCGTCCGCCGCCATTGGGCGCGGCGCCGGCGGCATCGTGCAGCAGCGCCGCCGCGCTCAGGATCTCCAGATCGGCGCCCAACTGGCGGCCTAGTTTCTCGGCCAGATTCGCCACCCGTAGGACGTGATCGAAACCGTGCACGGAATCTCTGCGGTCGTACCACTGCCTCGCCTGTTCGGTCGTGGGCATGGTGATTTCCTCGATGTCCCTCTGTCGCAAGGAACTATCAGATCATGAATATCGCTTCCAAGCGTTCTTCCCCGAACGCTCTCGTTCGTCTCGAAAGCCCAGAGACCCATTCTCCTCCCTCGCCATCCGCGTACGTGACGCGAGCGGGGGTTGCGCGGGCGGGATCCAGCAGACCTCGAAACTGGCCAGTCGCAACGGGCCGGTCGAATTCCGGTGGCAGACCATACCCTGACGGCCGCTGCTTAAGGGCAGAAATGCCTCTCCCAACGCCATACCCCACTCCCGCAGACACCGCCCCGCTGACCGCTCCCACCAGGCCGGAGACCAGTATATTCCGCGAGCTGACGATACGACCGTAATCCTAGAGCTGACCGAGACTCTCCGCCACAACCCCGCCACGGCGCCGCCCAGTGCACCACCCACCAATGCGCCGCCGAGGCCGCCGCCGATGAGACCCGCCCCGGCCGCGAACCCAGGGATCAACCCCGCCAGCGCCCCAGCGACAACGATATTGCGCGGGCTGACGATCCGCCCGTAATCCCAGACCAGGCTGATACCGCCTGCGACCTCGCCACGGATGGCACTCCTGAGCTAACTTGGCCGGAGACGCAAGAAGCTCCCTGACGACTGACAGGGAGCTTCTTGCGGTGGGCGCACCGTGAGAATGCCCGGACAGTGTGGGCCGCACGCCCGCGTGGGCCGCGACCTGAGCTCTAGCTCGGTGCCTCAGCCCTCTGAAGATCCACAGTTTCCTCCCTCACATCGACTCCAGGGACTTCCAGCATGAGTTGGATCTCCGTGGGTCGATAGGCACGGTTAGATGCGTTCTCAAGATCCTCGGTCGTGAGCATGACCCCCATACGTTCCTTGACGCCCTTGTAGATGCGTGAT
>Ga0209002_10000715_pt1 | contig 26852 bp, 29 predicted proteins | sample Rifsed16ft2_FD_184010 | JGI IMG/M metagenome (GOLD analysis project Ga0209002, IMG submission 184010) | Soil microbial communities from Rifle, Colorado, USA - sediment 16ft 2 (version 2) | ecosystem: Environmental > Terrestrial > Deep subsurface > Rock core/Sediment | place: Rifle, Colorado... | reverse complement strand
GAGCCGACACTCGGATTTGAACCGAGGACCTGCTGTTTACGAAACAGCTGCTCTACCGCTGAGCTATGTCGGCGCCGTTCCAGTATAGGTGCTGCTCACAGACACCAGCTCTTCGCTCTCTCGCCCGATTCCTCGGGATCAGGTTCAAACCGTTGGCCCAGCGCACGAACAGCTGATGACTGTGAGGGGCAATCAAGCGGCCGCGTCGCCCGACCAGAACGGTCGTTCGATCCGAAAGGGCTTGACACGCTTCCCGTCGGGGCGTATATGTCGCTCATCGATATATCGACAATCGTAAGGATTGGAGGCCGATGGAAAGGAAGATCCCGGAGTTCGGACGGTTCGCCGAACCGTCGCTGCTCATCCTCGTGAGCCTGAGTGACGGTCCCAAGCACGGCTACGCGATCATGCAGGACGTCGAGCATGGCACCGGCCGGCCGATGGGAGCCGGCACCCTCTACGCGGCGCTCGCCCGGCTCGAGGAGCAGGGCCTCATCGAGCCACTGCAACCGGTCGATCGACGCCGGCCGTACCGACTCACTGCGGTCGGGGCGTCCAATCTCGCCGAGCAGCTCCGCGGCCTGTCCGAGTTCGCGCAGATGGGTCTCCGCCAGCTCGGCAAGACGTCGCCATGAGGTCATTTCTGATCCGTTGTTATCCCGCCCGATGGCGGGCCCGCTACGGCGACGAATTCGAGGCGATCCTCGAGGAACGCCCACTCGGGCCGTTCGATGTCGCTGACATCCTCCTCGGCGCCCTCGACGCCCAGCTCCGGCTGCGCGGGCACGGCGTCGACACGCAGCATGCAAGGAGTTTCACCATGTCGCTTCGCATCGGCGGCATCGCGGCGATCGTCGGCGCATCTCTGATCGTCATCGTCATCGCCTTGACCGGCGGCCGCACCGAAGGCTCCGACAATGCCGTCACGATTGCACTTCTACTCTCGTTGGCCGCTCTTCTGGTGGGGCTCACAGGGATGAGCGCGTTCCAGGCTCGTTCCAACCCCTGGCTTGTCTGGACCGCCTTCGCCGTGACGGCCGTCGGGACGGTTGCCATCTTCATCGCGGGCCTCGGTGACCTTACGGGCGCCGGCCCAAGAGATTGGCGAGACGGCCCTCTCCCGATCGGAGCGGTCACCGCGGCCCTTGGCTCGGCAGCCTTCGGGATCGCGACGTACCGCGGATCCGTTCTGTCGCGCAAGGGGGCATTGTCCCTCGTGATCGGCCCGGCGGTCGGGCTCGTTGGCGCGATCGCCGTGAGCCAGAATCTGTGGGAGCTCGGGATGCTCCTCGTCGTCGTCGGGATCGTCAGCTTCCTGGCCGGTTGGTTCACGCTCGGCGTGGCGGCGATTCGTCTGGATCGCACGTCGGCATTCAAACCCGCGTGAAGGCGCAGCCCCCACCGCACAACGATGAGCCCAGCGGCGGTCGTCCGGCTCCGTGACGTGCGCATGATGGATGACGCCATCGCGCTGCTACCCGCCGACGATTCGGAGGCACACAGTGACCTGGATGATCGAGAGCGTACGAGAAGCCAATGTGGCCACCGCGGACGTTTTCCGGTTGTACGTCGATCCATCGACGTGGAGTGAATGGGGTCACAACGCCAAGTGGGCGCGCGCAGATGGTCCCCTCGTCGAAGGCGGGACTGTCCAGGTCAAGGCCGGCTACGGCAAGGTCTATCCGTGCCGGATCCGGCGCCTCGTCGCAGGCCGCGCGCTCGAACTGGAGGCGCTACCGCCGTTCATGACCGTGATCCAGACGTACGAGGTGGAACCGACCGCGGAGGGTGCGCGCATCCGGCACGCTCTCGAGATATCGGGGCCGTTTGCGGGCATCACCCGGTTAGTCCGCCTGAATCGGATCTATCAGGGCTGGCTGGACAAAGAAGTCGGGAAGCTCATCGACATGGCAGGCCGTCCGTCCGGGCCGACAGGCGCCCGTCAGCCTTGACGCTGATAGGCTCGAATGCCGGTTGAATATCTGGGTCCTCAGGGCCGGTTTCGACGCCAGCGGTCCGTAGCGTCGATCCTAGGCGGGCAACACCTCGAATCGAATAGCTGATAAGTGTGCCCGTTGTATCGGGCCGCCACTCTGGGTAGCACTGCGCAGAGGGCCAGAGACTTATGAAACAGCTGCTCTACCGCTGAGCTATGTCGGCGCTGAGTGAAGTAAAGGTGCTGCTGACAGCACGGATGAGGAGACCTGCCATCTGCTCACGATCGGTATTGCACGTCCGACTCCCTGTCGGGCGCGCCAGAACAGGTGTTCTGTTTGTCACCTCCGTCCGCGGCGCCCTGGCCCGCTCTCTCGCCGCGATCGTCGCGGGTCCGGCGGGTCTTCCCGGTCGATTGCTGACTGCGCGATGCGAAGGGCCGACGGCAAATCTCCATCCTGGACCGAGCATGACCCCGCATGTGACGATGGGCCGCATCGGGAGGGCCTCCGGACTTGGAACAAGCCACACGTGCTCATGGGTTCGAATCCCACCCTCTCCGCCGTGACCCGCCGGGTTCTCGACGCCGTATCGCTCACGTTTCCATGACCGCTGGTAAACGTTTCGCCGTGGTCGACGCTGTTGCGTTGCAGGACCGATCCCCGCGCGGAGATTCCCCATCCAGGAGCAGACCGCGATCCTCGCGAGCCCATCACCGTCAGCCGGCCGGCCGACGGTGATCGACGATCGCGCGAGGAAGGGTGAGGGGCGGTCGGCGGCCGCGTTCGTCGGGGCAGAGGCGGAGTTCGGGGCGTTCTTCGTCGAGGCCTTCCCGAGGGTCACGCGAACGGTCGCGCTGATGCTGCACGACGCCCGGCGCGCGGAGGACGTCGCCCAGGACGCGTTCGTCCAGCTTCTCAAGAATTGGGACAAGATCTCGCGCTACGAGCGCCCCGACGCCTGGGTTCGCCGGGTGGCGATCCGGCTGGCCATGCGGGCGCTGCGGAGGGACCGCCTGTGGTCGCTCGTCAAGGCCGACGTTCGCCAGCCGATGCCGCTGCAGCCGCGCGATCTGGACGTCACGGACGCGGTCCGCAGGCTCCCGGGCATGCAGCGCGCCGCGGTGGTCCTGTTCTATTACGAGGACCTGCCGATCGCGGACATTGCACAGGCACTGGGATGTGCCGAACCCACGGCTCGCGTCCACCTCCATCGAGCGCGCCGCCGCCTGGCCGAGCTCCTCCACGAGGAGGACGATGATGTCGCTTGACCGTCGCCTTCGCGGAGCGCTGGGTCGTGCGGCGCAGACGGTCGAGCCCGACACGGACGAGCGACTTCTGATCGTCCTCGACCGCGGTCGAGCCAGGCGCGAACAGCCGCTCGGCCTGGCCCTCATCGGCGCGGCGACGATCGTCGTCCTTCTGATCGGGACGCGCTATCTCCCCGGCATCCAGGGACCGGGCGTCGTGCCGGCGGCGAGCCCGGATCCTCGGGCCGCGGTCGCAGGCACCTACGCCGTCACCCTGCAACCCTCCGACCCGGGCGTCACGGGCCTGGGCCTGGCCGGCATCTGGTCGATCACATTGCAGCCGAGCGGCGCCATCGACCTTGAGCCGCCTGCCACGTTCGAGGGGAGCGCTGCGACGGGCCACACCTTTGCGATCGAGGGCGACTCGTTCCGGACGGACCTCTACTACAACGACTACTGCGACTCGGTGGCGACGTACGGGTTCGTCAGCACGTCCTCGAGCCTGACGTTCACGGCTCGCGGCGACACCTGCGAGATCCGGCTCGCGCTGCTTGCCACGCGTCCCTGGGTCAGGGAGCGCTGAGCTGGATCGCCGGCTCGCGGCCGTCGCGCTGGCCGTGTTTGCGACGGCGTGCGCACCCGTAGTCACGCCGGCACCTGATCGCACATCGCCCCCTGGTCTGACCGCCGCGCCATCGACCGCGGTCGCCGAGCCGACGCCCGCGCCGGGCGGGTTCGTGACCACGGACTGCCCGGACGAGGTGGCGTTGGTCTTCGTGGTCACTCCGGCGTGCGGCTACCTCACCGTCCCCGAGCGCTGGGAGGCGCCGAACGGCAAGACGATTCGCATCTTCGTCGCGCGCGTCGACCCCGCCGACGGCGTCGACGCCGACGATCCGATGGTCGTCGTGGGCGAGACCCTCGGCGGGCGCCTCGAGTACGGCGGGCTCGCCAGCCTCGCCCAGCGGACGGGCCGTGTCGTGTACATCGTGGATCGCCGCGGGACCGGTCTGTCCGAGCCAGTGCTGCGATGTCACGAGGTCGGCGCGGCGCGCAACGCCATCCTCGCCGTTCCGGCGCGCGACCCGGCTGCGACCTCCCTGTTGACCGCCGCGCTGCGCGACTGTCGAGCCCGACTCGTTGCGGACGGAATCGACATCGAGGCCTACGGGCTCCTCTCGAGCGCACGCGACATCGAGGCCCTGCGGACCGAGCTGGCCCTCCCGCCCTGGAACGTCATCGGGTTCGGCAGCGCCTCGCGGCTCGCGCTGGAGGTCGCACGGCAGTCGCCGGCAGGCGTCAGGTCGATCGTCCTCGACTCGCCAGTGCCGGCGCAGGGGCCGGACCCCGCGTTCAATGCCGCGGCCGCCGCGGCCGTGATGGCGAGGCTGGCCGAGTTGTGCGAGTCAGACGCGGACTGCGGCCGGGCACACAGAGACGTCGAGGCCGAGCTCGGCGCGCTGATCGAGAGCCTCCGCGTCGAGCCCATCACCCTGCACGCGGGCGCGACCGCCCAGGCCCCGACGATCGTCTTCGACGACATCCGCGCGTCCCGCGCCATCCGCGCGACGCTTGGCTACGAAGGCGGACGGAAGCTCTCGTCGCTGCTGCGCTCGATCCGCGCGGCGAGCGACCGGACGATCGTCCCGGATGACCCCCTGGTCCGGCTGTTGACCGAGGCGGGTGACGCGTGCGTCGGATACTTCCCGGACTGCACCAATGTGGAGGACGGGTCCTGGCTCGGCACGCTCTGCGCCGATGTCGTCCCGTTCATGGATCGCCCGGCGGCCCTCTCGCCGACGGCTGCGACAGCTTGGCTGGCGCCGACGTTCGAGCACAGCCCGCTCTTTGCGGCCTGCGACGCCTGGGCGGTGCGTCCAGCGGATCCCTCGATCGCTGCGCCGGTTGTGTCGGACGTGCCCGCCCTCGTGCTCGTCGGGCAATTCGATCCCTATACGGGGCCCCTTCCGGAGCTCGAGGCTGCGCTCGTGGGACTCTCGAGTGCGACGTTCCTGGAGGTCCCGAACCAGAGCTACAACGTCTTCGGGTTCAACGAGTGCCCGCGGCAGGTGCGGCGCGGCTGGCTGAACGATCCGACCGCGGCGCTCGATACGGCCTGTCTCGCCGACCTGCCGCCCCTCCGGCTCGTCCCGTAGGCCGTCGGGGCGGCTATTCGGTGAACCGGAAACCGTCGACGAATGCGCGCAGCAGGGGCTCGAGGTCTGCCGCCGCGTCGGGCGTCGACTGCACCAGGACGCGGTAGCCGCGCCCGTCGTGGATCGTGTTGGCGGCGAGAATGCTGCGGTCGCCACACCGCACGCTCCACAGGATGCCCGGCTCCGTGTCGATCGTGATCGGCCGATCCAGGCTCGCGTCGCTGCTGCAGTTCCGGAACTCGGTGGTCCGGTTGACCTCGACCCGGTCGGCGACAGTCTGGCCCGGCTCGATCACGGCCCTGCCGACGATCAGCGTCAGCATCCCATCGCTCGTCCCGAAGCTCTGCTCGTCGGCTCCCGCCCCGTACTCCACCCAGTCGGGCGGGAACAGGAGCTGGAAGGGCATCACGCTCGACACAACGAGGATGGCGCCGTTCGTCGGAGCCGCGGCCGAGGGAATGAGGGCCCGAGTTGTGCCCGTCTCGGGCGGGACGGCCGGGGAGGGCCTCGGCCCGTCCCCGGCACAACCGCCAGTCCATGTCGCCGCGGCCAGCGCGGCGAGCAGGCCGGCGATCGAGCGTCCGCGAACCTGTCGCGCGAGACGCTGGCGCTGCACGTCACGACGCCTTCTCGAATGGCGCGCTCTCGTAGATCACGGTCTGCGCGATCTGCTCTCCGGCCAGCTCGGCCGGGTCGCTAGTCGGGAAATCATCGCGAACCATGTCGATGGTCAGCTGGTCGCCGGCGACGGCGAACTCGTACGTGAGGTAATACGTGCCCGAATCGCCTGCCTCGAAGGTGTCGGCGTCGACCGTCCGAAAGACGCCATCCCATCCAATGACGCCGTCCTGGAAGATGATCAACCGCTCGCCCGAGAAGCGCAGCTGCATCCGGGTGCCATGGCCCATATCCATACAGGTCGCCGCATCCCATTCGGCGGCGGTCTGCTGCTCATCGGTGAAACCGGCGGCGTCGACGGCCGCCGCTTGCTGTGCGCAGGTGGATGTCGCGATCCAGGTACCCTCGAGAACGCTCGCGGGACCGGTCGCCGGGGCGGCTGGAGTGGCGGCGATCGTCGCCGTGACCGCGGGCGCGCTGGCCGTGGCGGCAGGGACCGGGGACGGCGATGGACCGACGCTCGCGCACCCGGCGAGCAGGATGGCGGCGGTGATCGTGGCTGTGCGTGTCTTCAAGGTTGCCTCCTTCGGTCATTCAACAGCCACGGACTTCGCCAGTCGTTTACACGGCTTGAGGATTACGCTGCGGTCGTGGCAGGCTTTCTCCGGCGGGTACTCACGGGCACGGGCACGCTGACTTAGCGATTGGGCGGCACGCCCCTGGCCGTCGAGCCGGGCGGCTGGTTCGTGGACCGGCAGCCCGACCATCAAGACAGCGATCGGCACGATTTCAGCGCTTTCCTGTCTCGGTAGCGGCGTCGGACCCTTGTCGGGCAAGGTCACGCTGGCGGGGCCACACCTCCACCGTGAGCTCAGAGACCTCGGCGGTCGGATGGCCGCGCGTTCGTGGACGCGCATCACGGCTTGCTTCGTCGGGGCGGATGAAAGGCAGAAGACCTTGCCGAGTTCTGGATCGAGCCGGGCGCGCTCGAAATGGACCCCTCGTCTTCTCGAACGCCAAGTCTCGTTCGTACGCTCTCTTGAGCTGCTGGGGCCGTCACGCCGACGAATCCGCTGTGGACTTCCATGAACGTCGACGTGCGATAGCTCCATCGTCGGAACCGAACGCGTCTGGCCGGCTCACCGCGAGGAAGAGCGTCGAGGACGATCGGCGGGCACCTCATCGAGCAACCCACCGATGACTCCGTCCAGAGATGACCGATGCCGGCTGGACGCGCCACCGCCGCGCATCGACTGATCGGAATGCCTCGGTTGGGTTATGTGTCCAACACGCCGGATTTCTGTCAGGCGCCCTTGGCCATCAGGTTGGCCCCTGCGTCTTCGATTGGTATCCGGATATTTCTGGCATCCGCGCGCTCAAATCCTGTCGGGCGCGCCAGAACACTTGTTCTATTTCGGCGCTGCCCGTTCGGGCCGTCGGCCACTCCGACCATACCGTCCGTCCCCGGCGACACCGCGGGGCGAGCGCGGAACGAGCGACTCCGGCGGTGGCAGGGCGCCGACTTTGGCCCCGTCGCACCACCGTGGTCGAGGGGCGGCTCCGCCGCGACGCCGAACTCGAACGAATCCATTGTGGAACGAAACGCCTTCCGGTAGGGTTCCGAAGGCCCGATCCGTCACGCTTCGATCCTTGCCGGGCTACCCAGGGTCCACGCCGAGTTGAAGGGACATTGAATGTCAAGCCGGTGGTCGCCAGCACAGATCCTGCTCGGGATCTTTTCCGCATGCTTGGTACTCGCGACGATACTCGGCTTGGCCCTCGGGTTCGACCTCCTGGTCACCCCGCCGGATATCGGTGACACCATCGATTTCCCCAGTAGGCTGATTGCACTTCAGCCGTTCCGTGTCGCCCAGTGGCCGTTCGATGCGCTCGCGACGCTGCTCTTCGTGTTCGGGTTCGGGGCCTTGGCGCTCGCGGCTGGATCGATCGCGTCGCTTGCCGCTCGGGATCGGCGCGCCGACATCCTGAGGTCATCGATCCTCCTCAGCGGCTTCCTCGGTGTGGCGGCCGGACTTCTCTATCTCGGCGGGACGCAGGTCACGATCGCCTTGCAGTACTGTGATTGTGGTTTCAAGGCCGAGGAAACGATCAGCCAGTTCTGGGCGTTGAGCATCCTGCAGGGAGCGACCGATTGGCTTACCTATGGTGCCGTCACATTCGGGGCAATCGGCGTGGCGTTGGCGGCCATCGTCCTGGGCAAGCGCGGCCCCTCGCCCCTCTGGTCATGGATCTCATGGGGTTCAGCTGCGCTGCTGTTGCTCAGCATCGCCCTCCACGAATTCAGCGACACGCCAGCGGGTGACATTGTCCTGGCGGTGGCTTCGGGGGTCCTGCTGCCAGCCTGGGCGTTGATCCTGGCAGCGCGCCTTGGCGAGGCCGACTCCCCGCAGTCCGCGGCCGACCAACCGCCCGTCTAGCTGCGCGTGGCCAGCGAACCGGCCCCCGCTGCGCGAGGGCCTCGTCGAAGAGACCAGGCCATCGTCCCGGCCTCGGCCCGGAGCCGGCGGGCCGCCTCGGCGACCGTCTTCGGCGTGTCGATCCGGTGGCCGTCGCGGTAGATCGCGGCATCCACCACGCTCTGCTCGACGGGTGCCGCGACGTCCTCCGGGTGAGCCTCCATCGAGACCTCGGGCGCCGGCCCGGCCGCCTGCTCGACCTTCGTCCGGGCGAGCCGTCGCGTCGGGAGCTGGAAGCGGGGGCGGCGGTTGGCCATGACAACCTCAGCGATCGAGGCCGCGCGCCGCTCCGGGGACACGCGCGCGGTTGGGCGACGTTTACGCCACCAAGGCTAGCCCGACAGTGGGCAACCGTCCGAGCCGGTGGACAAGCGGGACCAGGCCTGAGGTCGACCCTGTCGCCCTCGACCGGACGCGGGCCCACCTCGCCGCGCTGGTCCCGGTCACCGCCGGCCTGGGGCTCCGCCGGATCTGGGCGGCGACGATCGACTACACGCCGGATCACCAGCCGATCCTCGGGCCGGGCCTGACGCCGGCGGGCGATGCGATCGAGGGGCTGACCGTCGCCTCGGCCGGCGGGCACGGGATGATGTGGGGACCGGCGGTGGCCCGCTGCGGCGCGGACCTCGCGACTACCGGGCGGACCGACGTCGTCGATGTCGGCGCCTGGGGCCTCGACCGATTCGATGCCCTCGGCCGGAGCCGGCTCGCTCCCGACCCGATCGCCTTGCCCTTACCGCGGGCGGCCCCCGAGGACCAGGTGACGCCCGCCTGACCCGGCGCCGCCGCCGCTCATACCCGGGCGCCGGTCCCAGCCCGGGCCCGATCGCGATCCTTGAGGATCCGCAGGGCCGCGAGCTTGCCGGGCGCGCCCATGACACAGCCGCCGGGGTGCGTGCCCGAGCCGCACTGGTAGTAGCCCTCGATCGGGGTCCGGTACTGCGACCAGCCGGGCGCGGGCCGGAAGAAGTACATCTGGGGGGCGAGGAACTCGCCGGCGAAGATGTTGCCCTCGGACAGGCCGACCGTCCGCTCGATGTCGAGGGGCGTCTGGACCTCGCGCTGGATGACGAGGTCGCTGAAGCCAGGGAAGAACGATTCGAGCGTCGCCTGGACGGTATCGCCGAGCGGCTGGCGCTGGGTGTCCCAGTCGCTCGCACGGAGGTGGTACGGAGCGTACTGGACGAAGCAGCTCATCACCGCCTTGCCCGGCGGGGCCATGTCCGGGTCGACCGCCGACTGGACGGCGCAGTCGAGGTAGGGCCGCTGGCTGAAGGCGCCGTACTTGGCGTCGTCGAAGGCCCGCTCGAGGTATTCCATCGAGGGCCCGATGTTGGTGAAGCCGCGGTACTGGTCCGTCCGGTCGCCGAGCGCCGGGTAGCGGGGATAGCCGTCGAGGGCGAAGTTGACCTTGGCCGAGGTGCCCTGGAAGCGGAAGCGGGTGATGGCCTCGACGAGGTCGGCCGGCAGCTGGCGCGGGTCCACGAGCTCCAGGAACGTCCGCCGCGGATCGAGGGCCGAGACGACGATCGGGGCATGGAGCTCGCGACCGTCGTCGAGGGCCACGCCGGTCGCCCGGCCGCCGGCCGTGATGACCGTCTCGACCGGTGATTCGAGCCGAATCTCGACTCCGAACGACTCGGCCGCCCTGGCCAGGAGCTGGGTGAAGCCGCCGTTGCCACGCTTGTGGAAGGCCCACGCCCCGAACTCGCCGTCGTGCTCGCCCATGAGGTGGTAGAGCAGGACCAGCCCCGAGCCCTGCGAGTACGGCCCGACCTTGGTCCCGATGATGCTCGAGGAGGCAAGGTAGCCCTTGAGGATGTCCGACTCGAAGTAGTCGTCGAGGAAGTCCGCGGCTGAGCCGGTCAGGAGCCGGACAGCGTCGTGGAGGACCTTCTTGTCAAGCCTCCGGAAACGCTGGCCGAGCATCGCCAGGGCCACGAGCTCCTCGGGGTCGTCGCTGAAGATGTCCGGCGGGGCAGCGTCGAGGAGGGGCTTGATCGCCTGGCAGACCTTCAGGACGTCGTGGTTGAATGCGTCGTAGGCATCGGCGTCGTGCTTGCTGTGGCGGGCGATCTCCCGGTGGTTCTCGCCGTGATCCTGGCCGAGGAGCAGGTAGTCGCCGTTCTCCATCGGGCAGAACGTCGTGGGCATGAGGATCGGCATGAAGCCGTGCTTCGTCAGCTCGAGCTCGTGGATGATGTCGGGCCGGAGCAGGCTCAGGGCATACGAAAACGTCGTGAACCAGTAGCCCGGCCGGAGCTCCTCGGTGATCGCCGCGCCCCCGACGAGGTGCCGGCGCTCGAGAACGAGGGTTCGCAGCCCCGCCTTCGCAAGGTAGGCGGCATTCGTCAGGCCGTTGTGGCCGCCGCCGATCACGATCGCGTCCCAGGCATGATCAGTGGGGCGGTCGAGCTTCGATGTCGCGAACGTTGTGCTGGTGGCGGTCGACTTCGGCATGTCAGGCGGTCCTTCGCGCGGGATTGAAGAGGGGCAGCCGCGCGACGTGCGCGTCGAAGTACTCGTAGCGATGGCTCACACCCAGCTCCAGCTTTACCCGGGAACCGGGGGCGGTGAGGTGGATCGGCACGCGGGCCAGGGCGATGTGGCGCTGGAGGATCGGCGAGTACAGCTGGCTCGTGGCGTAGCCGAGCTGGTTGAGCTCGTCGTCGTAGATGTAGTACTCGTCCTGGATCGGGGTGTGATCCTTGGGCGGGATGAGGCCGGCGGCGTCGAAGATCCGGTCGTAGTCCTGCCAGTCGAGGATCAGGCCGGAGAGCCGCCAGCGCGAGCTCTTCGCCGCGATCTCCCGGCGGACGGCCTCATGGCCGATGAACGCTCGATCGTCAGTCGCCAGGTCGCGGAACATCCAGCCGAGGCCCAGCTCGATCGGCGTTGAGCGATCCGCGTCCGTCCAGGCGAACCGACTCGAGTGGAAGTCGACGTCGAGGAGGAGGAGGCCCGCCTCGATCCGGGCCATGTACAGGGCGGTCATCCCGAACGGGATGACGCCTCGCCCCCGGCTGATACCCCACACGGCGTCCCAGACCGCGACCGCGTCGGCGGCGTGGGACCAGATCTCGAAGCCGAGGTCGCCCGTATAGCCGGTCCGCGAGACGTGGACGGCGAGGCCCCCGATCGTCGTCGAGATGACGTCGAAGTAGGCCAGGCGGCCGACGTCGGGGGCGAGCGAGGCGAGGAGCTCGCGCGACTTGGGGCCCTGGACGGCGAGCACGCCCCAGTCGCCGGAGACGTCGTCGACCGCGACCTCGAGCCCGTCGACGAGGGCCAGGAACCAGGCGAGGTTGGGCTCGGCGGCGGTCAGCAGGTACTCCTCCGGCGCGACGTGCAGGACGACCCCGTCCTCGACCACGAAGCCGCGGTCGTCGCACCAGACCGTGTACTGGGCTCGACCGGTGGGGCAGGTCCGGATGTCCCGGGCGAGGACGCCGGCCAGGAATCTATCCGCGTCGGGGCCATGGACCCGGTACTTGTAGAGGGGCGAGGTGTCGAACAGGCCGGCCGTGTTCCGGATCGCGAAGTACTCGAACTTCTCCGACATCTGGTACCGGGTCGCGACGAGGTGGTTGGACCAGTGCTCCCAGATGCCGGTCTCGTTGAGCGCGGCGGTGCGCTCGTGGAACGGCGTCGTCCGGATCATGCAGCGCGCCCCTCGCTGTCCCGGGACCGGCCGATGGGCCGGGGAAGGCTGCCCGAGGCGGCCATCCTAGCCGCTTGTTGGACACGTGCGCAAGAGCGTCCTAGAGTGCGCCCGATGTGCGGATTCCGACGCCGGCCCGGGGCGTGACTGCCAGTCAACAATTCGGGCGTGATGAGGCCGGCGCAGTTGGAGTCGGGCCGCGGACGTCGCCGTGGGCGTGGAATCGAGACTCGTGGACATGGATTCGTTCGCGACGAGGGCGCGGGGCACTTCGGCACCGGCGTGAGCCTCGGTTTGCTGACTGCCAGTCACGGGGACGATGCGCCGCGCCGAACACCGGTGTCCCCGGGCGAGCGCGTCGTCAGGCGAGGCGGGCAACATGTCGCGGATGACGGCCGATCGCCGGCGCGAGGCGATCGTCGACGCGGCGCTCGCGGTGGCCCGGCGCAAGGGCCTCGCATCGACGACGGTCCGGGACGTGGCCGACGAGATGGGCAGCTCGAGCGGCCTCATCCACCACTACTTCGCGACGATGGACGACGTCCTCGCCTCGGCCTTCGAACGCGTCGCGGCCGACGACCTGCGGCGGACGACCCAGGCGGTCGCCGCAGACGCTGCCGACGGCCCTGAGGCCGCGCTGGCGGCGTTCTTCCGCGCGTACGCTCCGGCCGACGCCGACTGGGCCTTCCAGCTGTGGCTCGACGCCTGGGCGGAAGCTGCCCGCCGGCCGGCCCTGCGGGCCACGTCGCAGCGCCTGAACCTCGCCTGGCAGGCGCTCGTCGAGGGCATCGTCCGGGGCGGAGTCCAGGCGGGCCGGTTCAGCTGCCCGGATCCGGCGGCCGCGGCCTGGCGGATCATCTCCGTCATCGACGGCCTGGCCCTCCAGGTCGTCGCCCACGAGACGGTCATCGCCCGCTCCGAAATGGTCGCCTGGGCGGCGCTTGCGGCGGAGCGCGAGTTGGGCCTTTCGGAGGGAACGCTCGCGGTCTGACGGGTGGCCCGGCCGCCCTACGACTCGATCGCGCCGCCCGACTCCCGGAGATGGCGCCGGAAGTCATACGTCGGATCGGTCGCCCGACGACGCTTGTACTCGTCGAACCCGAGCTGGTCGCGGAGCGAGGCGCCTGCCGCCAGGCGCTCCGACTGGCCGCGCTCGGCGGCGACGATCTCGGCCGCGATCCCGAATGCCTCGTCGGCCTCGGCGGCGGCGAGGAACAGGACCCCGTCGTCGTCGGCCACGACGAGGTCATCGGGCGTGACGACGACGTCGCCGATCCGAGCCCGGGACAACCGATCCGCCAGCCCGGCTCGTCCCCCGAGCGGCCCGACCGGCACCGAGCCGCGGCTCCAGATCGGCAGGCCGATCCGCCGGAGCTCGGCGCTGTCGCGGTGGCAGCCGTCGACGATCATCCCGGCGATCCCGGCCGCGGTCGCCTCACCGACCGTCAGGTCGCCGATGCAGCCCTCGTCGAGGCGGCCCGCGTTGTCGATCACGAGGATGCCGCCGGGCACGGCTCGGTCGATCGCCTCGAGGAAGACGTCGACGCTGCCGCTGTGGCGGCACGGGATCGCCGGACCGGCGATCGGCGGGCCGGCGAGGAGGCGGTGCACGGCGCTCGGTCCGACCCTGGGAACCCGGCCGAGGCGCACGAGTGCGTCGGCGACTGCCGCGGTCGGGGGTACCGCCGTCGCCATCAGCCGGCTGCCGGCTCGTCCGCCGGGCGCCGACGGGCGAGGTCACGACGGCGGGGCCCGGCCAGCCAGAGGGCCGCGGCCCAGCCGACCAGCGCGACGACGACGAGGGCCACGAGCGGAGCGTACGACCCGAGCCGGTCGGACGCGAGCGCTCCCGCGTACACGGCGATCGTTCCGCCGATCGGGTAGGCGACCGCGAGGAGGCCGAAGATCGTCCCGAAGCTGGGTCCGCCGAAGACATCGGAGAACGCCGCCGAACGAACCGCGATCGTGGCCCCGCTGCCGATCCCGTGGAGGACGATCCCGGCGACGGCCACGGCCGGCATGGCGGAGGATGCGCCGAAGGCGAGGAGGACGCCGCCCCCCACGACGGCCGCGGCGACGATGCCCACGACCCGCCGCCCGAGGCGGTCGGAGAGCGCGCCGCCGACGACCTGGCCGCCGACATAGGCGAGGGCCTGGGCGCCCAGCGCACTCGCCCCGACGTCGGCTCCGTAGCCCTGGGTGACGGCGTGGGGCACGAAGGCCTGGAGGACGCCCTCGTCGAACGCCCCGATCGCGGCGGCACCGGCGAAGAGGACCCAGAAGCGCCGCGTCCGGATCGTTCGGCGAACGCCCGCCCGCCCGGCCGTGGCGCCGACGCTGCCGGCGGGCAGGGGCTCGAACCCGGCCGAGACCGCCCCCGGCGCCGATGTCTCGTGGAGCCCGGCGGCGCGGGCCGCCAGCTCGGTCTCCTTGGCCCGCGTTCGCCCACCACTGCCGCGCGCCGGCACGATGATCGCCGGGCCGCTCGTCATGAGCCAGACGAAGACCACGCCCGCGAGCGAGGCGCCGAGGAAGGCCAGCGACGCGGAGCGCCAGCCGGCGGTCTCGATGAGGCCCGCCGCAACCGGCAGGGCGACGGCGACCCCGATGCCCGGCCCGGCGTAGGCGATCCCGAGGGCCAGGCCGGATACGCCGGCGTAGCGCCGGGCGATCGCCGTCGACGTCCCGATGAAGGCAAGCTGGAGACCGACGGCATGGAAGGCGGCGAAGGCGAGGATGACGAGGGACACGTCGGGCGCGAGGTAGACGGCCAGCCAGCCGGCGGCGATGAGGACCATCGACGCCGTCAGCAGGTCGCGATCGGCGAGCTCGTCGTAGGCCCGGCCGAGGAGCGGGCTGGCGACGGCGGTGACGATGAGGAACATCGTCCAGGGTGTCACGGCCACGGTCCGGCTGATGCCGAACTCCTCGGCGAAGGCGACGGACAGGGCCGGGAAGGTGTAGAGGCCGCCGTAGGCGATGGCGCCGACCACGAACGCACCGAGGAGCGGCACGGAGAGCCGGGTGACCCGCCGGGCGGCCGGCAGGGGAGCGGGCAGGGCCATCGAGGCCATCGTACCCGCCGCCGACCGGCCGGCCGGCGGTGCGGTGCGGCGCGCGGGCAGAGTGCCGCCGCGTCGGGACGCGCAGTCGCGCGAGGTCGCGATGCGTGGTCGTGACGCGTCCGAGATGACCCGCCGTGGCCCGGGCCGTCTGGCGCGGGAGGGGGGCCGGTCGGCCCCCACCGTCGGGCAAGAGGGCCGTCGCCATCGATTCCGGCGTGGCGTACCGTGACCGTGGAGGTGTCGCCGTGCTGGAGCACCGCGTGGAGCTGAAGATCGTCGACTGGGACGACGTCCCTTTCCGCGAGGCCGTCGATCGCGCCTGGGACACGATCCGTGGCGGCGCCGTGGACATCGACTCGACGACCGCGGCCGCGCACCTCCAGCTCCTCCTCCGCGGTGCCGGCTACCCGCACGCCACGGTGGACGTCCACAAGACCGTTGACGAGGCCCTCGCCCACATCGCCCACTTCGAGGTGCGACGGGTGCCCGCCCCGATCTCCGTCGCGGGCTGATCCGGCCGAGGGGAGACGCAGTCCAGGCTCGCGCCGCCCCGGACCATCCGCGGCCTCGCGTCGGTCACTTCTCCACGGAACCCGCGCCGACCCGCTACCGTCGTGGCGCCATGAAGACGCGAATCGCGCTTGCCCTCGCCGTCCTGTCCGTGGTCGCCGCCGCCTGCTCCGTCGACGGTGGCCGACTCCCTGGTTCGTCCGCGCCGTCGCCGACTCCCTCCCCGACCACGCCCCCACCCACGCCGACGCCGATCGCGGCCGATGTCGCCAGTCCGGAGGATGCGGCCGCCCTCGTCATCGCCACCGACCCCCGCTTCGAAGGGGCGATCAGCCTGAGCTCGGACATCATCGGGGCCTCGAAATGGTGGGAGGCGGAGGCGCTTGCCGGCGGCGCCTACGGGATCACCCTGACGATCGGCTGGGGAGACTGTCCGGCCGGCTGCATCAATCGCCACGTGTGGGTGTTCGAGGTCACGGCCAGTGGCCAGGTGACGCTGCTCGAGGAATCGGGCGACGCTGTCCCGGAGGGCAGCCTCGCGGAGTGATCATCGGCCCCGGCCGCGGGCGCCGTCGAACCGCCTCGCGCCGCGCCGAGCCACGTCGATTCGCCTCGAGCCTTGCCGGGGCAGCTCGAGCCGCGCCCCGGGTACCGATACGGCGGCCGCTACCATGGCCCCGTGGAGCTCGCCGTCGCCCTCGTCCAGACCGATGCCGGACCGGACCCGGAGGCGAATGTCGCCCGCGCGGTGCGGCTCGCGGACACCGCCGCGACGGCCGGCGCACGCCTGGTAGCCCTGCCCGAGTACCTCCAGTACCGCGGCCCGGACGAGGGCTTCCGGTCCTCGGCCCGGCCGATCCCGGGACCCTTCACGGACGCGTTCGCGGCGGTGGCGAGACGGCATGGCTGCTGGATCCTGGCCGGGAGCCTGGCCGAGACCTCGGGCGATCCCGCCCGCCCCCACAACACCTCGGTCCTCCTGGGCCCGGACGGTTCGATCCGGGCGCGCTATCGAAAGGTCCACCTCTTCGACGTCGCGGTCGACGCCGGACCGGTCGACCTCGAGAGCGCCCGGGTGGCCCCCGGCGACGAGCCCGTCCTGGCCGACGTCGAGGGGGTTCGCCTGGGCCTCACGATCTGCTATGACCTCCGCTTCCCCGAGCTCTACCGGACGCTGGCGCTGGCCGGTGCCGAGGTCCTCGCCGTCCCTTCGAACTTCACCGAGCGCACCGGCCGCGACCACTGGGAGGTCCTCCTGCGGGCCCGGGCGATCGAGAACGCCGCCTGGGTGATCGCGCCGTCACAGATCGGTGGACCGCCCGGTCAGCCGGCCTTCGGGCGGTCGATGGTCATCGATCCCTGGGGGCTTGTCGTCGCCCAGGCGCCGGATCGCGAATCGATCGTCCATGCGGTTGTCGACAGCGATCGGGTGGCCGCCGTCCGGCGCCAGGTCCCGGTCCTCGCGAACCGGCGGCCGGAGGCCTATCGCCTGGGCTGACGCGGATACGAAGGAGCCGCGCCCGGCGGGCGCGGCTCCGTTGCGGCGAGGACGCGGCGGGCGCGAGGCCCGGCCGTCAATCGATGAGGTGGACGACCGGTGGGAGATCCGTGCTCGCGTTTCCGTGTCCCTGGATGATCGTCATCGGCGGCGCGTTGAAGGTGCCGTCGAACCAGCCGCTGATCTCCTTCGTGCTGCCCCCGACCGAGCCGGTGATGTGGAAGTAGGCCCAGCCGACGAGCTCGCCGGCGTCGCTCACGATCGCCACGGGATAGGCCTCGCCGACGTGGTCGGCCATGGAGTCGAAGAGCGTCGTATGCGCGCCGGCGTTGAGGGGTCCGATCTCATCGTCGAGGTAAACCACGGTCGAGGTGCCCTCGTTGTTGATGAGATCGTCGACCGTGTCCGAGTTGCCGTTGCACTCGCTGCCGCTGGCGGTGCAGAAGACCGTCCAGTTGAACTGCGAGTCGCCCTGCGGCACGTCCTCGGTGCCGGAGCCGGGCTCGGTGAAGCCGGTCGGCGACGTCGAGTCCCGGTTGTCCGGGTTGTTGAAGGCGTCCTCGTTGAAGATCAGCGGCATCGCGCCGTAGGCGCCGTTCGGCCAGCCGGCGATGACCGTCGCCTCCGCCGAGACGTCCCACGTGTTGAAGCCGAGGACGCCGGAAAAGTAGTTCTGGTGAGGGCGGGTCACCTCGACGGTGATCGAGTTGGAGTTGACCCTGACCGTGACGGTCGTGCCGTCCACTCCTTCGACGTAGCCGTTGGAGGCGGCGACTGCCGCGGCGGCGTCCCGCTCGTTCATGCTGTTGACGTAGGCGTAGCCGGCTGCCATTGCGGCCGCGTCGGCGACGTTCTGCTGGTCGCGTCGCTGAAGGGCGGTGTCGCCGCCATCGATGATCAGGCCGACCATCCCGATGAGCGCGACCATCGCCAGGGCAAAGATGACGAGCATCTGGCCGCGTTCCGGCTCGCGCCCGTCGTTCGGCGCCGTCGGCCGCCGGCCGCGAAGCGTGGGACGAGGCATGGCATTCGACTCCATGGCTACGGAACCTGGACCTGGGTGTGGGCCGTCGAGCTGACGGTGAACGGGTTGGGAACCGGCAGGAACGGCGTGACGAGCCGGAACGTGACGGTCGTGGTGACCCGGATGTAGTCGCCCGGCGGGCAGATTGTCGTGACCGTGACGGGATCGTTGGCGATGTCGACGCAGTCGATCGTGATGCTCGAATCGGCGAGGCCGGGGACGAGGTTCTGCTGGGTGTCGACGACCTCGAGGATCTCGGTCGACCAGGTGGCGCTCGTGCACGGCCCGGTGCACTGGTGGACGCTCGCGACCCGGGCGATCTCGCGCGCCGCCTGGGCGACGCCGTTGTTGGTGTAGATGCCGCGCCCGAGGTCGAGGACTCCCATGAGGAGGAACACGAAGGGAATCAGGGCGAGCGAGAACTCGACGAGGGTCTGGCCGCCCTCCCGGCCACCATTGGCGCTGCCGCGCTGACGTGCCATGAGGCGCATGACGGTGCCGTTCACTTGATCACCGAGATCTCGACCGACCCGCTGGTGTCGGTGAACGTTCCGCTGGTGACGGTCAGGGTCAGGTAGAACTTCTTGACGTTGCCGCTGGGGCCCGTCTGGTTGCGGTAGACGTGCGGCGCCTGCACTTGTCCGAAGGTGACGACGCCGTCACCCCAATCCCAGGCCCAGACCGTGCTGCAGCTGCTGTTGTAGACGGTCGTGTCGGTCACAGTGACGGTGACGGGCGACTGGTTCGACGATGGCGAGACCGTATGGCTGAAGCCGGCGCTGACGATGTCGCAGCCCGGAGCGGTCGGCGACGGCGACGGCGAGGTGGTCGGGCTCGCGCTGCCCGACGCCGACGGCGCCGCGGTCGGCGCCGCGGTCGGATCCGGCGTCTCGTTCGGCAGCGGCGGGAAGGCCGAGATCTGGTTCGTCGCGGTGGAGCTGAACGTGATCGTCTGGCCGCCGAAGAAGAGGCCCATGACCGGCGTCAGCAGGTTGAACCGGCCCGTCGCGGTCACGGTCACGGTGTTGCCCATCGCGTCGTTGCAGCTCGGATCGCAGCTGAGGGCGATGTCGGCCGGGGTGACGGTGACGACCGAGCCGGTGGACTCGAGGATCGCCCGGCAGATGACGAGGTTCGCGTCCTCGTTGCCGCTCGTGCAGGGCAGGCCGGCCTGGTAGGAGGTCGGGGTGAGCGCCGCCTGGAACGACGCCTCACGGGCGACGTTGGCGATCGTGACCCGGGCATAGGCGAGCCGGCCGAGGTCGATCGCGGCCGACAGGACCACGAGGAAGACCGGCAAGAGCAGCGCGAACTCGGTCAGGCTCTGGCCGAGCGGTCGCTCGCGGTAGCGGCGCAGGAGTGCGCGAATGTGCATCGTGATCGTTCAGCCTCGGCTGCCGGAGTGGACGCTGGGAAGGCTGGCGTCCATGCCTTGCACGATGGCTTGAAACGGTGCGCGTGTGCATAGCCCGAGCGACCCGCCAGGGCCAGTCGATGGTCCTATGGGCCGCCGCTCCCCGGCTCCGTCCGAGCGTTGAGCCGGCCTCCGGGAGGCCCGGAATCGAAGAGCCGCGCCCCTCGCGGGGCGCGGCTCCCGGGCTGCCCGTCCCCCCGTGGGCGGGCACCCATGCCTGTCCCCGAGCCCCTCCCCCCGTCGGGGTCGGAGGAAGGCCGGGCCGTCAGGCCCGGGTCACTTGATGAGCTGAACCGAGAGCGGCGTCGCGTCACCCGCTCCGCCAGGATTGGCGCTGACCGGGCCGGGCGCCTGGACGACGCGGGCGAACCAGCCCTTGAAGCAGCCACCGCTGCCGTTGCCGCCCGGGAGCGGGGCGCCGGGCGCGGCATTGCAGGCCGGAAAGTTGTTGCCCTGGACGTAGGCTCGATCAAGGATGAAGCCGATGAAGAACGGCACGTGGTAGTGGCGGTTGGCGCCGCCGCCACCTGGATTCGAGGCGCATACGCCGGGGAATGGAGGCGTCCCGAAGACGGGAGGTTCGTCGCCCGGCGGGTTCGGCGGCTCCACGCCGGGGCGATCCTCGTTGCAGATACCGTCGAAGAACGGGATCAGAACCTCCTGGTCCAAACCGGGTTCATAGGTCCCGACCACGTTTCCGGCGTACGCATTCAGCTCGTCCTCGACGTTGTTCGGATTGCCTGGCTGGCCCTGCAGCCACGTCGGGAAGTAGACCTGGATGTTGCAGGGGCTGGAGATCTGCGCCGCGGTGTTCCCACAGCCGTAGTCCAGCCAGCCGAAGGCCCCCTCGCCCTTCTTGCAGATCGAGAGGATGACCTCGTTGCTCGACGCGTACGGCGGGCCGGTCGGTTCGGTCGGCAACCATGTCGTGCCGGAGTAGACAGCGTCGCCGCTGCCGTCACACGTGTTCGGCTGAACGCTGAACGTGATCGGGAGAAGGGCGCAGCCCTGGGCGGCGTCGCAGATCGACGGCCCGTAGCCCGCCGTCGCCGTGGCGACTGTGGTCGCCGTCCAGCCGGTGAATCCGAGCACGCCCGCGACGAAGGGCTCGAACGGCTTGGAGCCCTCGGCGCGAACGCCCGAAGCTCGCGTCCCGACGCAGTTGGCGAGACACGGCGGGATGGCATTGCCGGCGGCCGTTCCAACCTGGACAGCCAGAAGCGGATCGGTGGTGGTGGCTCCCGCCGCGGTCAGCAGGTCGCCGGAGACGTCGGTGTACCAGGCGCGCGAATTGCCGGCCACGCCGGGGGTGAACGCCTGGATCCGGTTGATCGCCGCCGATGCGTTGAGCGCTGCGAGAACGTCGGCGTCGGTCCTGGCGGCGCCTCCTGATGCCTGCGACAGAAGCCCGTGGGCAAGGACCGTCGCACCGGCCTCGCTGGCGGCGTCGGAAGCGTTCTGCGATTCGCGCTGTTGGGCGAAGGCATTGCCACCGTCGACGATGAGCGCCGACATCCCGAGCAGGGCCACCATGGCCAGGGCGACGATGACGAGGGTTTGACCGCTCTCGCGCTGACGAGAAGAACTCTCGTGGCTCATGGCTGGTCCTTTCATGGCTGCGGGCAGCTGTTGTTCAGGCACGGGCTCTCGACCGGCACGGTCGAGGTGGAGCTGATGTTGATGGGGCCGATGATCGAGCCGATGATCGGCGTGAGCGCCCGGAACTGGTACGTGACCTTCACGTTCTCGAGGCAGTTGATAACGGGCACCGGCGTGCAGATGGCCGGCCCGCTGGTCGTCACCCAGACCCCCTGCGTCCCGGGATTGCCATTCGGTGCGCATGATGTCGGGAGGCCCAGGGCAACGGCCCGCCCAGCCGCGACGAGACAGATGTCGGCGGGCGTCTGGTTCACGATTGCCACCCGCGCGCCGTTCCGTGCCGCCTCGGAAACGGCGTTGTAGGCGTAGACCGCTCTGCCGAGATCTAGCAGCCCCAGCAGGATCACGATCAGGACCGGCAGCAGCAGCGCGAACTCGACGAGCGATTGTCCCGGCGATCGCCGGAGCACCGTGCTCACGGGATGAACGCTCCGCTGCGAATCGGGAACGTCGAGCTGGCCGAGATCGTGAGCGGGTTGCCGATCATCCCGCCGACGATCGGCGTCAGAAGCCGGAACGAGCAGCTGATCGTGACCGCGGCGTTGTCGCCGAGGTCCTTGGTCGTCGCGTTGGCGTCGATCGCGGAGTCCGTAAAGACTGGCTGGGGCGGAGCGCCCGCACCGATCGCACAGGCGGCGTTGCTCGCGTCGGTACGCACGAGCGTGTCGTACGGGCTTCCGGCAACAAAGCTCCCATCCGGGTTCAGGCCGGCATAGTTGGCGGCGACGCGGGCCGCGTTGTTCAGCGTTACCCAGCTGAAGAACGCTCGACCGAGGTCGAGACCGAGCAGGACGGTGAGCAACAGGACGGGCAGGACGAGGGCGAATTCAGCAAGACTCTGGCCCTTCCGCCCACGACGAAACGGGCCTCGGATTTCGCTGGACCCCCCGGTCACAGTGCGCCGCCCAGGCCCGACGAATCGGAGCATCTGGGACCCCCGGCGAAGGCGATATGAGTGCCAGGGCACTGTGCGCCGCAGACCTTGCGGCGAACCTTGCATTGGTGCGCTGGATCACCGAGGAGTGGGACTTCTGGGCTACCCGGAACCGGGACCGATGCCGGGGGCTCGCCGGGCTCCTCGATCGATGCCGGTTGCTATGGGCTGTTGCAGACCGTGGTCGGGGTGGTGCAGGCCGCGTCGAGCCGGAGCACGCCGGGGCCGCCCTGATCGACCCCCTCCTGGTTGATGGCCACGCCACCACTGTACTTGAGCGTCCACGAGATGATCTGTCCCAAACGGCCGTTGCTCGTTGAGCTGCCGCTGATTTCGACGTTGTCCGTCGGCATGTACTGGACGCCCTGCAGGACCAGGCTGCCCGTGCCCGCAATGTTGATCGACTTGTTCTTCAGGGCGTCGCAGCCCGACGGCTCAATGAAAGGAGCCGATGCCGGGACGAAGCAGGTCGGATCCTTCAGGACGAGGACGCTCATCAGCAGGGGCGGAGTCGGCGAGCTTGGGCCACTCGTCTGGACTAACTGGCCCTGCCAGTCGATCGCGGCCGTCGCCGCCGTCCCTCCGGAATATGTTGCAGGGAATCTGGTTCCCGCGTTGAGCGCGATGACCAGCGCATTGTTCCCGCTAAAGATGCAGGTGTTCTGGCACTCGTCGAACATGAGGGCCACGCCGGGCGATCCGGGTTCGTACCCTCCGATCAGCGAGCCGCCGACGTCGAGGCCCTTCTTCAGGTAGTACGCGCCCGGTTTGAGGAGCGCGACATTGCCGGTGCTGGCGACCATCTGTGCCCGGTTGTTGCCGGAATCGTAGATGCCCGGCTCGTAGCAGTACACATTCGTGGCCGGCGTCGCTGCGACGGCCGAGTAGCGGGCCTTGTCCACCTTGTCCCACTCCGCTTGGCACGCAGAACTCACGGCCGCCGTCGTGACCGGCGATCCTGCGGCGTCCGCCTGGGATTCCCTTGCGTCGGCATATGTCGGCGCCCCAACCATCGACGGGTACTGGTAGTTCGGGTCAGTGATCAGCTCGGTGAGCTTGTTGCCCGGCGGCGAAGGGGACCACAAGGGCCCCGACAGGGGGTCGAAGTAGAACATCCCGTAATCCGGGTCCAGGACAAGCAACGAACCTGTCCCCGAGTAGTTCATGTTGGAGTTGCTTCCGACGTCGCCGATGTTGACGGTGACCACCGTCCCACCATCCAGCGTGATGTCCTTGACATCAAACGTCGACCCGATCTTCTTCGGCGGCCGCAGCGTGACGATGGTGTAGGACTTCCCATAGGTCAGGCCGGCCACTGAGGTCGAGCCGACGTTCCAGGTGGCCTGTCCGAAGATCCGGGCAAAGCTGAGCCCATATGCCGGGTTACGGACCGTCACCTGCACCGACCGGTTGGGATCACAGGTTACGCATGAGGGTGAAGGCGTCTTGATCGATACCAAGAAGCCGGTTCCGGGCAGCGTGCAGTCGATGATGTCGGCCGCCGGCGAGCACGATACCGGCGGATCCTTCGACGGGTCCGACGAAGCTCCCATCAGGGAAACCAATCGCGCCATCGCGTCCGTTCGCGCCCGTGTGCGCTCGGTGTTCGTCACCGTGCGCGTCGTTCCTTGCTGGAGATCCTGGGCGCCGGCCAGCGAGGCGGCATCGGCCGCGCTCCGGTAGAACCGCTTCGCCGACAGCACGCCGCTGACGTCGATCGCAAGTGCGCTGAAGCCGAGCAGGACGATCAGGAAGAGCGCGAAGAGAGGAAGGACCTGACCGCGCTGGTGGCGCTGATCGGAGCTTTCATCACCCCAGCCGTTCATTTCGACACCGGCTCCATGCGGAACTCCGCGCTCGTTGTCAGGTTGTTGCTGACTGGCAGGAAGGGAAAGAAGACCGGCACCTGGTGGATGAGGGTGATCTTGACGAACGAGACCTGCTGATTCCCAACTGGCGGGCACACGCCGGAGTCGGTGGTCCAGCCGACGATGACGTTCGTCGGGCTCGTCCAGGACCCTGTTGTGTAGCCGAACAGGCTGGCAGTCGCGGCAAGGTCATTGGCCGTATCCACGACCGCGTCCGTGGCGACCGTCGTGCTGCACACCTGCTGCGTGGCCGCCCAGCGACCCGTGTCGCGTGCGACCTGCGTCAGCGTGTTCTGAGACCAGAAGATGAGCCCGAACTGGATGATCGCAGCGATGACGAGGAAGAGCACGGGGAACACGATGGCGAACTCGGCGAGCGACTGGCCGGAGCGCTGATCTGATTGACCTGGCCGGACTCGAAGCATCAAACGACCCTCGATGCCCCCCGGCGTCAGGCTGAATGGTACAGACTCGACCTTGCACACCGCCTTGCGCGGTGGTTCGACCTCGCCGGCAAGCACCCCGAGCATGACTCTCGGGTACGAAGGTACGGCTTGGAGCCGGCGATGGATCCCGGCAATCTCTGGAGCCATGTCGAAGCGAATGGTGGCTGCTCCGCTCTGGGCCGTGGTCGGCTGGGTCCTCGGCTCGGTCATGGTCCTGGCGTACGGGTTCCCGGCGGCGGCCCCGGCGGCTCTCGCCGTAGCCATCGGTTTGGTCGCCGCCCGGGGTCGCCGGGAGTGGCTGGAGATGATGGTTCGGGAGTCCTCTGCGCGTGTCAAGCCATGGGCACGCTCGGCCGATCGATTCGCCGGTCCATTGGAAGGAGTCAACGTGAAGCGTCTCGTCGTGGCGGGCCTCTGGCTCTACGCGTTCTGGGCCCTCGGCTCGATGACTGCGTTCCTGGTCCGGGTCCCGGACCTTCTCGGCCCGATCCTCGGCCTCGCGGCCGGATTCATCGTCGGCGTCGATCCCCGGCGGCTCATCTGGGCCCGCCCGCCCGCGTCGAGCGCGACCGCGCCGAACGCGGCCTGACCCAGCGCCGCCCGTCCGGCCGCCTCATGCCTCCGCCGCTGCTGGCGATTCCGCCGGCAGCGTGATCGTGAAGGCTGCGCCCGCGCCCTCGCGCGGCGGTTCGAGCGACATCGAGCCGCCCATCGCCCGGCACAGCTCGCGCGAAACGTAGAGGCCGATCCCGGTGCCCTCCGGGTGGTCCGGTCCGGTCGCCCGAGCGTAGCGCTCGAAGATCCCGCCTCGCGCCTCGGCGTGGACGCCGGGTCCTTCGTCAGAGATCGTCACCAGGAGCTGGCCGGTCGCCGGCTCGGGTCGCAGGTGGGCTCGGACCGGGGCCCCGGCGCCGTACTTGACGGCGTTGTCGAAGACCGCCCAGAGGACCTGGTCGAGCTGGTCACGATCGGCGATCGCCAGCCAGCCCGGCGCGTCATCATCCAGCCGGAAGGGGACCTCGGCCGCGCCGAGCGCATCCCAGGCGTGGCGGATCCGCGGCCCAAGGGCGAGCACCTCGGCGCGTGGCCGGAGCGTGCCGGCCTCAAGACGGGAGACGGCGAGGAGCTGGCGGACCATCCGCGACAGACGCTCCGCCTGCTCCGTGATGATTTCGAGGCGCCGGTCCGGCCGTTCCCCCTCGAGCTGCTCGGCGTAGGCCCGAATGCTCGTGAGCGGGGTCTGCAGGTTGTGGCTGATGCCGCGCAGGAAGTCGTCCTTGGCCGCGTCCAGCTCCACGAGGCGCTCGGTCTGCTGCTCGACCTGCTCGAAGAGCTCGGCGTTCCTGATGGCGACGGCGATCTCGCTCGCGTAGAGCTCGAGGAGGTCCTGGTCGGCCGCGTCCCATGATCGAGTCGCCGGCAGGTGCCCCGTCAGAACACCGACTCGCTCATCGGGCAGGGCGAGAACGGCCCGGATCGGGCGGGCCTCGCCGGGGATGACCTCCTCGACCTCGACGTCGGCGGGGTCGCCCAGGTGGATCGAGGCGTCGATCATCTCGAACGCCGCCCGGGCGCTCTGGGTGGCGTGGGCGACGAGCCGTTCGAGCCCATCGCGGGGCGACGTCTCGCCGATGGCCAGGAGGATTCGGCCGAGCTCGGCGTTGCGGCGGGCGAGGTCGCCAGCCAGGCGATTGTGGCTCTCGACGAGGCGGGCCAGCTCGTCCTCGCCGGCGACCTCGACCCGGGCCGAGAGGTCACCGGCCGAGACGCGCTCGACGGCCCGGGCGATCGCACGGAGCGGCTGGGTCAGGTTGCCGGCGAGGAAGTAGGCGAAGACGACCGCGACGATGATGGCCGCCGCCAGGGCGAAGACGACGAGGCCGCTGAGGGTCGAATCGAAGCCACCGGTCCGGACCAGCTCGGCGGCGACGAGGACGACGCCGAACCCGGCCAGGGGCACGACCGCGCCGGCGATGAGGCCGGCGGTCAGGCGGGCCCGGAAGGAGTAGCCGGGTCCGATCCGTTGCGGGTCGGGCCCGGTCCCCGATCGCCCGTCGTCGGTCATGCCCCAGCCTCGCCCGTGGGGCCATCCAGCCGGACGAGCCGGTAGCCGATCCCGCGGACGGTCACGAGGTGGACCGGGTGGTTGGGATCCGGCTCGATCTTCTGGCGCAGCCGCCGCATCGTGACCCAGACGTACGACGGGTCGGCGTCCTCGGTGTCGGCCCAGCCTCGATCGAGGAGGGTCTCGGTCGTCACGGTCTGGCCGAGGTTCGCGGCCAGGCCGTAGAGCAGGCGCGACTCCGTCGGCGTCAGCTGGACGGACTCGCCCCTGACG
>Ga0209002_10000713_pt1 | contig 26910 bp, 29 predicted proteins | sample Rifsed16ft2_FD_184010 | JGI IMG/M metagenome (GOLD analysis project Ga0209002, IMG submission 184010) | Soil microbial communities from Rifle, Colorado, USA - sediment 16ft 2 (version 2) | ecosystem: Environmental > Terrestrial > Deep subsurface > Rock core/Sediment | place: Rifle, Colorado... | reverse complement strand
TCAATTTTATACAGGACAATATTTGTCCAAACTATCGATAAAAGATGTTTATCGTTACGAAATTGAAATATCAAACTGGTTTACTTTTGTTGATAACTCTTATTTTTTTAAAAGCAAAGAGTTGTTTGAGATATTTAAAAAAAGCGAAGCAGACGGTTGTTTGATTGACCCCTTTACTGGAATGGATAGAGAATATACACACGCTGCAAATTATGATTTTTTAAACGAATCAAGGCACTTTTGTAACTCTACTGGTAAAAGTTTATATGTAAATACTCACGTTGTTTCTGAAGCTGCAAGACGTGTTTATAACGATAAACATGAGTACGCTGGTTATCAAAGTCCACCGTCAAAAAGCGAAAGCGAGGGCGGTCAACCTTTTGGAAATAGAACCGATGATTTTATAACTATCCATCGTTTGGTTGGACATCCAATAATGAAATTTAAAACAATGGTTTTTATTAGAAAAATAAAAGACCATGAAACAGGGGGTTTGATTTCATCTATAAATGAGCCGTTACTATTTGATTTTAATAATGGTTTAGGGTTTACGGTTAATGGACAAAACCCATTAAATAAAACTGTTGAAGTGCAAAAAGAATTATCACAATTAACGCCTAATATCAATTTTTATGAAGTCGGACGAAACGAAGACAAAGAAGAATGTCCATTTTAGTATTGATTTAGAAAGCAGCACTCATTTGCTTGAAAAAATGGCTTTTAACGAGTATTTAGATGCTTTGTGGGTTAAGTTGGTAAATATTAAAACACCAGAAGCTGAATTTCAACTTAAAAATATTGAATGGATGAAACGATGGTTAGATAGGCAAATGTATGTAAATTATCAAAACATTATACAGGCGAGAAATATTATTGAATTGACAAATCAAATAGTAATTTTAGAATTAAAAAACAAACAGTTGTTGGAAGAGAATCAAAAGTTAAAACAAAACATCAAATGAAACACGGAAACAAACATCTACTAGCAGTTGGTTATCATTTTTTTATTAATGGCGAAAAGTATTGGGTTTCTTCATTTGGATTTAACACAAGAACAAAGGAATCATTTTGGTGCGTACAAACACCGAACGGTGATATTCAGAAACGTGAAAAAAATTATATGGATGAAGTAATAAGAAAACATAAAGACGAAAATTCACATTTGTAAAAAACGAAATTTAAAACTATCAACGTGTGCTAATTTCACCGTTGAAAAAAAAAGAATAACAGAAGTTGCTTTATCCGATGAAACTTTGGAAATATTGAAGTTATTGATTATTTAAAAATATGAAGACACTCAAGGAAATAACCGACAATTTAATAAGTTCAATAGATACTTATGAACAATTACCATTAGACGATGTGTTGCATTTATCAGAAATATTGCGTATCTTAGACGTAAATTTGTGCTACTTAGTTATCGTGCGAGATGAATATTACAGGAAGTTCCAATCGGTTTATTTCAACTCAAAAGCAACTTCAAATTCAGCAAAAGAACGTGAAGCTGAAATGTTAGTACCTGAACTAGATTTGGTGAGAAAAATATTAAAACATTATGGAGATTGTCAGTCGAGCATCCGTTCACAAATCTCATTAAGAAAAAAAATAGACCGATGAGAACAAAAAAAGAAAGAGTATTTGACTGGGCGACAGAAATAATTGAAGACTTCACTATTTACGCTGATATATTTTGCAAGATAGATTTTGAAGATTATATTCCCAATGGATTGGTAACGCATAAAACAGCTGTAAAATTAGCTATAACTTGTCAAACAAAAGTAATCGAAACTTTGAAATCAATAGGGGTTAATTCAAATTTTCAAAATGATGTTTTAAAAGAATTGGAAAAAAGACTATGAAACGACCAGAACAAACTTTACAACAATCTTGTATTAGATATTTTGCCTATCAATACCCATCATTAAATGGGTGTTTGTGTGCTAACTTAAACAACTCAAAAGATGCAAGGATAGGAGGGATAAACAAGTCGATGGGTGTAATTGCAGGACGTTCTGACTTAGTGTTATATTTCAAAGGAAAAGCATATCATATCGAAGTTAAAGCACCAAGAGGGCGACAAAGTCAGGCTCAAAAAGAATGGCAACGAATAATTGAATCCCAAGATTTTGACTATTTCATTATTTATTCTTTTGACGAATTTATGGATTTAATAAAAATAATTGTAGGTTACTAAAAAAATAACTACATTTGTTCAAACGCTAAAACTAAAAAACAACGTTATTAAAATAAAAACTATGGCTGAATTTGACAACACAAATAGAGGAGTTCTCTTTAAAAATGATAATAAAAAAGAAGATAAGCACCCAGATTATCAAGGTAAGATAAATGTAGATGGGGTAGATAAACAAATTAGTTTATGGATTAAAACATCAAACAAAGACGGTAAAAAATTCTTTAGTGCTTCTATTTCAGAACCTTATGTAAAAAAAGAAGAACAGGTAAAACAAGTTGTTAATAGTGTTATAGAAGAAGATGATTTGCCGTTTTAAACTTTAAAGTGCTGCGAAAATATAATTATTATTAATATTTAAAGCAGTTGAGGGACTGATGGGTTATTATTTATTTACATGAATAGCAGCACTTTATAAAAATTATTACATAATTATAAATAAAACTGTAACAAAAATAAATTAAGTTACGTAAAAGAACTGAACTTAAAAACATAAAAACATGAAAACAATTAAATTAATAACCGTAGTGTTAATATTATTAACCACGACAGAAGTTTACTCGCAAGTAAGATTCGATATTAACAATAAAATAAATTCAGACCTAATCCACAAATCAATCGACTTGTCAGAAATAGATAGTAACGATGTTATTGCAAGTCAATATGATTATATTTTAGTAAAACTTAAAGGTAAAGGAAATCGAAAAAGATTTGTAATTTATTATTCTAATAAAGATTTTACTGCAGTTAGCAAAAAGTTTAATTATTATATAAAAAGTTATAATTTTGACGAAAATCATATTGGAACTTATATTACCGAAACAGCCGAGTTTGGAAAGGGTATTATTGTTGTTGATGGATTGAATAGTATTGTAATAATAGATAAGTCTTTAAATAATAACGATTCAGATAACTATAAATATGCAAATTAATTGTATATATTTGTAAAAAAAAATAATAATTATGAGAGAAATTAAAATACCACGCAGTATAAAGAAAAAAATAAAAGAGCAAGCTAAAATAGAATCAGGGTTTTATGGAGAGCAAAAGGGAAAGAAAGACTTTAGTGAAATGACACAAGAGGAGAAAATGAAGGATTCTCAAAGATATGCTAGGAAACAAAGATTTAACAATTCTGCATTAGGAAAAATTATTACTAAAGGTAAATACAACAAAGTAAAAGTAAAAGAAGGTGGAGGATTAGAAAAAGACAAAAAAATACCTCCTATTAAACCTGAGCTTACAGAATCAGGATATACATACCGTTTGTTTCGTGGCACAAGTTCTCCAGAAGAAGGGGAAAAAACATTTACTGTTTCTGGTAAATCTCCAAAAGAACTAGTAGATAAAATACAACAAGAAAAAGATAGGTTAGGACTTAAAGATGTTGGACAAGACAGCACAATGGATTTCTCAGAACATCCTGAACAAATACATAACAAACAGGAATTAGCTGCATACAAACAAGAGTTAGAAAACTCTAAGTATCAAAAAGGTTCAAGAACACAAGCAGTTAGAGATAAAAAAGAAAGATTAAAATCTGAAAACAAAGGTTTGTCAAGAAGAGATGCTTATAGGTTTAGAAAAAAAATTCTAATGGATGAAGAACGCCAAAAAGAAAGTAAATGAAACCATTATCAGACATAGAAATTCACAGTATTGGAATCGGCGTAGTTGGTAGTGGTATTCAATTTCACATAGGGCAAAAACTTAGTATAAACAATAAAGAGGTTACAATTACAGATATTGTAAGAGATGAAAACTCTTATGAAGAATTTAAAGAAATCCCATATATAATTTATGGAGATGTAAATGGTGAAATTAAACAAATCAAAGCATACATTAACCAACCGGTATATTTGAGTTTAAAAATATAGTTTGAAAATAAATAGTGGATATATAGTTGTAAAGGAGATTAGTTTTGATTCTATCAGGACTAATTTTTGTTTACCTAAAAACCATACAGGAGAATCAAGGATAGCCATTGTAGTTGGTACTAATAAAAAATCTGTATTCAAACAAAAGGAAACTATCATACATGACAAATGTATTATGTATTTTAAAGCAGAAGATATAGGGACTGATTGTTATTACATAAATGAAGAAGATGTTAATGCAAAAATTGTTAATGGAGATATTGTTAGTTTTAGAGAATCTGTTTATGTAGAAGTTGATAAAGAAGCTAATTATACTATTGATGCAAATGGATTAAAACTTGAAAAAGACGTAGAGTATGAAGAGTTTGCTATTTACAATAGAACACAACATGGTAAAGTTATTTCAGCCCCATTAATAGCAACCAATAGTTATCTAAAAGGAGATAGAAGTATTCCTATCGAATTAGAATTAGGAGATATTGTTTATTCACATCACTTCTTAACTCATAAAGATAACGAAAGAATCATTAACAGCAAAAGAGTTTTCGAGATAAGATACGAGGATTGTTATTGCAGAGAGAGAAATGGTGTTTTAGAAATGTTAAATGAATGGAATTTAATAGAACCAATAGATGAAGACGAATCTAAATTTAAACTTGGTAATTTTCAATTAAAAGATAAATTAGAAAAAGAAACCGATTTAGGATTGGTAAGTATAGCTTCTAACAAGTTAAAATCGTTAGGTGTATCACAAGGTAACAAAGTATTATTTAAACATAAAAGAAATTACCCTATAATGGTTAAAAAAAGACTTTATTACAGGGTAAACACAAGAGATATAGTAGCAACTAAAAACTAAAAAAAGGTGTAGAACAATTTAATAAGTTTCTAAAATCTAATGATGGCGGATTAACACTTAATCTAAATCTTATTGGCTGGATAAAATTTGCTAAAGAGAATCAATTATAGTTTAACAGTAAAATATTTAATCTAATTTAAAATGTACAGACCGTTAGAAAAAAGAATAATGGTGGAAATGACACCGCCAAAAACCACTATATTAGGAGAATTTGTTTTACCACAAGGGTCAATACAACCACCATCAGAGGGTGTAGTTGTAGGAAAAGGATTAGAAGTGTTAGAAATTGAAATCGGAGATAAAGTCCTTTTTGATAAAAAGTTTGGTGTAGATATTACGGATGAAGGTAAAATTTACCGTATATTAGAAACTAGGGATATATTTGCTGTGAAATGATATATTCCAAAGAAATACCTTTAACAAATGATTCTAAAGATTTGAAATACATATCTAACGAATTAGAAAAATTCAAAAAGGAGTTTCAAGAAAAACATATAGTAGCATCAGTGCCTAAACACGAAATAAGAATAAAAAAAAACAATACAAGTATAATTTTTACAATATATTTAATTTAATCTAAAAAATGGAACAAAAGAAAGTAATTACCTATTCAAACGAGGGTAGGCAACATTTGAAAAATGGAATAGACAAAGTTGCTAATTCTGTTAAAGTAACTTTGGGTGCAAAAGGAAGAAATGTAATCCTTGATAGAACACCTTTTCCTCATGTAACAAAAGATGGTGTAACTGTTGCTGCTGAAATAAACTTAGAGCACCCAATAGAAAATATGGGTGCAAAGCTATTAAAACAAGTAGCAATGCAGACCGCAAAAGATTCAGGTGATGGCACGACAACTTCAATAGTATTAGCACAAGAGATAGCTACTAGAGGATTAAATGCTATCGAAGAAGGATTTAATCCTATCGAAGTTAAGAAAGGAATGGAAATGGCTGTAAGTGATATTATATCTAAATTAAAACCCAAGTCAATAAGTATTTCATCAGATTATGATATTTTAAAGAAGGTTGCTGTTATTTCTGCAAATGGAGATGAAGAAGTTGGGGATATAGTTGCAGATGTAATGAGTAAGATAAAACTTGATGGAGAAGTTACTGTTGATTTTTCTCAAATAGATAAAACATATTCCACAATAACAGAAGGGACAAAAGTATTAGCAGGGTATATTAATCAATACTACATTACCAATCATTCAAGTATGACTGCTGAATATAGTGATTGTTTAGTATTCTTATATGAAGGTACTTTAACTACTATACCTGATATTGAACCTTTATTTAAAGCATATCAAGAAGTAGGTGTTAATGATGCAGGCGTAAAAGTACCATTAATTATTATAGCATCAGGATTAGATGGAGAGGCTTTAAGTGCTTTTACCATAAATAAAGCTAAAGGTATATTACCAAATATAGCATTAAGACTACATGGAATACCATTTGACAAAACCCAAACATTACAAGATTTACAATCAGTAGTGGGAGGAACTGTTATTAGCCAAACAACAGGGTTAATGATGAAAGATTTTAATTCATCTATGTTTGGGCATACAAAAAAAATAGTTACCAATGAAAACACCACCTTATTAATGAGTAGTGCTAAAGGAGACACTATAAATGAAAGAATTGAACAACTTAAAGAACAATTAAGTTTAATAGATAATGACGAACTTAAAAAATCAGATTTAAAAGCACGTATAGCGAGATTGTCAGGAGGTATTGGAGTTATTTATGTAGGTGGTAAAACAGAAGCAGAAGTATTTGAGAGAAAAGACCGTATTGATGATGCTATTGGAGCGACAAAAGCTGCTATGATGGAAGGTGTTATTGCAGGAGGAGGCGTTGCTTTGTTAAGAGCAGTAAAAATGGTTAATGTAAAAGGAGTAAATAAAGACCAAATAAAAGGAATTGAAATAATCGTAGATAGTCTTTCATCACCTATTTATCAAATATTAAAGAATGGTGGGTACGAATCATTAAGAGCAAATAAAGTTATAAAATCGTTACTTGAAAGAGATTTTAACATAGGATTCGACATTAAGAACGAATTAGAAGTGGATATGGTTGCAAATGGAATTATAGACCCTTTTAAAGTAGTTAGAAACTGTATAGAAAATGCTACATCTATTGCAGGTTTGATATTGACAACAGAATGTGTAATTAACAACAAAGGAGATAATTCGACTGTGGATATGGTATAAATACCTATCTTTGTATTGTTTTTTGCATACATGAGTTTTAAAGTTTGATTATTCTCCTAGACTAAAAGTTTAGGAGAATTTTCTTTTTAATATCTTTGTAAAAAAAATACTATGAATAAAGTAGGTAAAACAGGGCAACAAAATCGTATGGCAGGAAACCATCCATCATACAAAGAAAAAGGGATGAGCGAAGAATCAAGGCAAAATAAAATAGCCTACGATAAAAAATACCAAAAGAAAAAAAGTAAGTATAGGGCTGTATTGAATAAGAAAAACAGAGATGCAGGGACTTATGGAAATGGAGACGGTATGGATATGAGCCATTATAAGAACGGTGAAATACATAAAGAGAATCAATCTGCAAATAGAAGTCGTAACGGACATGATAAAAAAAGCACTAAAAAATAGTTAATATTAAATTATTTTCAATTACCTTTGTATTTGTAAAAAATTATTAATATAAAAAAACATAAAAATGGCAGCAATAGCGTTAAAAAAATTATCAGATTCGTCTGGAATCACAATAGAAGAAAGTAATATTGTAATAGTTAGAGCAATCACAGGAGGTTCTCATATAGAGTATATCCATGAAATATCAGGAAGAAGAGATGGTGTAAAAGTAGCAAACACCCCCGCTGAAATTGCTGGAGTATCCGCAGGATTAGTATTAATAGTTTTAGTAAATAATTCAAGTGTTGCTACATATATAAATATGGAGAGAATTATTGGATTGTCAGAATCAGGTGGTAAGGCTGTTGTTAGTTATAATGCTGGTGGTGTAAACAAAGCAAGATATGTATCAACAGGAACAAAAGCTACTTTTCAAACAGCTATCTATGCTAAACAAGGGTATTCCACTTACGCAGTTGCTAGTTATAGTGGTGATAATATTATATTAACACCAGCAGTAGGTGATGTAACATCTATATTTACGGTTGGTAGAATAATCACTGTTTACGGTGCTTTAGATGTAAATAACGACACTTACATTGTTGCTTCATCTGCTTATGCTAGTAATACCATTATTACTTTAGCAACAGGAACAGGAGTTCCGGATGATACTGATTTAACAGGTAGAGTAATGATTAAATCATAATTCACTATGGCAGGCGGTTTCTTTGCTGATTTCACATGACGGAGCATTAATAGAAATAGAAGTTCACCTATAATGGTAATAATAACAAATCAAACTAAAATCCTCTACAAATCGTAGGGGATTTTTTTATTCTTAATTAAGTTTTTTTTTTATTTTATTTTTATTAAATTTTGAGCATCTAATTAAATTAAAATGGACAGACCGAAATTTGTAAACGGAGAGCAAGGTAAATATATTCTATTCTTAGAAAAGCAACTTGAAAAGTACCAATCAAAAAAAACATTAGTCAATAGCTACCTTTCTTTAAAAAGTATGGTAGATGATATTAATACTATACTTAGGGATGGATTAGAATATCCTGATGGAACTAAGAAGCCTTTAATAAGCCATGAAACACTATCATCAAAAGACGACAAACTAATGGATAGGTTGTTTAAATTCGTGGATAACTTAGGAAAATACAACAAAGATTTAAAGGATATGGAGTTGGACGTTCTTCCTGAATTAAAAGAGCAAGAAGAAAATTACGGTGGAGATTTAGAGAAAGCATTACTTTCAGTAAGATGATTGATAACTACATAGGGCAATGGAATAGTAAAAGATTAATGCTTCAAAGTGAGTTTATAACAGAACGTCAGATTGGAGAAATTAAAGTGCACCTACCAAAACCTCCAGAAGATACCACTCAAATATTAAACCATGATGTAAAATCAACACATGGTGCAATCCTATCTAAATTGCAAAAATGGACACCTCCATATATTCCAACCGATAAAGAGTTAAAAGACTTACCCAGTAATGAAAGGATAGATTTCATACGTAGAGAATTAGACAGGAGAACCAATGGTGTGTTTTTTTATAATAATGGAGGAATAGAATACATAACAGGGAAGCATTATTTTTACCTAACCTATTGGAGAATGGAGGGTGTAGGGCTTCCTCATTTTAGAGATTCAAATAGAGATTTCTTTTATGTTTGGGATGAAGTAGAAAAAGATAAGGATTGTTTTGGACTCGCTTATTACACAAACAGAAGGGATGGTAAAACAAGTGTAGCAACAGAAATTATTTACGAATACGCATCAAGAACAAAAGAGGTGCATTGTGGTATTCAATCACAAACAAACAAGGATGCGAAAAACGTATTTAGAAAATTAGTGTTTGCATGGAAGAAAATGCCTTACTTTTGGAAGCCGACAGATTCAGGAGATAAAAATCCTAAAGAAGCGTTAAGATTTGAAGAGCCATCTACAAGAAGTTCAAAAGGAGATGCGAAAACATATAAAGAAGTGTTAGATTCGTTTATAGACTTCGCATCATCAACAGAGTCAGCGTATAATGGCTTTAAATTATCAAGGTATTATTGTGATGAGTTTGGAAACTTTACAGAAGGAAATGCTTATTCAAGGTGGAATGTTGTTAAACCATGTTTACAAGTAGGAGCAAAAATTATAGGGAAAGCAATCTTTACTACAACGGTTGAAGAATTAGAGAGAGGAGGAGGCAAAGCTGCTTATGATATTTATAAAGATTCAGACCCAAATAATAAAGGTGCTGACGGAAGGACTGCATCAGGACTTTATAGATTATTTAAACCAGCGTATTACGGCTATGAAGGATATATAAATGAATATGGATATTCAGATATTGACGGTGCAAAGAAACATCTAATTGCAGAACGGCAAGACAAAGAAGGTGCTGCTTTAGCTGAATTAACAAGAAAGTTTCCTTTTAATGTGAAAGAGGTTTTTCAATCAGCTTTAGGTAGCAATGTATTTCCTGTGTTTAAATTAATACAACAGAGAGAATGGAATATGGATAACGGTAAAGTCCCAAGAAGAGGAAATTTTATTTGGGAAAATGAAGATGAAAGGATTGTTAAATTTGTTGATGACCCACAAGGAAAATCGGAAGTGAGTTGGCTACCTAGAGAAGAAGATAGAAATAAACATGAAGTAATAAGGGATTTACCAAGTCCTTTATTTAAGAATTTAGGTGCATTTGGAATTGACCCTTATGACCACAGAACAACAGTTAACGAGGGGTCTATGGGTGCTTGTGCAGGATTTAAAAAATACGACGTAATGAATCCTGAAAATAGTAATTGTTTCTTTTATTCATACTTAAATAGACCACCAAAAGAAACTATATTATATGAAGATTTAACTAAGGCGTTTATCTTTTATGGTATGCAAGGATTGATTGAAAATCAGAAATCAGGAATGATTAATTGGATGAATGATAATGGATTTAAACATTATATAATGAAAACCCAGCAAGGAGATTATTCTAAAAACACAAGTAGAAAGTTCATTGATGGTGTATCGACAAGCGGTGTAATGATAAGAGAACAAATGATTAGCAACTTAAACACTTACATATACGACTTTATCGGGCGAATATCTCCTGATACTCAAAGAAATTTTTTAGGTGTAGAAGATAAAAATATTCAAATAGATTTACATGGTGTTTGTCCTTTTGAAGAAATGTTATCAGATTGGGAAAAATTTGATGCTAACAAATGGACTGATTACGATATGGCAGTAGCAACCATGTTGGCTAAATTAGCAGTTACTCCTGTACGTAAAAAAAGAGAAGAAAAAGAAGGTAAAGTTGAATTGTCATTAAGTTCATTTTTTAAATCATATAAAATTTAGTATATCAATATTATAGACTAAAGAAATTTATTACCTTTGTGAAAAACTATATTAGCATGAGCGAGAAATCTAATTTTCCAAACGATAACATAAGTCCATCAGAGAAAGCAAGTAAAAAATATGGTATTAAGATAGGTCAAACCATTATGTCTAGTGGTGTAAAGGCAGAATATTCTACTAATAGGGTTAAGAACATAAGAGAAAACAGACAATATGGTTCAAACAACCAAAGTGTTGACCAATACAAACCTTTATTAAATGCTACGATTGACACACAAGGAATGTCGTTAATGAATATTGATTGGAGTATATCAACTCCTGCAAAGAAAATGATTGATACGGTAGTTGGTGGTTTATTAAATCAAGACCATAAAATTCAATTTAACTCTATATCACCATATTCAAGAACAAAAAGAGAGAAAGATAGAGATGCTTTTTTTATGCAAATATTAATGGAAAGAGAAATGGCTTCTATTGAACAAGAATCTGGGATAACTTTAATAGAGAAAAAGACTAATAACCCTAAAGATGCTGATGAGATAGATTTGTATATGGATATGGAATACCGACAACCTATTGAAATAGGAATGGAAGAGATAGTTGATTTTGAATTATATAATAATGATTGGGAGAAGAAACATAAAACAAGAGTAATAAAAGATATTGTAGAAAACAACGAAGCACATTTAAGACATTACTTTGATGAAAACGAAAAAATAAGATTGAGGTATGTTGATTTAGAAAACTACTATGCACCACAAACGGTTGAGCCTGATTTTTCTGATGTAGATTATGAAGCTGAATTAATCTTTATGACTATTAAAGAGTTAAAAATAAGAGATACTAAAAAAGAGATTACTAATGAACAATGGAAAGTTTTAGCTGCATCTAATTCTTCAAAAAATGGGAATCCTTATTTTAATGGATATAACCTTGATTATAACTTCGATGATTTTAGAATACAAGTTTTAGACTTTATTTGGTACACCGTTGACCAAACATATTGGGAAGAAAGTATAAGTAAAAACGGTAGATTATTCTTTGATAAAAAAAGTAAAAAAGGGGATAAAGAAAATGTTGTAGTTAAAGAGAAAGAAGTTTCTTACGAAGGCTTATACATTCCTCAATCAGAAATCATATTGCAATACGGATTGTCTCGTAATATGTTAAGACATAAAGACAAACACGATACAAACAAATTAAGCCCTAAATTAGTTCGTCGATACGTTTCATTTAAAATAAAAGGAAAGTCTATTGTAGATGTAATGAAACCTAATTTAGATACTATTCAGTTATTGGTTTTAAGAAAGAGACATATTATTTCTGAGGTAAATCCTACTGGTGTTGCTATTGATGTTGGTGGTTTAAAAGATGTTCTTGCTGTATTAAAAGAAACAGACCCAATGAAAATAGTGCAAACATATAAACAAAAAGGTATATTATTTTATTCAAGGACTGATGTAAACGGAGAGCCTACAAACGGTATTCCTATCCAAGAATTAACAAGTCCTTTTGCTCAATTATTAGTATCTTTAGACCAATCAATTATTTCAGAAGTTAATATTATACGTGATAACATAGGAATCAACGAAGCAAGAGATGGTTCTAGTCCTAATAAAGATGCGTTAGTAGGAATAGAAAAACTAAAAATATTAGCAAGTAACAATGTTACAAGAGAATTATATAATGCTTACCTAAATGGAATTTTAGCACCAATAGGCAGGGTAATATCAAGAATGGTTCAATATAAGGTTGTTTACGGTAAAGGTGTTGGAGAATATGAAGATATTATAGGTAAGATAGGGGTTAAGTCATTAGAATTTGCTAAAGACGTTGAAATGGCTGAATTAGGAATAAAAATTGAAGCATTACCAACAGCAGAGGATATTCAAGATTTGTTAAATATGCTTAACCTTTCTTTACAAAACCAAGAAATAAGACCAGAGGATTATTTATCGGTTAAAAACATTTTAAATGTAAAAAAGGCTACAAGATTTTTGATGCAACGACGAAAGAAAAATGCAGAAGAAAAAATGTTAGAGTTCCAACAAAGAGAACAAATAACAGCAGAAAGAGAGAAATCAGCAGCATTAGCATCAGCCGAAGCATCAAAAATAAAAGCAATGGGAGATGTTGAAGCTAAATCATTATTATTACAAACAGAATATAGACTAAAGAAAGAATTTAGTACTCATGAAAGAGATAATAAATTATCTTTGATTGATAGGGAAAACTATTGGGAAATGAAGAAAATAATAAAAGCCAATGAGTTAAAAATTGGAATTAATGAAGAAGACGATAATAGTATAAATACTGGTGGTGAAAAAGTATTTTCAGACCCTACACGTTCAGCTACAAGATTAGATGGAATGATGAATTAAGTAAGCCCTTACTTCACTTTAGATATAGTTTTGTCATACTAAGCCACAAGTTAATCTAATATAAAAGAATCAATAGATATATTATAATACTTCGCTAATTTATATAATGTAGATATAGAAGGATTATATTTTTCATCGGTTTCTAATCTATGTATATTACTTGCATATAAATCTGTTTCATTAGCTAATCCATATATGGTAAGACATTTACCTCTATCACCTAGAGAATTTATACGCAAATCATGAATATACTTGCAGTTTATTTTCATTTTGTACTATTAAATTAAATAATATATACAAAGCTAAGTATAAATATTCATAAATAAGTTTTTTTGAAGAAAAAAATATATAAAACTTTGTATGTTAATATACTAAATATAATCTAAATCCAAAAAAATGAGTTTGAATGTCGAGAAAGAATTAGAAGATTATGCTGCACAATCAAGGGCTGCGTACGAAAAAGAACATGCAGAAGATACTACTGATGTAGTAACAGAAGAAACAGAGTCGGTAACTGAACCTGTTATTGAAGAAACAAATCAAGAAGATATTGTTCTAGTTTCTAATGAAATTAAAACTCCTGATATTAAACAAGAAGAAATAGTTATTGAAGAAGACAAACCTATTAATATATCTAAACAAACAAAAGGTGAATTTGAATCAATAGACGATTTAGTAAAAGAATATAGGATATTAAAAGGGAATGTTATTACTGGTGATTCTATAATGGAGTTATTAGATAAACAAAGTCAAGATTCTTTTGGATTATCTTTTTCAGAGGTTGCAGCATGGAAGAATATTGATTACAGCAAAATGGACGAATTTGATGTTTTAGCAGAATATCAAGAGTTCAAAGACCCTGATATTACAGATATAGAAATAGATGCAGAATTATCAGAATTTAGTTTGTTAAATAAAACTGAAGAAGAAATTTCTAAAATGATTGAAGACGAAGAATTAACACAGTCTGAGTACGACAATACTCTTGCTAAGTTTACTAAAAGAGTAAGACAAGCAAGAACGGAATTAACTGATTATCGAGATAGTTTAGGATTGGATAAAATCAAAATAGGAGCAACATCAACTCCACAACCACAAAAACAAATAACAGAGGAAGAAATTAGAGCAGCTAAGGAAGGGTACACTAATTATCTTAAAAATGTTTCCAAATTCAAAATGGTTGTTGATGACAAGGACGGCACATCAATGGACTATATTTTAAATGATAGCGATAAAACCACTATTGCAGAAACAATATCAAATCCTCAATGGTTAGCTAATAGATGGTGTGATGCTGATGGCTCAATTAATCATTCTAAAGTCGTAAGAGATGCAAACATCTTAATTAATGCTACAAAGTTAATAAAAGCTGCTTATAGCGAGGGGGCGAACAGGGCTTTAAAAAACCACGTAGTTAAAGAGGATAATATCACTCTAGGACAAGCAAGACAAGTTCCGTCTAATGAAATAGGAACATCATTAACATCCATATCAGATAAACTGATGGATTAAACTTAAAAAATTAAAAAAATGGCATACGATAGCGGGTCAACAAATGCGTTTAATCAGTACAACTTTATGTCCTTCGGTGGACTACATAAGCCTGATAACGAATCAGAATTAGTAAGACCTTTTAACAATACCCTAACAGGTATTTGGGATTTGGCGGGAGCAAAAAAAGCAACAACAGGTAAAGAATTTACATGGTTTCAATCTAAAAGGTTAATGCCTTTAGTTAAAGCATCATGTACAGGTGCAGGTGCAGGTGCGGCAGTAACGTTCACATTATCATCAGGGGTACAAACATCCTTTGGTTCTTTTTCTCCTTATAACACAGGAACAACAGCAACAACAACAGGAACACCAGTAAGAAAATGGGATATTTTGCAACTTCCTCCAGTTACAGGATTAGCATCAGCAGGTTCTTATGTGCAAGTAATAGTTACAGCAGTAACAGCCACTACATTTTCAGCAACACCTACTGATTCTACCGCATCAATTCCTACTTATACGGATGCTGAATTAATCATTATTGGTAATGCTTACGGTGAGGGTTCTGTATTAGGTGGTGTATTAAGTTCAAAATACGATAAGTTTACTGAAAACTTACAAATCGTTAAACACAGATACCAAGTAACAGGAACAGAGAAGTTACAAGCTAGATGGGTTGATTTAGGTGGTGGTAAAGGCGGCAATGTACTACCTGCTGAAAAAGATGCTTACTTACAATTCTTAAAACTTCAAGATTTAACCTTGTTGTTAGGAGAAAAAATGAATAACGTAGCTTTATCAGATGACTTTATTGATGGTACATTAGCTACTGATTCTCCAATAACAACAACTAATGGGTTAATTAGACAAATCTTAACAGGTGGTCAAATTCTTGATTATAGCAATATTACAGGAGTAACATTGGCTGACCTTTACGATTATAATACTACTCTTGATAAAGAAGGTGGAGAGAGAGAAAATATGTTACACTTAGGAATCAACATCGACCAACAACTTGATAGAGAAATTGGAGATAGAGTTGCTAATGGTTCTATTGTTTACGGTATCTATAATTTTAGTGATGAGAAAGCTGCTAACTTACAATTCTCTAAATTAAAATTAGGTGCGTTTATTTACCACCAACGTTGTTTAGAAGCGTTAAATGACAGACAAAATACTGGTGCTGAAAATTATGGTTATTCTTATGAAGCAATAGTATTACCAATGGGTACTGATAAAAAACTAGGCTCTGGTGAAGAATCAGGTAAAAAAGTAGCTACTGTTAGAAAACGCTTCTTGGCTAACTACGGAGAATCGAGAGAATCAATGATTGTTTACTACGATGGGTTTAAACAATCTGATGAAGGTTTAGATAGAGAGGAAGTAAGATACCAATGTGAAATCGGTGTTGAAGTACAAGCACGTAACAAAACAGGTTACATGAGAAGAGCGTAATTAATACGAGTAAAAAAGGGGAGGAGATTAACTCTTCCCCTTTATTTTATATAATTTAATCTAAAAAAAAACAAATGAAAGAAATGGAAAAGAATGTTGTGTTCATGTTAACACAAACACCATCAAAAACACCACCTTATTTCCCTCCATCAGTAACTATTACAGGAATGTCTAAAGTTATTGATATTGAAACAGGAGAAGAAAGAATATTAGTTTATAATCCTGCATCAAATACAATATGGGGTGATAAAATGACTAATCTGAAAGACAAAGATTATCCTAAATTTGTCAACATAAAGTTTATTAATGGATTTAGAACTGTATCGTCAAAAGAGCAAAATCTGTTAAAATTTCTAAGGCTATCTGGATGTAACGAAGCAAATAATGAAACTAGAGTATTGAACTCTGTTTTGTTTAGAGAAATAAATGCAGAAAAAAAAGCATCAAACACTTTAGATGATGTTAGGTTGTTGGATAATGCTAGATACTTTGCTTCAAATGCTGATATAAAAGAAGTTAGGTTATATGCTTTAGCATTAGCAAAAAATGCTGGCGAGATTGCTCAATTACAACAAATGAGTGATTATGAGGTTAGACTTAATTTAAGATTTAAAGCAGAGAAAAACCCAATAGCTTTCTTAGAAAACATGAAAGACCAAGTGTTAATTAACAAGGTTAAAATTATTCAAGCCATTTATAATGATACTATTGTATTGAATGAATCTAACAATACGTTATCATGGAAGAATGGAAATGAATTTTTAGTTCCGCCATTAGGAATGGATGTTGTTAAATACTTATCTGAAATGTCTGTTAAGCATGAAAAATATGCTAACTTGTTAAATGATATTATAACAGCAAGTAACGGAGAATCTAAAGAAATAATAGGTAAAAAAGAAAACCATAAAGCTAATTCACAAGTACAAGATAAAATTGTTTCAAAACACACAGAAAGCCCATCACTTAGTGAAGAAGAAAACGAGGATAAAGAAGATGTAGAAAATATAATTGAACGATTAATTGATGTGGGCGTATTAGAGGTTTCTACAAACAAAGTATGGCATACATTTAAAAGAGGAACACCCGAAGAACGTAAGTTTAAAAGATATTTAGGTTTTAGAGATGCGTTAAAAAATGATGTTGATTTTAAAGCAAAGATTGATGCTATATTGAATTGAAAATTAAATAATTAAAAAAATGAAAGAGAGGTGTTATCATCTCTCTTTTTTTGTTTATCTTTGCAAGTAAAAATATACAACAGACAAAATGGCTTTAACCACAACAGATTTTCATTCATATTTTCGATATGATTTTACAACCCCTTACGAAATAAGATTTGATGATACAACCCCTTACGAAATAAGATTTGATGATACAACCGATTACGCAACACAAGGTGTGGCTACATCAGATGTAAAGGTGCTAATAAAATGTTCAACAGCTAGTGGAGGGGAGTTTTATAATAACGTAAATATAAATACACCTGACATTGCCCCTAGTGTTTCGTTAAATAGTGCAATAACAATACCCTTACCTTTAGGGAATAATTCTTTACCGTTACAAGATGCTTATACATTTACTTTTAAAAGTTATGTAAGTGGTGTTTTAACGGTAACAAAAGTCAAAACATTTACTTTAAATTATTCTCGTCCAACAATAAATATTAGTATGGAGGTTGATTGTATCACTCCATTACTTACAGCTAATGACGATACTAACTATACGGTAAATCTAGTAGCACCAACAATCGTAAGAGCTTTTAAAATACATTACCCACCATCATTACCAACGGCTGATGTAACTGGTACTGGTGTAACATTGTCAACAAGTACATTTTACACGGTAGCTAATTCTTCAATAGAACATTCGAGCTCTTTAACATCTACATTGACTTATGATTTTGGAGGAGGTTTTTATGTAGCCGATATTATTACAGGAAGTGAAGTTATTAAAGTGGCTTGTACAGGAGATTTGTGTGATATTTATTGTTGCATAAGAAGTCAATGGAATAGATATTTATCTTATGAAAAAGATAAGAGTAATAGTGTTCAATCAGCAAGAGAACTTGCTATTTTTTATCAAATTACAGGATTAGCTAATCTTGTCGGATTGGCGTTAAGATGCACTAAGTCAACTCATATTTCAGACTATGTGGCAATGATACTAAAACTAGCTGATTGTGATGCTGGTTGTAGTTGTACAGATGGAGAGCCACAATTAGTAACAGGATTAGGAGTGGGCGGTAGTTCAATAACCGTAGTAGCAGGTAAAGGAGTATCAGTAAGTTTATCAGGAGGAGCATATACAGTATCACTATCAACAGTAAATATTGCTAAATTAGCAGCTACATATAATACAGTAGTAGCAGCAGGAACAAATATATCAAGTGTAACATCTAACACAGTAGTATCAGGAAACGTAACCACTACTACATATACAGTAAATTCAGTAGATACAATAACAGATGGATTGTATGTTGATGTAACAATCTCGTTCTCGTCTGGGTACGTTCCTTCATACGTAATTAATAAACAAAAAAGATACGGTACATCTTTTAGGAGTGGTCTTACAGATACTTTAGGATTTTCTCCTTTCATAGATATTTCAAACATTGGTTCTGCTGCGGATTGGCAAAACAATACAGTAACAATGAAGATTCAAAACTTGTTTAGTGGAGCATCAGTAAACTATTACCCAGAAGTTCAAGTTATTTCTGAAAGAGTGAAGGCTTCTAAATCTGGATTAACACAATCTAAAAGATTTTTTGCAGACATATACAACACAGATACAAATTTCTTTAATCTAAGGTTTATAAATGGAGCATTAGGAGCCGCATCCGGAACTGAAATGGATGTACTATCATTATTAAGATTAATATTTAAAATACACGCATAATGGGTAAAGGAATACAAGATATAGGAAATGGTTTAGGATACATATATGTAACAAGTCCGGATGGGCATATACAGTACACATACGAAAACACACCAGATAATGTTAGAAAAGTAAAGTTAGATGGTGTAAGAGCAGCTTCTATTGGAGGAAATAGGTCTTCAACATCCATTATTACTGTAGGTACTCCAACAGGTAATGGTGCGATAACAGCTATAACTATAGGTGTTGACAATGCAATAGATATAGCTGTACCAATATTTTATATTGCAGAAATAACAGCCGAAGATCTTGCTCTGTTAATTGTTGATAGGATTAACAATTATTCATTAGGTTCTTTAAAAACAAAATATTCAGCGATAAGAGTAGGTGCTACATTGTATATTATAGCAGACACAACGTTAGGGGTTATTAACAACACCGTTCCTTCGTTAGTAAATACTGGTAATTGGACATATACTGTAGTTCAAGAATTTGGAGGGGGTAGTTCAATGTCTGAGATTTGGGATGAATCTTTTGGGTATAATTTTTATTTAGATGCGGATTATGGTGCTACACAATGTAGTGGTGGTGGTGTCGCAACAGTTAGTTCAATCTTGAACGCAATAAATATAACTGCTTATATTGTAAATATAGGGTTACAAGCATCACTACCAAAGACCTTAGTAACACTAGCTAATAATGTGCTTGTTTCAGACAGGAAATCATTAGTTTCTATAGTATATATTACAGGTGAGAGCGCTGCTAATGACGAATTAGACAGTATTGCTTTAAAAGGTTCTGTCGAAGGTGATAGAATTATATTAACAGGTAAAAATAATATTACAATAAGGAGTGGATTTGGTAATATAGAGTTACAAACATCAACATATTTAGTAACAGGGACATCGTTTTTATGTTTGATTTACTCTTCATCAACAGGAACGTGGTTCGAGTTAGGTCGCTCCGTAATGGAAGTTTCCGATAATGGAATAACAACCGTTAAGATTTTAGACTTAGCAGTTACTACTACTAAAATTAATGATTTAGCAGTTACTACTACTAAAATTAATGATTTAGCAGTTACTACTACTAAAATTAACGACTTAGCTGTTACTACTACTAAAATTAACGACTTAGCAGTAACCACAGCAAAAGTAGAAACTACATTAAAAACAGATTTAATATTAGTACCTATAAGTTGGGATTCTAATAGAATAGGCGACCACAAAATCATTATTCCTTTTCCTTGTACGATAAATAAAGTGGATGTATATTCAGACGGTTTAATAGCGGGGGTAGATGATGCTAACGCTAATTTCAAAAATAATGCGTTGTTATCTATGGGGGTTATAACGTTTAATGCAGGAGATAATATTGGCACAGGATATTCTTTTACACCAACTACAAACAATACATTTACAGCAGGTCAAGTATTAACTATTACAACAACAAAACCAACGCCAGGTGGTAATGCAAAAGCATCTATTCAAGTAATTAAATCTTAATGGCTAAAATCCAGTTAATAGAATCTTTGTGTGGAAAAGTATTAGATTGGATGTAAAATAAGATAGAACAAAATAATAGTATAAACGCTATTGAAGAAGATGAGAAATGATAAACATAGATAAATTCAAAACATTTTTTTATACCGTAGCAAATAAGAATGGTAGGGGTACTTTAACGCCTACTCAATTCAATTCTTTAGTTTCGCAAGGCGTGATGGCTTGGTATAATAAAAAAACAGGTGCAAGAGATGGTAATGGGTTAAGTTTATCTGCTATAGAAGTAAACCAACAAGGGATAGAAGACTTAAACGAAATCAAAGAAGAAAGACAATTATTATCTACAATGGGAGAGGTATCAATCCCTGATGGCACTACTTACGACTTAAACGGACAGTTAGCACCATCTTATTGGACTTTTGGTGCATTATCTTATATATTTTTTCATACAGATAAAGGTGGAAAAAAAACATCAACAGAAAGACCTATTGAAATAGTAAAAGATAATGAGTGGTTTAAAAGAACGAGTAGTAGTATTATTGCTCCTGACATGAAAAGACCGATTGCTCGATTTGTAGGCTCTAAATTACAAGTGAAACCAAAAGTTATAACTAATGTTAACTTAAATTATTATCGTTATCCTAAAACTCCTAAATGGGGTTATACAATAATTAATAATCGTCCTGTTTATGATAGTGTTTCATCAGTAGATATTGAGGCGAAAGAAGATGCTTTCAACGAAATAGCAATGATTACATTAGGATTGTATGGTATTAATTTAAGAGAGCAAGAGTTAGTTAATTATACAGCAGTAAACGAAAATAAAGGAATCTAATGTTAACAACAAAAAGGAAAATAGCAGAACAAATACTACGTATATTAAAGAAGTTTACAGATGAATCTGATATTGATGAAAGAGAGTTAATGATTGCTACACACCAATCTTTATCAACCATTGTAAGGAACAGATATTTTCAAGGCAAGCAAGATGAAACAGGTGAAGTAGATGGTTCACTTTATTATACTATTCACAATAACGAAATATTGGAAGACGACAATATAGGTTATCATATTAAAACCCCATCAAGTGCTATTGCTTTGCCTTTTGGTATTGACATATCAAGAGTGTGGACAAAGAAAGGGCGTGGTTTTATTGAAGTACCTAAGAATTTTAATGATATGTACTACAACATGGAAACCTCTATGTTAGCAGGACTTATTGGATTTTATAGAATAGGTACTGATTTAATATTTGTTAACATGACAGATGTTAATAAGCCTGAAAAAGTAAGTATTACATTATTATTACCTTTTGGAAGTTTAGATGAGGACGATGAAATGAGTTTGCCTGCTGACATGGTAGATGAAATTACAGAAATAGTTTTTATTAAATTTGCTAAAACATTACAAATACCAACAGACGAAAAAAACGATTCAAACGATAACTAATTATGGACTTCACATTAGATAGAATAGTAAGGGAATTTATGGTAGATGACTTAGGTCTTGATGCTATTGATAGACGTTATTCACGCTTCCTTTCTTTAGCCATAAGTGGGTTAAGAGATTTGTATTACGATAATGTAGGAGGTTTGATTAAGGAAGTTGTATTAGACGTTAATGATGATGACACAGTAAGTTTGCCTAGCGACTACATAGATTATCATGCTATTGGAGGAGTGAAAAATGGACAGTTTTTATCATTAGGAGTTAACAATAACTATGCAGACGTTTATAAAGATGATTGTGGAGATAAAATAACACCTACTAATGAAACCGATAGTATAGGATATATAACTTATTATTCTTCAAGAAATGATTTAGGAGAAGACTTAGGAAGACATTTTGGAACAGGAGATGGATATAGTTCTATTGGAGAATATAAGGTTTATAGAGATAGAGGTTATATTGCTTTAAATAATTCAAGTGCTACTCAAATTGTATTAAGGTATAAGGCAGACATAGAATCAGTAGATGGAGATTTTATAGTTCATCCTTTTAATGTAGAAGCAATTAGAGCGTGGATTTGGAATAAATATGTAAGCAGGTCAAGAAGCCACAATTTAGGACAAATACAATTAGCAGACAAGGCTTACAAAGAAGCAAAGAAAAAAGCGTTAAGACGACATTATGCTTTTAACATTAACGAGTTTGTTCAAGCATGGAAAACAGGACAAAGAAGCAGTCCTAAATTATAATAATGGTGATAGATAATAAATATTTTGTGGGTGGCTTAAATTCAGATGATGAAGATAGACTTATTCCCAATGGTGATTATCGTTATGCTTTAAATATTCGTAATTCTAAGAGTGATTCTGATTCACAGGGTGCGATAGAGAATGTGAAAGGTAATATTGTTTGTTATTATGATTTTTTAGTAAATGGCATCTATAAATGTATAGGTGCTTATGATGACAATTTAAACAATAAAATATATTGGTTTGTTTGGAGTGATGTTGGCAACCATTTAATATTGGAATATAGTGTTGTAAATAATACTGTAGCTGCTGTTATTTTCGGAACAGCTTTAAACTTTCAAAAAGACAAGTTAATCGTTGAACAAAACGTAGCTATTATAGATGGTTTGATGTATTGGCTTAATGTAAAGCCATACAAAATAAATATAGAAAAAGCTAAAGCAGGACAAATTAATGGCTTTAATGAACAAGATTTATTGGCAGTAAAAAAATCGCCAACATATCCACCAACAGTTATTTTTGAAACAGATAGTACAAAAAAACAAAACAGCGTAAGAGGTAAACTATTTCAATTCAGATACCAATGGGTTTATGATGACAGTGAAGAAAGTGCATGGTCGCCCATTTCAAAGGTAGCCACACCTTTAAATGAAGGACAATTTAGACCTAATGGTTATTATCCAACAGAAATAAATAATAATATAAGGGTAGATATTGATTTAGGTAGCAGTCTTGTAAAAAGAGTAAGAATAGCATTCAGGGAAAGTAATATTGGCGACTTTTATTTATTTAGAGATATTGATAAATCTTTAACTCCTCCTCCATTAACAACATCTTTATCATATAATTTCTTCAACGATGAAGTATATATACCATTAGACAATAATGGCAATAAAGGGATGAGGCTTTTTGATTGGATGCCCTTAACAGCGAACGCACAAGCATTAATAGACGGAAATAGAATTGCTTACGGTGGAATTACAGAGGGTTATGACCCTGTAAATATAGATATAGATATTACACAAGTAACAGGAGTGCTGCCAAAATTGCCACCACCCAAAGCTACCGTAACAATAAATAATCAATGGGCGTATGGGAATATGTATGGGGTTAATGTTGGTGATTTTAAAACTTATTTTACTGAAGGACGGGAAGTAACCAATACCTTCACCACCTACAATCCTTTTCCTAATACTTATACACAACCCAACCCTTATTTCACTTACTACAAAATAGTAGATAATACGCAAAATGTTCAATGGTATAGAGAATGGATTAATAACTGGTCTGGTATTGGAGGTTATAATTATGCAAAATTATATAATTTAACAGAAAAAAAAGACAGCACAGGTGCATGGGGTAATGATGACCCAAATATATGGGTAACAGATGTTCATACTTTAGAGGTTATACTTGATAATAATCTTGGTGCTTCTATAAGTGAAGGAGCTAGGGTAATTATTAAAATAAAAGCTGAATGGTATAACTTTAAGTCTTTAACAACCAACTATCGGATTTTTACTTTACAAGAAACAGCTGTAAATGGAGATACAGCAAACAGTGTACTAAGTAGGTTTAGGACACAAATAAATACTTTAACATATATAGACCCATTTGTAGAAATAAGTTTTAGCAGTTCTGTTGGGGGTTGGTCTAGGGGTTTAAATAGTAATGTAGGTAGTAATTCAGCTGTTTTAGGGGTTCAAATAAAAGGGATTGTGCCTACTGATAAGGTAGTGGTAATGGATTTTTTAGACCGATTTATGACTAACGAATCAGGATTCCCTTGTCTAATAAATACACAAACAATAGGCATACAAACATTAGCAGATTGGACTGCTAAAAGTGAGAAAACGCTCAAAATGGGTGCTAAACATGGTATAGGTATTGTTTATAAAGATTATGCTGGAAGAAGTGGTTTAACAAACACGGAAACAGAAAAAAATTTTTACGTTAAATTTCCAACAGAAAGATTAATTCCAAACGACTTTATTACTGATGTCATTTCTTTAAAAGTTAGTGTTAACCATAAAGCCCCATTATGGGCTGATACATGGCAAATAGTCTATACAGGCAACCAAACCATAGAAAAGACAGATGGGATTTTGGGGTATAAAGGATTTATCCAAATTAGATTAGATGCTGTAATTCAAGACCCTTATATTAGTAACGCATACCGTTCATCCATCACATTCATCACAACATACAATGATTCAACGGCAGAAAATTTATTTTTAGGCTATGGGTTTTCAAAAGGCGATAGAATTAGATTTTTAAAGGATAGTAACGACAATTATTATCAAGAATATATTGATGTTGAAATTATATCTTACTCAGCTGGTCAACAATTGGTTTTTAAGAAACCTAGTGTTGTAATATCGGGTTCTCCAGTAGTAGAGATATATTCTCCCAAGAAAGAAAATACTAATGAATTTTACTATGAGGTGGGTGAAGTTTATAAGTGTGTAGATGGTTTACATTATGGTGATATTAATCAAGTAGAAGATATTAACGGAATAATAACTACTCCCGCTACCGTTACATTGGATGATATTGGAGATGTGTACCTAAGATTTAGAACGTCCCCTATGAATACCCAAGTAGAAGATTATGGATATTCAGATTTCTATAAATCTGATTCATGGGATAAAGGACGACCTAATATTGTAGATAATAATATAAAACAGATTTATAGACCTAGTACGATAAGATACTCACAACCATATATTCCTGAAACAAATATAAATGGGCTATCAAGATTTGATGATTTTGATTTTGAGGTTTACGAGCGACTATACGGAGATATTAGATTACTATACCCGTCTGACAGGTTATTAAATGTATTTCAACGTTTGAAAGTTGGCAGAGTAGGTGTTAGTCAAAGTGTAATTTATAGTGCTGATGGAACTTCTGCTGCTGTATCAAGGGTTAACAAAGTATTGAACGAAATTGTTTATTATGCTGGAGAATATGGTATTGGAGATAATCCCGAATCATTTGCTGTATATGGTAATGCTAAATACTTTGTAGATGTAAAAAGGGGTGTTGTTTGTAGATTGGGTGCAGATGGTATTACTACAATATCTGAATACAAAATGCACAATTACTTTAATGATATATTTAATGCTCTAGATACTAATTCCTTACCATATAAAGTTATCGGAACGTATGATGTTAGATTTGATGAATACATAATACACATCACTAACGGAATTATTCAAGAAACATTATCTTTTAGTGAGGGTAAGAATAGATGGGTATCTTTTTATTCATACTACCCTGAATATATGATTAGCAATAGAATAGGATTGATTAGTTTTAATAAAGGACAATTATATAGACATAATGAAAATATGTTGTACGACAACTTTTATGGATTAACTTATAGTTCTAAAATTAAATTCTTATGCAATTTAGACCCTAATAAGATTAAAGTTTTTACTACTATTACAGAAGATGCTACGGAAGTTTGGGATATGAGTGAAGCTACAAATCAAAACGGACAAAAGACAAGTCTAATTGCTGATGATTTTGATGATGTTGAAGGTGTTTATAAGGCTGCATTATTAAAAGATGAAAACACTCCTAATGTTGCTGTACCTTTAATTGAAGGCGACGAAATACGTGGTCATTCCTTAACTATTACTTTAGAAAACGATTCAACAGGTTTTGTTAAATTATTTAGTGTAGGAGTAGGTGTAACATTAAGCGAACTTACCAACAGATGATGGTTTTCTTAGATATATTATCAGTTGTAGGAATTGTTTGGATATTAAGCAGTTCAAAGATATGTAAGCCATTACGAGAATGGTTAACAACTAAATATAAATTATTAGGGGAGTTGTTTGGTTGTTGGGGTTGTTTGAGTTTTTGGGTAGCTATAATGTATTATGCTTTACCATATAAGGAAATACTGCGTTTTGTATTTATTTCTGTTTTAATTGCAATCTTTTTTCAAATACTTTACAATAAATTAAAGTGAACTACACACCCACAGTATAGCTGATGGGATGGGTAGTTCACTTACCAAACTTCAATCTAAAAATCTAACAAAAATAGCCAACTAAATTATTTCAAACCATGGTAATAGTAACTGGAATGGCGAGGACAGGAA
>Ga0209002_10000711_pt1 | contig 26953 bp, 26 predicted proteins | sample Rifsed16ft2_FD_184010 | JGI IMG/M metagenome (GOLD analysis project Ga0209002, IMG submission 184010) | Soil microbial communities from Rifle, Colorado, USA - sediment 16ft 2 (version 2) | ecosystem: Environmental > Terrestrial > Deep subsurface > Rock core/Sediment | place: Rifle, Colorado... | reverse complement strand
GCGGCCCTGACGTATCTCTTGGGCGTGCGGGTGGGACTCCTGTCGCTGCCCTTTGGGGTGGTGGACCTGGGTCCCCTGGCTGGCCCCGTGGTGTCGGTCCTGTGGCTGGTGGGCGTGGTCAACGCGTTCAACCTGCTCGACGGCGCGGACGGCGTCGCGGCGGGATCCGCGTTCTTCTCGGCGACCGCGATCTTCATCATGTCCGTGACTCTCGGGCACCCGGCGATCGGACTGGTGACGGCCGCGCTGGCCGGGTCGCTGTTGGGGTTTCTCCCGTTCAACTTCCCGCCCGCGCGGGCCTTCCTGGGGGACTCGGGCAGCCTGGTGATCGGCTTCCTGCTGGCGGGCCTGGCGGTCGAAGGCTCCACCAAGGGGCCCACCCTGGTGGCGATCGCCGTGCCCGTGGTGGCCTTCGGCGTGCCGGTGTTCGACACGACGATAACACTGATCCGCCGTCTGGTGCGAGGCCGCCCCCTGTTCGAGGCCGACCGCGAGCATGTCCACCATCGGATGGCGCGGGCGGGACTCTCGCCCCGTCAGGTCGCGGGCCTGGTGTACGTGACCAGCGCCGTGTTTGCCCTGGCGGCGATGCTGTTCATCAACCCCGGGGTGCGCTCCTACGCCTTGGCGCTGGCCGTGGTCGGGCTCGGCGCGGGCCTGATCGCCCGGTACCTGCGGTTGCCCGAGCTCAACGAGCTGGCCCGGCTGGCGCAGCGCGGTCTGCTGCAGCCGCGGGCGATCGTGCTCAATGTGGAGCTGCGGCGGGGCGCCGAGCGGTTGGCGGAGGCGCATTCGCTGAGCGATCTCCAGGACGCGCTCGCGATCCTGTTTGGGCATTCGGAATTCGATCAGGTGCTTCTGGTGGTGGCCCCCGCCGGCGAGCCACGAGACCGCGCTCGCTGCTGGGTGCTGCAAGACGGGGTGTTCGTGGAAGCATCGCCGTCGCGCGGGCGGGATGAATGGGAGGTGGTGTGCCCGTTCGACGGGGACCGTTGGAGTGGCGAGCTGCACCTGCGGCGGCGTCTGGGGCGCCGGTCGCTGCTCCTCGATCTCAATCTCTTCCTCGACGTGGTGCAGCCCGCGCTGAACCAGGCCGCCCGGCGCATCGCTCTCACCGCCGAGCTCCGCGCGTGAAGATCCTGCACCTCTCCAAGTTCTACCCGCCGGACCCCGGCGGGCTGGAACAGGTGGTGGCACACCTGGCCGAAGGCGCGGCCGCCCGCGGCCACGAGATCCGGGTGATCGCGGCGACCGGGTCGGGATGGGTGCGCAATCCCGGCAAGCGCATCACGGAGCCGCCGCGCCGCGGCGTGGTCGTAGTACGGCTGCCGACCCACGGGGTCCTCTGGTCCCAGCCGCTCGCGCCCGGCTACCTGGCGGCGGCGCGCTGGCCGGCGGACGTGGTCTACGTGCACCATCCCCATCCCCTGGCGGACCTGGCGGTGATGCTTTCGCCCAGGCGCCCCACCGTGATTCTCCATCACTCGGACGTGCAGCGACAGCGGGCGGTCCGCCTGGCGTACGGACCGTTGGCGAGCCTGGTGGCGAGGCGGGCGGGCGCGGTGGTCGTCGCCACCAAGTCGCACCTGGACCACGCGCGGGACATTGGACGCGCCGGGCGGGCCAAGGCGCGCGTCATTCCCTTCGGCGTGGACGTGGCGCGTTTCGCCCCGCGCCAGCACCCACCACGGCCTCCGAGCTTCCCACCGCCTGAGCGTGGGGCCGTGGGGTTGTTCGTGGGCCGCCTGGTGTCGTACAAGGGCCTGGACGTGCTGGTGCGCGCCGTCCAGGGCTCGAATCTCAATGTGGTGGTGGTGGGCGGGGGCCCCCTGCGACCGGCGCTGGGCCAATGGGTGACGCAGGCGGGGGTCAGCGACCGCGTGATCCTGGCGGGCGAAGCGCCGGACGGGGCGCTTCCCGGCTACTACCAGGCCGCGGACTACGTGGTGCTCCCGTCCACCACGGCGGCCGAGATGTTCGGCGTGGTCCTGCTAGAGGCCATGGCCTGCGCCAAACCGATCGTGACGACGACGCTCTCGACCGGGGTTCGCGAGATCAACGTGGCGGGGGAGACGGGCCTCGAGGTGCCGCCGGGGGACGCGGACGCGCTCCGCTCGGCGATGCAGCACCTGGCCGGCGACGCGGCGCTCCGGCTACGCCTGGGCGAGGCGGGACGCGCGCGCGTCGAACGGCACTTCACGCTGGACCTGATGCTGGATGCCCACCTGGCGCTGTGTGGTGAGCTGGCAGGCCGGTGACCGCGCTCCGGCCAGGCGCCCCTGAGGTTCACCGCAGAGAACGCAGAGACGAACAGAGAGAGCGCGAAGAGAGACGGTGAATCCTCTTGATGGTCAGAATAGCCCCAGAGTCCAGGTCCCCTCTCTCAGCCGTAGGCCGGGCAATGGGAAGTGAATCTGATCCAGGACCCAGGCCGTTGGTCGCCACCAGCCTGCATGGATAGGCAGCCTCCGGAAGTTGAGGTCGAGCGACGCGTACCACTCGTGCACCGGGGGTTGTGAGGCCCAGTAGGGGACGGAATGGCCGACCGCAAACCCCAGCCAGCGTGGCCACTGGCCCAGGGAACCCAGTTCGCCGGGGGCGACGGCAAGGTAGTAGCGCTGACCCGCGTAATCGCTTTCGAGCTGGGGTTGCAACCCGGTCCGGCTCCGGAACTCGTCCGACGGCCAGTAGCTCACCTTGAGCGCGAACGCGCGAGACGCCGGCCAGGTGCGATGCGCCGCCGGGAGCGCGCTTCCCAGCGCGGTCCAGAGCATGTCGGGCCCGGAGAATCCTTTCCGCTGGTGCAGTCCGTCGCCGATCTCCTTAGGCAACGCCACGGCCAGCCCCACTACCGCGCCGAGCCACGCCGCCGGCACCGGAGCGAGGCAGGCCCAGCGAAAGGCCGCGGCGCCCGCCTGGGACGCGTGATACCCGAGCGCGGCGTGGAGCAGGCGGTCCTGACCGGCGCTCGGGCTCTGGTCCCAGCTGACGTAGAAGCCGGTGCGGGGTGTGGTCCACCAGTCGTCGTGACGCAGCACCATGGCGGTGGCCTCCGCGCCGGCGTAGAGCCCCCCGATCACCGCCAGCCTCTTGGCCCGCGCCGTCGGGCATGGCTGGGCCTGCGCGGCCCCGGCCACGCCGCACGCGGCGATGATCCACCACGTCGCGCGGTTGAAATGAGGTCCGCTCCAGGCCATATTCCCTTCCTCTCAGGGCCCTTAGCTCAGGTGGTTAGAGCAGCGGACTCATAATCCGTAGGTCGCAGGTTCAAATCCTGCAGGGCCCACGGAAGATACGGTGGATAGAGCGGCGAGGCGGACAGAGCGGATAGCGTGGATGGTGCAGGGGACCAGCCTAGAGGCGGTGTGCCCGGCGCCCCCCGACTATCCGCTCCATCCGACTCCCCGCTCCATCCGCCTGCCTCGGGTGGTTAGCTCAGCTGGTTAGAGCGCCGGTCTCACATACCGGAGGTCACTGGTTCGAGTCCAGTACCGCCCATCGTTGCGCCCGGCCAGCGCGGTTGGCTGCTGGCTGGGCGTTGCCGGTACACCCCGTCCCCTGATCATGACTCGCTCAACGGCTCCCAACCCGCGGCATCTGGCGGCGGACGCACGCAAGCAGCTTCGCTCGGCGGCAGCCCACTGGCCGCCTCGGCGGGCCACGGCGTTCTTCAAGCCGGACGAAGAGGTGTACACCATTGGCCTCTCGGCACCCAAGTTGCGCCAGGTCGAGCGCCGCCTGTACGGCTCGGTGCGCGCCTCCTGGGGCTACGCCGACGCGGTCCAGTTTGCCGACGCGTTGCTCCGGGAGCGTCACCTCGAAGGTCGCTCGCTGGGGCTTACGATGTTGGCGCGCTTTTCCCGCGACTTCGAGGCGGAGCTCTTCACCAGGGCGCACGACTGGCTCGTCGCCGACCTCTGCGACAACTGGGCGCTGACCGATCTCTTGGGGACCAAAGTGCTCGCGCCGCTGCTCCAACGCTTCCCGGCGCTGGCGGAACGGCTCAAGCTGTGGGCCGGATCCCGGAACCTGTGGCTGCGGCGGTCCGCCCTGGTGGCCCTGGTGCCGCTGGCGCGGCAGGGGCAACAACTGGCGCTGGCCTATAGCATCGCCGCCAAGCTGCAACCGGATCGCTCGGATTTGATCCAGAAGGCGGCGGGCTGGCTGCTCCGCGAGTGCGGGCGCACCAATCCCCGCCGGCTCGCCACCTACCTGATGGCGCATGGTCCCCGGGTGCCGCGGACCACACTGCGCTACGCCATCGAGCGGTTTCCCAAGGCCCAGCGCGACGAGTTGATGGAGCGGACGCGGCCGGCTGGCACGCCGGCGTGAGGGCGGCAGCAGCGGCAGGAGAATCGCTTCACACGCGTCGGCCGTTTCTGCCGTCACTGCCGTTTCTGCTGTTCTTGTTCTCAGCAGCCCCATTCTTCACCGCGGTCGCCCAAGACCGCCCCGCCTACCAGGCCATCAGTTGGTCCCGGGACGGCTCCCAGCTGGCCCTCACCGCCCGCGTGGGCGGCGGCTATCAGGTCACGCTGGTGAGCCTGGACCGCGGAGTGCCGGTGCCGCTCATTGACGAGCCCAGCTCCAGCATGTACGCCGCGTGGTCGCCGGACGGCTCCCGGATCGCCTTCAGCAGCGACCGAGATGGCAACCCGGACATCTACCTGACCCCCGCCGAGCGCGGGGATCTTACCCGCCTCACGTCGCACGCCGCCGCGGACCTCTACCCCACCTGGTCGCCCGACGGGTCCCGGATTGCCTTCTTCTCGAATCGGAACGGTAACTGGCAACTGTACGTGATGAGCGCCGATGGCTCGGACGTGCGCCAGCTCACCAGCCACGCCGGCAACGACTACAACCCGGTGTGGTCGCCGGTCGCCAATCGCATCGCCTTCGAATCCGCTCGCGGCGCGCCGGGCCTGCGCGCCATCTACGTGATTGACGCCGACGGCTCCCACGAGACTCGCCTGACGCCTGGGCGGACCAACGATCTCTTCCCTTCGTGGTCCCCGGACGGGAGCCAGATCCTCTACTGCACCGTACGGCTTCGCCGGGCCACGCTGGCGGTAATGTTCCGCGACGGGTCGTCGCAGCGAACCTTGGAGAGCGGCTGTTCGCCCAGCTGGGGCCCCAGGGGCGGGCGGATCGCGTTCGTCGGCGACGGTGGGGTGGCGGTGTACGTGATGAACCTCGACGGTCGAGGCCGGATGCGGGTCACCGGTCGCTGAGGTGGCCCGTGCTGCCAGCTCGGTGAGGCGGTAGGTTCTCGCCGTGCGTCGGAGGGAGTCGGCGGTGCCGTCCAGCGAAACGCTGCGCGTCGAGGCGCTGCGCGGCGAGATCGTCGAGTCGGTGCATCGGGTGTCGGTCGCGGTGATGGACGCCGACGGCCGGCTGCACGCCAGCGCCGGCGAGCCCGACTTCGTCACCTTCATCCGCTCCGCCGCCAAGCCGTTTCAGGCCCTGCCGCTGGTGGAGGACGGGGCCGCCCAGCGCTTCGGCGTCACCGAGGAAGAGCTGGCCTTGGCCTGCGCGTCGCACAACTCCGAGCCGGCGCAGGTTGAGGCCATCCGTGGGTTCCTCACGCGGTTGGGCCTGGCGGAGTCGGACCTCGCCTGCGGTCCGCACCGGCCGCTCTGGGCGGAGCTCGCCCTGGCTGACGCTGCCCGGGGTGAGTTCGCCGGAAATGAGGGCCCGCTGGCCAGCAACTGCTCCGGCAAGCACACCGCGATGCTGGCCCTGGCCCTGCACCACGGCTGGCCCACCCACGGATATCATGAAGCAGGGCATCCGGTGCAGCGCCGGTGCAAGCAGGTCATGGCGCACTGGGCCGATCTCCGGGAGACTGCCATCGGCGAAGCGGTGGACGGCTGCGGCGTGGTCACATTCGCCATTTCAGTGCGGTCGCTGGCGCTGGCGTACGCCCGGCTCGCGGGGTCGGACCAGGCGGCGCCCCGGAACGTGGTGCGGGCCATGATGGCGCACCCGCACCTGGTGGCGGGACAGGGACGGCCCTGTACCGCGCTGATGCGCGCGTACCCGGGCCGGGTGCTGGCGAAAGTCGGCGCGGAAGGGGTGTACGGCGCGGCGCTCCCGGAGCGGCGCCTGGGCATTGGCCTCAAGGTCGAGGACGGACACACCTGGGCGGCAGTGGTCGCGCTCTGGGCGGTGCTGGAGCAGCTAGGTCTGGACCCTCCGCCCCGCGTCACCCAGCCGATGTTCGCGGAGGTCCCGGTCCGCAACACCCGCGGGGAGGCTGTGGGCTCGCTCCGGGCGTCTGGGAAGCTCACGTTCGTTTGATACGGCCCGCGTACATTGGGTCCTCCAACAAGGCCCACCTGGCATCAAGTTTCGAGGGACCGAACGGATTCACCGCAGAGGGCGCAGAGGGGCGCGGAGGGCGCAGAGGTGGACCTGAATGAGCTCACCAGACAGATCATCGGGGCAGCGATTGACGTGCACCGTGCTCTCGGCCCGGGACTACTCGAATCCACGTATGAGGCGTGTCTGGCGCACGAGCTCGCCGAGCGCAATCTGTGCGTGGAGCGTCAAAAGGCGCTCCCGGTCACCTACAAGGGTGTAAGGATTGACTGCGGCTATCGTCTCGACTTGTTGGTCGAGCGGCAGGTGATCGTCGAGCTTAAAGCGGCGACCCAGATTGAACCAATCCACCAGGCCCAGTTGCTCTCGTACCTTAAGCTCTCCGGCTGTCCGGTTGGCCTGTTGATCAACTTCCACGCCACCCGTCTCACCAGGGGCCTCCGACGGTTCGTGCGTGCACTTCCCGAATCCGTCTCTGCGCCCTCTGCGCTCTCTGCGCCCTCTGCGGTGAACGTCCCGGATGCAGGTGACTAGGCATGACGTTCGTTGACCGGGCCATGATCCGGGTGACCGCGGGCACGGGAGGCTCCGGCGCCGAGTCCTTCCGCCGCGAGAAGTTCGTGCCCAAGGGGGGCCCGGACGGCGGAGACGGGGGCAGAGGCGGCAGTGTGTTCGTGCGTGCCGATCCGCAGCTCACCACGCTGCTCGACTACACCTACCACACGCACTGGAAGGCCCAGCGCGGCGCCCACGGCAAGGGGGCGAACAAGACCGGCCGGTCGGCGCCGGACCTCTACTTGCCCGTGCCGCCCGGCACTGAGGTCTGGGACGCCGCTACGGCTAAGCTCCTGGGCGAGCTGATCCAGCCGGATGACGTCCTGTGTGTGGCTCGTGGCGGGAGAGGCGGGCGGGGCAACGCCCGGTTCGCCACGCCCACGCACCGAACGCCGCGCGAGTGGGAGCCCGGAAAAGAAGGCGAGGATCGCGAGGTCGAGCTGGTCTTGAAGCTCATCGCGGATGTCGGCCTCCTGGGCGAGCCCAATGCCGGCAAGAGCACGCTGCTCTCCGTGGTGTCCGCCGCGAGACCTAAGATCGCCAACTATCCGTTCACCACGCTCACGCCCAACCTGGGTGTGGTGGGGTTGAGCGACGGCCGGTCGTTCGCCCTGGCGGACATTCCCGGCATCATCGAGGGCGCGCACGCCGGGCGCGGGCTGGGGGACCGGTTCCTGCAGCACGTCGAGCGCACCCGCGTCCTCGCCTACCTGGTGCCGGTGGACAGCCCCGATCCTCAGACCGGCTACGACATGCTGCGGAGGGAAGCCACCGCCTACAGCGAGGCGCTGGCGGACCGGCCGCACGTGGTGGTGCTCACCAAAACGGACCTGCTCCCGCCGGGCACGCCGCCGCCGGCGGTGGCGGCCCCCGAGGCGCGGGCCGTGCTCGCCGTCTCCGCGGTGGCCAGGCGCGGGCTGGCCGACCTGTGCGAGCGGCTGTGGGCGCTGGTACAGGAAGCCGTGGCGGCGGAACGGGCCGCGGATCCGTGAGCGGCGAAGCGTACGTCACGCTGGCCCTGGTCCCGGGAATCGGCCGGGCCCGCATGGATGCGCTGCTCCGGGCGTTCGGCTCGGCGGAGGCGGCGCTGGGCGCGTCGCTCCAGAGCCTCACCGGCGTGCCGGAGATCTCCCTGGCCGCCGCCACGGCGATTCGCGGCGCGGATCGCTCGGCCGGTACCAGGATCCTGGCGCGCGCCGCGGAGCTGGAAGCGTCGGTGCTGGAACCGGAGGACCCGCGGTTTCCGGCCGCGCTCCGCCAGATCCCGGATGCGCCCACGCTGGTGTTCGCGGCGGGGCGGCTCGAGTGGCTGGAGGCTCCCGGCGTGGCGATCGTGGGCAGCCGGTCGCACACGCGCTACGGCGCCGAAGCCTGTCGCCATTTCGCGGGTGGGCTGGCGCGGGCGGGTCTGGTGGTGGTGAGCGGCATGGCGCGCGGCCTGGATGCCAGGGCGCACCAGGCGGCTCTGGACGCGGGCGGCGGGACCATTGGCGTGCTGGGGAATGGACTGGGCGTCATCTATCCCACCGCCAACCGAGCCCTGTACCAGCGGGTGCGCGCCGAGGGCTGTCTCCTCACCGAATATCCGCCTGGCGAGCGCCCCCACGCGGGCAGTTTCCCGCGCCGCAATCGCCTCATCTCCGGCCTGTCCCGGGTCACCTTGGTGGTGGAAGCCCGGGAGCGCTCGGGGGCGCTCATCACCGCGGGCTGCGCCTTGAGCCAGGGTCGTGACGTGCTGGCGGTGCCGGGGCCCATCACCAGCCCGGTGTCGGTGGGCTGCAACCGGCTGATTCAGCTGGGCGCCAAGCCGGCGTTGGGCCTGCGGGACGTGCTCGAGGAATACGGCATCAAGCTTCCGGACGTTCCCTCCGCCGCGCTGCCGACGGATCTGAGCCAGGAGGAGCGTCGCGTACTCGACATCCTGGCCCTGGGATCGGAGCAGGTGGACGAGGTCGCGTCACGCCTCGGCCAGCCGGCAGCGGAAACCCTCGCCGTGCTCACGTCCCTGGAGATCCGGGGCCTGGTGGGGCAGGAGCCGGGGAAGGTGTTCCGGTTGTCGTGAGGCACGTCTACCTCCACGTTCCGTTTTGCCGTCGCCGCTGCAGCTACTGCGACTTCTCCATCGCCGTGCGACGCGCCATCCCGGCCCCGCAGTATGTCGAGGCGATTAAGCGGGAGCGCGACCTCCTGTTCGCCTCCGGCGAGTGGGACGAAGAGCCGCTTGAGACGCTGTACCTGGGCGGCGGCACGCCATCGCTCCTGCCTCCGGAGGCGATCGCGGAGCTGGTTGGGTTCTTCATGTCGGGCGCACGAGCCCGGGCCCCACGATCGTACAACGGACAACGGAAGACGGGGCGGGGCCGAGGGGTTGAGGTCACCATCGAAGCCAACCCGGACGATGTTACGCCGCCCGTCGCCGCCACCTGGCGCGCCGGAGGGGTGAACCGGGTCTCGGTCGGCGTCCAGTCGTTCAGCCCTGCCGTGCTTCGGTGGATGCACCGCACCCACGGCGCGGGGCAGGCCGCGAAGGCGGTCCGGGCTCTGCGCCGGGCGGGCTTCGACAATGTCTCGCTGGATCTCATCTTCGCGCTGCCGGACGCCCTGCGACCCAACTTCCGCCGTGACCTGGAGAAGGCTCTGGCCCTCGAGCCGGACCATCTCTCGGTCTATGGCCTGAGTGTGGAGCCCCGGACCCCGCTGGCCCGCTGGATCTCCGCCGGCGCCATCGCCCCCAGCGGGGACGAGCGATATGCCGACGAGTTCCTGCTGGCACACGACCGGCTCACGGACGCGGGCTTCGAGCACTACGAAGTGTCCAACTATGCCAGGCCGGGCCGGCGCTCCCGCCACAACGCCGCCTATTGGACCGGCGAGCCGTACGCCGGACTCGGTCCCGCGGCGCACGGGTTTGCCGGAGGGATCCGGCGGTGGAACATGGCGCCCTGGGCTGCCTACGAACGCACCGTGCACCAGGGGAAAAGCCCGGAAGCCGGCAGGGAGACCCTCTCGGAGGAGGAACGGTCCTTGGAGCGGATCTATCTGGGCCTCCGGACCCGGGCGGGGGTGCTGCGGTCTGACCTGGGGGCGGAAGCCGAAGCCCTGCTTGAAGATGCGGTGTCGGCCGGGTTGCTGGCGCGGGGGGGGCGCCGAATCCGCGCGACGCCCAAGGGGTGGCTTGCCCTGGACGCCATCGTGGGCCGCTTGACCACTTGGGCCGCAAGTGGCTAAATTCCTGCGGCTTTTGAACTTGTACCTCCGATGAACGACGATCTCAGCCCCCGTGAACGCCGAGTTCTGGATGCGGTAGTTCGGTCCTACATCCAGACGGCGGAACCGGCAGGCTCCCGCACCATCGCGAAGGCCTACCCGCTCGGTGTCTCCGCGGCCACCGTCCGCAACACCATGAGCGACCTCGAGGAGCGCGGCTATCTGTCACACCCCCACACCTCGGCCGGCCGGGTTCCCACCGACCGCGCCTATCGCGTCTACGTGGACTCCGTGATTTGGGAACCCACCATCTCGCCCAGCGAGGAAGACACCTTGCGTCGCGAGTTGGGGGGAAGCCGGACCGCCATCGAGGAGATCCTGCGCAAGGCGGCGCAGGTGCTGGGCGTGCTGACGCAGGAGCTGGGCGTGGCCGTCGGTCCCACGGTGGAGTCCGGCATCCTGGAGCGATTGGAGCTGGTGCAGGTGTCAGGCGAGCGCCTGTTGCTGGTGCTGGTCCTCCGGGGCGGCGCCGCGCGGACCATTTTCGTGGAGGTGCCGACCCAACTGCCGCGGGACGTGGTCGCGAGCGTGTCGGCCGTGCTCAACGAGCGGCTGGCGGGCCTCTCGCTCCGGGAGATTCGGCGCACGCTGCGAAACCGGTTGCGCGACACCCGCAGCGGCGCGCCGGAGCAGGAGCTGCTCAACGTCTTCGTGGAAGAGGCCGAGCAGATCTTCGATGCGCCGGCTGCGGGGGACGTGGTGTTGGGGAGCGCCCAACTGCTGGCCGAGCAGCCGGAGTTCCATTCCAACGAACAGATGCGGACCCTGCTCGAGCTGACGGAGCAGCGGGACGTGCTGCGACGGGCGCTCACCGAGCGGCGGGCGCCGGGTCTGTCGGTGACGATCGGGGCGGAGAACCTGGACCCCAGGCTGAGCCACTTCACCATCGTCACCTCGGCCTATCACTCCGGCGGCCTCTCCGGGGTCATCGGCGTGATGGGCCCCACGCGGATGTCGTACCAGAAGGTCATCGCGCTGGTCGAGTACACCAGCCGGCTGATGAGCAACCTGGCCCAGTGACGTCTGGTATTCGCGGAATGATGCCTGGCAGCCGGGGCCGGAACCACGCGGTATTCACCGCAGAGAACGCAGAGAGAAAACCGAGAGGGCGCAGAGGGACAACACGGCCTGTAACCTCTGCGGTCTCTTCGTTCTTCTCTGCGGCCTCTGCGGTGGTGAGTTCACGCATTGGCTGATATGGCTCGGGACTACTACGAGGTGCTGGGGGTCTCCCAGGACGCCAGCGAGGCGGACGTCAAGAAGGCCTACCGCCGGCTCGCCATGGAGTACCACCCGGACCGTAACAACGGCGACCGATCGGCCGAGGAGAAGTTCAAGGAAATCACCGAGGCCTACGATGTGCTCCGCGACCCCGCCAAGCGGACCCAGTACGACCGGGTTGGGGCGGCCGGCCTGCGCGGCGCGGCCGGCGCGGGGTTCGGGTTCCATCCGTTCGATCTCTCCGAAGCGCTCAACGTGTTCATGCGCGACTTCGGCGGCATGTCCGGTCTCGAGTCCTTGTTCGGGGGCGGCGAGCGGAGTCGCCGCAGGCGGCGTCGCGGGCCGGACGTCCAGGTGACCCTCAAGGTGTCGCTCGACGAAGTGGTCACGGGGACCACGCGCACGGTGAAGCTCCGGACCCTGGATCGCTGCCCCAAGTGCGAAGGCGCCGGCGGCAAAGGCGGGCGGCAGCCGATTCCGTGTCGCACCTGCGGGGGCGCCGGCGAGGTTCGGCGCGCGACCCAGTCGTTTTTTGGCCAGTTCGTTTCGGTGAGCGCGTGCCCCACGTGCGGCGGGGAAGGGACCGTCATCCAGGAGCCCTGCGAGCAGTGCCACGGGGATGGTCGGGTTCGGGCGGAGCGAACCGTCGAGATCGAGATTCCGGCCGGCGTGTCGGCCAACAACTACCTCACGCTGCGCGGCCAGGGAGCGGCGGGCCCAAGGAACGGTGGGCCCGGCGATCTGATCGTGGCCATCGAGGTCGGGGAAGATCCGCGCTTCGAGCGACACGGCGACGACCTGGTGTACGACCTGCCCATCACCTTCAGCCAGGCGGCGCTGGGCGCGGACCTGAGCGTGCCGACCCCCAGCGGAGCGGCGACCGTACGGGTGCCGCCGGGTGTGCAGAGCGGCACCGTCCTCACGGTGCGGGGCAAGGGACTCCCCAGCTTGGCACACGGTGGCCGCGGCCACCTCCACGTCCGCATCCAGGTGTGGACCCCGCAGCGCCTGAACGCGGAGCAGAAGGAGTTGTTCGACCGCCTCGCCGAGGTCGAGAGTAAGCCGCACGGCGACAGCGTGGGCCGGCGGTTCTGGGATCGCATCCGCGACGCGCTCGGCGCCTGAGATATGCCGCGATCCAGAGGTTCACCGCAGAGACCGCAGAGGAGACGCAGAGAGCGCAGAGAGACACGAACCCTCAACACCTCTGCGTTCTCTCTGTTCTTTTCCTCTGCGTTCTCAGCGATGAGTCTCTGGGCGAGCGGCGCGGCCGAATGCCCGGTGCTGCGGTGAATGACTGGGAGAGGGCATGACGGAATGTCTGTTTTGCAGGATAGCGCGGGGCGAGATCAAGGCGGCCATCGTCGCGCAGGATGACGCCTTCGTCGCGTTCCGGGACGTCAACCCCCAGGCTCCGACCCACATCCTGGTGATCCCGCGGGCCCACGTGGCAACGCTCAACGAAGCCACCGACGCCGGTCTCTTGGGGAAGCTGCTGGTGCACGCCCGCGATGTGGCGCGCGCGGAAGGACTGGCGGGCCGGGGTTACCGGGTGGTCATCAACACCAACGCCGAGGCGGGCCAGAGCGTGTTCCACCTGCACGCGCACCTGCTTGGCGGCCGGGCCATGGCGTGGCCGCCGGGATGAGCCCGGCCCTTGAAAGACGCGGGAGGACGCGCTACGCTACAAGCTTTAACCCAGGCCATTCGCAGGCGGTTCACGGGGGCAGGCACGGCATGCCGGAAGTGACCATCTCGGACGATGAGAGCTTCGAGCGTGCGCTCAAGCGGTTCAAGAAGAAGTGCGAGAAGGCTGGCATTCTGTCGGACCTCCGCAAGCACCGCCACTACGAGAAACCCAGCGAGCGGCGTAAGCGCAAGATGGCCGCCGCCCGTCGCAAGGGTCGGAGGACCCGAGCATACTGATGGCGGAGCGGGTGCCGGGAAACGAACGGGAAGGGGTGCGGGTGACCGAAGTCGCCAGCACCCCTTCCCCTTTTTCGGCCGTCGCCTCGCCCGACACCTTGGCCCAACTCGAGTTTCCCGCCGCCCTGGCCGACGTGGCCGGTCGGGCCGTGTCGGCGCTGGGCGCGGCGCGGGCCCGGCGGCGGTTGCCCAGCGCGGACGCTGCGTGGGTGGCCGGACAGCTCGCCGACGTCGCGGAGATGGCGGCGGTGGTGGAGCGCGAAGACCCATTCCGGCCGGAGCCGGTGGCAGACCTCACCGAGACGCTGGCGGCGCTGGGGGTGCAAGGCAGCGTCCTCGAAGGGCCGACGCTGGTGGCCCTCGGTGGCGCGCTCGCCGCGATGCGCGTCATCAGCCGGGAGCTGGCGCGGCTTGGCGAGGCGGCGCCGCGCGCAGTCGCGTTGCGGGTGGACCCGCCGCCGCGGGAGCTGGAGCAGGTGATCGGCCGCGCGCTGGATCCCGACGGGAGCGTGCGCGACGACGCCTCGCCCGAGCTCAAGCGCGCGCGCGCCAGGGTGCGGGACGCGCGCGCGCGGCTGGTGGCACGGCTGGAGGCGGTGCTGGGGCAGCTCGATCCCGCGGATCGCGCCTCCGGTACGGTGACCCTCAAGGAGGGCCGATACGTGATTCCGGTGCGGCGGGGCGGGCACCGGGTGTCGGGCATCGTGCACGGCGCATCGGGGTCGGGCGCCACGCTGTTCGTGGAGCCGGAGGAGGTGGTGGCCCTGGGGAACGAGCTCCGGGAGCACGAAGCGGACGAGGCCCGGGCGATCCTCGCGGTGTTGCGGGAGCTCACGGAGCGGGCGCGCGCCGCGGCGGACCGGATCGCCGCCGGGTGGGAGATGTGCATCGCGGTGGACGATCTCTATGCGCGAGCGCGCTACGCTTGCGACGTCGGCGCGGCTTCGCCGACGCTGGGCGCCTTTTCGGAGCCGGGACTGGGCCCCGGTGCGGTGTTCACCGCAGAGGGCGCAGAGAGGAACAGAGAGGGCGCAGAGAAGGAAACCCAACCTACCTCTGCGTCCTCTGCGGCTCCTCCGCGTTCTCTGCGGTTGATTGCACTCGCTGTGGGGCCCGCGGACCGCACGGCGGCCCTGGTCATCCGGGCGGGACGGCACCCACTCTTGATCACCGAGGGCGTGGAGGTGGTGCCGTTCGATCTCGCGCTCTCCGGCGACGCGGTGGCCCTGGTCATCAGCGGGCCCAATACCGGAGGCAAGACGGTGTTGCTCAAGGCGGTCGGCCTGATCGCCGCGCTGGCGCAGGCCGGGGTGCTCCCGCCGCTCGCGGTTGGGAGCCAGCTGCCCGTGTTCCGGCGGATCTTCGCCGACATCGGCGATCACCAGTCCATCGCGGCCAGCCTGTCCACGTTTTCCGCCCACCTGGCGGCGCTGCGCCGCATCCTGGCGGACGCCGATGCGACGTCGCTGGTGCTGGTAGATGAAATCGGCAACGGAACCGATCCGGCCGAGGGCGGCGCGCTGGCAGCGGCCGCGCTGCTGGCGCTGGTGCGGCGGGGGGCTACCACGGTGGTTACGACGCACCTCGCCCAGCTGAAGGACGTGGCGGCGCGGACGCCGGGCGTGGAGAACGCTTCGCTCGAGTTCGACGCGGCCACGCTCACGCCCACCTACCGGTTCCAGCAGGGCGTGCCTGGGCGCTCCTACGGGCTGGCGGTCGCCCGGCGCCTGGGCGTGCCGGCGGAGGTGTTGACCGAAGCCGAGTCCATCATGCCCGTCGCCCAGCGCACGCTGGAGGCGCTCCTGGCGGATCTCGAGGCCAAGACCCAGGAGGTGGAGCGGCGAGAGCGCGAGGTCGAGGCCCGGCACGCGACGCTCGCCGCCCGGGAAGGCGCGTCGCAGGCGCTGGCCCGGGAGCTGGACCAGAGGGAACACGCGGCCGTCGCCAAGGAACGGGAAGTGGAGCGGATGGGGCGGGAGCAGGCGCGGCAGTTCCTGCTCGAGGCGCGCCGCCGTGTGGACGAGGCGCTCGCGCTGGCGCGGGCGGCCGTCAGCGAAGCGACGGCGAAGGAGGCCCGGCGCCTGGTGGAAGACGGGGTGCAGCGGGAGGCGGACGCGTTGAAGAAACTGGAGGCGGAGGTGGCGGCGAAGGGATGGCGGGTCAGGGGGGGAACGGGGAAGAGGGAAGGGGGAAGGGGAAGCGCGATGCCGCTCAAGCCTCACCCTTCCGCCTTCTCCGTTCCCCCTTCCCCCGACCTTGACCTTCGCGGTCTCACGGTGGAGGAAGCGATCACCGTGCTTACGTCGGCGCTCGATGCCGCGGTGGTGAACGATCTGCCCTGGCTCCGGATCATTCATGGCAAAGGCACCGGCGCCCTGCGCGCCGCCGTCCAGCAGCAGCTCGCCGCGGACTCGCGCGTGGCAGCATTCCGTCTCGCCCCGCCGCAGGAGGGCGGCACCGGAGTGACGCTCGCCGAGTTCAAGCCATGAGCCCGATCCCGGACGAGGTGATCGAGCAGGTCCGCGACGCGGCAGACATCGTGGGATTGATCGGGGCGCACGTGGAGCTCAAACGGACCGGGACGGATTACCGCGGCCCCTGCCCGTTCCACGGCGGGACCCACCGTAACTTCGCGGTGATCCCCAAGAAGGGGATGTTCTACTGCTTCGTGTGCCACGAGGCCGGCGACGTCTTCACCTTCTACATGAAGAAGTTCGGGATGGATTATCCCACGGCCGTTCGCGATGTGGCCGCCAAGGTGGGAATCTCGATCCCGGATCGCCCTGTGGGGGGCCCGGATCCGCGGGAGCCGCTCTACGAGGCGCTGTCGGTGGCGGCCGAGTGGTACGCGCGCCGGCTGCGCGAGGCACCCGACGCGGCTGACGCGCGGGCGTACCTCGAGCGGCGGGGGTTCGTGTTGAGCGAGCTACTGCCGCTGGGATTGGGCTGGGCACCCAAGGGTGACGACTTCACCGCGGCGATGCGGCAGCTGGGGTTCACGGACGAGCGTCTGTTGGACGCCGGGCTTCTCACCAAGCGGGAGGACGGCTCGCTCCGGCCGCGCTTCTGGCAGCGGCTGCTGTTTCCCATCCATGACCTCCGGGCTCGCGTGGTGGGATTCGGCGGACGCCTGCTGGGAGACGGCGAGCCCAAGTACCTCAACTCGCCGGATTCGGCCGTGTTTCACAAGGGCCAGTTGCTGTACAACCTCCACCAGGCGAAGCAGGCCATTCGCCAGGCGGAATACGCCGTGGTGGTAGAAGGGTACTTCGACGCGCTGCGGCTGGTGCAGGTGGGCATGGAGAACGTGGTGGCGCCGCTGGGCACCGGGCTCACGCCGGAACAGGCGACGCTGCTCCGGCGCTTCACCGAGCCGGTGGTCCTGCTCTACGACGCGGACGCCCCGGGGATACGCGCCAGCTTCCGCGCGGCGGACGTCTTGCTGCGCGCTGGGCTCCGGGTGTCAGTCGCCACGCTCCCGCCTGGAGACGACCCGGACACGCTGGCCCAGAAGGGCGGGGCCGACGCGGTCGGCAAGGTGCTGGACGACGCGGTGGACGTCTTGGAGCGGAAACTCCTGCTGCTGGAGCGCAAGGGCTGGTTCCAGTCGGTGGCGGGACGGCGCCGGGCGCTGGACCGGCTGCTGCCGACGCTCAAGGCCCCGCGCGATCCCGTGACGCGGGACCTCTACGTGGGCCGCGTGGCCGAGGCCCTGGGCGTCGCCCGCAGCTCGATCGAAGGCGAGATGCACCTGGCGCGGGAGACCGAACCCGCCCGCCCCCGCGGCGCCCCGGCGGCGCCCGAGCCGGCCGTCCGGCGCCCCACGATCGGCCCCGAGCGGGATCTCCTGCGGGTCATGACGCGGGAACCCGGGTGGCGCTCCCGAATCGCCGAGCAGGTGACCGATCGGGGCGTGCTGCGCGAGCCGGCGCGAGCGGTGTTCGACGCCCTCGCCAACGCCGGGACCGCCCCGGCCGCCGAGGTGCTCAGCGGCCTGCACGGGGAGGCTCACGCGCTGTTGGCCGAACTGCTGGCCGAGCCGTGGGGTGGACTGGCGGTGGACCCGCTGGTCGAGGGCGCGGTCAATCGTCTGGACAGTCGCCGATTGGAAGCGGAGCTGGAGCGGATCGCGCGCGAGCTACCGTTCGCGCCCGAAGCCGAGAAGACCGAGCTGATGCGTCGGGTGGACACGCTGACCCGGCAGATCAAGAAGCTGAATCCCGCACGGTGGAACCTGATGCGCACAGGGAGGAGCAGTGCACGCTGATTTGGAAGCGTTGTTGAATCTGCAGGAGCACGACAAAGCCTCGATGGTTATCGAGGCCGAGCTGGCGGCGTTCGACCCGGAGCTGGCGGCGCTCGACGGGGACCGGGCCAAAGCGCAGGCGGAGCTGGACGGCGCGCGCAAGGGAACTCAGGACGCCGAGCTGCGGCGCGCGGAGCTGGAGGGGAAGATCGAGAGCTACCGCGTCATGCAGGAGCGGCGCCGGCAGCGGCTGGAGTGGGTGCGTGGGGCCAAGGAGGCCTCCACGCTCATGGCCGAGCTGGATCTGGCGCGGACCGTGCTGGCCAAGGAGGAAGCCGAGTGGATGCGCTCGGCGGACCGGGTGCAGGAGGCCGAGCGCCGGGTGGCGGAAGCGGAGCGGGTGCTGGAGGAGCTGCGGACGGCCCAGGCGTCCCGTCGCGAGGCCATCGCGGCCGGCCAGGCCGCCTGCGCCGACCGGCTGGCGGAGGCGCGGCGGCGGCGGGAAGCAGTTGCCGGCGGGGTCAAACGGCAGCTGCTCCAGCAATACGAGCGGATTCGGCGCGGGCGCGCCCCGCTGGCGCTGTATCCACTGCACGGAGAGGCCTGCGGCCATTGCTACACCGCGGTGCCGCTCCATCGCCGCCAGGACATCCTCAACGGCCAGTCGGTCACCACCTGCGAGGCCTGCGGCGTGATCGTCTACCACGCCGGCGATTGATGCGGCTTCCCAGCCGCTGGGTGATCCGTGGCGCGCCGGACGACGCGCGCGTCGAGGGCTTGAGCCGGGCCCTGAACCTTCCCATGGCGCTGGCGGCGCTGCTGGTGCAGCGTGGGTACCACACGCCGGACGCGGCGGCGACGTTCCTTCGCCCCGACCTCGACCGGCTGATCGATCCCTTCCAGCTCCCAGACATGAGCCGTGCCGTCGAGCTGCTCGCCGGGGCGGTGCGTCGCGGCGAGGGCATCCTGGTGCACGGGGACTACGACGTAGACGGCCAGTGCGCGTCGGCGCTGCTCACCCGCACGCTCCGTGCGGCCGGCGCCCGGGTGATTCCGTTCGTGCCGCATCGGGTGCGGGATGGGTACGATTTCGGGCCGGCGGGACTCGCGGCGGCGCAGGAGCACCGGGCGGCGGTTATCGTCACCTGCGACTGCGGCACCACGGCCCACGAGGCGGTGGCCCGCGCCAAGGCGGCGGGACACACGGTGATCATCACCGATCATCATCTGCCGGGGGCGCTGCCGCCGGCGGACGCCATCGTCAATCCGCGCCGCGAGGACGGCAACGGCGCGTACCGCGATTTCTGCGGCGCCGGGGTCGCCTTCAAGCTGGCGCAGGGATTGGTCGGTGAGCTGGGCCTGCCGTCGAACCTGCCTTACTACCTGCTGGATCTGGTGGCCTTGGCCACTGTGGCGGACATCGTGCCGCTCACCGGGGAGAACCGCATCCTGGTCAAGTCCGGCCTCAAGCTCCTGGCCGACTCGCCGTGGCCAGGGGTGCGGGCGCTGGTGGAAACCGTGGGCCTGGCTGGCAAAGCCATCCGGGCGGGGCACGTGGGATTCATTCTCGCGCCGCGGCTCAACGCCACGGGCCGCATCGCGGACGCCATGGACGGGCTCAAGCTCCTGCTGAGCGACGACGCCGAGGAGGCGCGAGAGCTGGCTCGACAGCTGGAGACCATCAACACACGGCGCCAGGCGATGGATCAGGAGATCTTGGCGCAGGCGGTCGGCAGGGTCGAGCGGGAGGTGGATCTCCAGGACGCGTACGGCCTGGTGCTGGCCCAGGACGGCTGGCATCCCGGCGTGATCGGGATCGTGGCGTCCCGCTTGGTCGAACGGTTCGGCCGTCCCACCATCCTGGTGGCGCTGGAAGGCGACGAGGGGCGAGGATCGGGGCGCAGCATTCCCGGATTCGACCTGCACGCCGCGCTGGTGAGCTGCGCGCCGCACCTGGCGCGCTTCGGCGGCCACACCATGGCGGCGGGGCTCACCGTCCGGCGGGAGCGGCTGGACGACTTCCGCCTGGCCTTCAACGCCGTCGCCCGGAACACCCTGGAGCCGGACGACCTGGTGCCCACCCAACGCATCGACCTCCTGGTCGCGCTGGACCAGCTGGACTTGAGGCTGGAGCGCTTGCTCCAGGCCCTGGAGCCCTGCGGATCGGGTAACCCGGCGCCGGTGTTCGGGGCCGCGGGTGTGAAGGCCCGCGATCCCAAAGTGGTGGGTGCCAACCACCTGCGGTTCGTGTTGGACGACGGGACCAGCCGGCTGCCGGCGATCGGGTTCGATTGGGCGGATCGGGTGGAGGGTGATTGGGCGGCGGGACCGGTGGACGTAGCCTTCCGCTTGGACCGGGACGACTGGATGGGCGACGCTACGCTCCAGGCCCGCGTGGTCCACATTCGTCCCAGCAGCGTCCCGACGCGATGATGACAGTTCACCGCTGCGTTGAATCTCGCGTAAACGTGAGCGGCTGATGCGCATTATTGCGGGGGAATTCCGTGGCCGCACGCTCAGGGCGCCGCCCGACCGCCGGGCCCGCCCCACCGCGGACCGCGTGCGCGAAGCGTGGTTCAGTATCCTGGGGGGCGAGTTGGCCGGCGCCCGGGTGCTCGACCTGTTCGCCGGTTCCGGCGCCCTGGGTCTGGAAGCCCTTTCGCGAGGCGCCAGCCGGGTGGATTTTGTAGAGGTGTCCAAGACCTCGCTGGCCGCCCTGCGCGCCAACGTCGCGGCGCTCGATGTCGAAGCGCGGGTGCGGGTTCACCGTGCCGACGCTCTGGCGTTCGTCCAACGCCTGGACGCCCTGTCCTACGACATCGCCTTCGCCGACCCGCCCTACCGGGCCCGCGCTGCCCAGGAGCTCGTGGCGCTGTTCCGCCAACGGCCCTTTGCCCGCTTGTTGGTTGTGGAACACACCGCGCGCACCGACCTGCCGGGCGACGAAACGCGGCGCTACGGCGACACCGCCCTCACCTTCTGTCGGGCCGCGTGAGCCGCATCGCGGTCTACCCCGGGTCCTTCGACCCGATCACTCGTGGTCATGAGGACCTGATCCGGCGCTCGCTGCGCTTCGCGGATCGGGTGATCGTGGCGGTGGCGGCCAACTCGTCCAAGTCGCCCCTCTTCACGCTGGAGGAGCGGGTGCACCTGGCGCAGAAAGTCCTGGCCGGGGAGTCGAGCGTGGAGGTGCGGACCTTCGAGGGGCTGCTGGTGGACTTCGCGCGGCAGGTGGGCGCCCGGATCGTGGTGCGTGGGCTCCGGGCCGTGGCCGATTTCGACTACGAGTTCCAGATGGCGCTCATGAATCGCCAGCTCTACGACGAGCTGGAAAGCGTGTTTCTGGTTCCGGCCCTCCACCTGACCTATCTGAGCGCCAGCATGGTGCGGGAGGTGGCGCGCCTGGGGGGCGACGTCAGTGCGTTCGTCCATCCCGAGGTCGAGCGGGCGCTCAAGGCCAAGTTCGCGCGGTGAGCTTCAGGGCCAGGTTGCACCGGCGCGCCAAGGCGCTCGGCGGGTCGGTGGTGTTCGCCGAGGGGTGGGACCGTCGCATTGCCGAAGCGGCGGGGCGCGTCGCGGCGCAGCGCATGGCGCGCGTCACGGTACTGGACGGTAAACTACCGGCGGACCTGAGGATCGAGCGCGTGGCCGAGTTGCTCTGGACCCGGGCGCGCGAGCGGGTGCGGGACCAAGCCCACGCCCTGGAGCTGGCCCGCGATCCGTTACGGTTCGCGGCGGGGCTGGTAGCGCTGGGCGAGGCGAGCGTGGCGGTGGCGGGCGCCGCGACGCCCACGGCCGAGGTTGTGCGGGCGGCGTTGTGGGCGATTGGGCCAGCGGAAGGGATTGCCACGGTGAGCAGTGCCTTCTACATGGTGCTCAAGCGGGAAATGGTACTGACCTTCACGGATTGCGCCGTGGTGCCGGACCCCACACCGGAGCAGCTCGCCGAGATCGCCCTCGCCGCCGCTCAGGACCGCCGGCGCATCGTGGGCGACGAGCCGGTGGTCGCGTTTCTGTCGTACAGCACCAAGGGGAGTGCCTCGGGTCCCCGAGTGGACAAAGTGCGAGCCGCCGTGGAGCGGTTCCGCCGGCTCGCGCCGGAGATTCCCTGCGACGGCGAGCTCCAGGGCGACGCGGCGCTGGTCCCGGAGGTGGCCCAGCGCAAGGCCCCGGGGTCATCGGCGGCGGGTCGGGCCAACGTCCTGGTGTTCCCCGACCTTGACAGCGGGAACGTCAGTTACAAACTGGTACAGCGCTTGTCCGGCGCAGTGGCAATCGGGCCGATCCTACAGGGGCTGGCGCGCCCCATGGCCGATCTGTCGCGCGGCGCTACGGTGGATGACATCGTGGACGTCGCCGCGGCGGCGCTGCTGCAAACCACGGAGGGGTGATGAGCTTCACGGTCCGAAAGGACGCACGGGGCGTGGTAGTGATCGGCGTGGACGGGCAGCTCATCGTGGGCAACCGTCACGAGCTCAAGCAGAAGGTGCTGGACGCCATCGAGGCCGGTGATCGGAAGGTGCTGATCGACTTCACCAACACCGGCTACATCGATTCTTCGGGCCTGGGGGCCCTCGTGTCGCTGTCCAAGAAGCTCCGCGACGCCGGCGGCGATCTCCGGCTCGCCGGGCTCAACGAGGATCTCCGGACCCTCTTCGAGCTCACCAAACTCGACACCCTGTTCTCGATTGCCGACTCCCCCGAGCAAGCCCTCGCCAGCTTCTGACTTAGGGCTAGCCCCGCTGCGCCTGTGCGTGCGCAAGGCGTCGGTGACGCCCCCGCACGGGCTCGGCGCCCGGTCCGGAGCGGAACGGGGCGAACGGGCCGTCGAGATCAGCCTGCGGGTGCCCACCGACCTCGAGATCGTAGAGGAGGCAGTGGACCTACTCGCGCGGCACTGCCTGGCCAGCGGCCTGCCGCCCCACACCGCGCGGTTCAACCTGCGCGTGGTGCTGGCCGAAGCGCTGGCCAACGCCATCATCTATGGGAACCGCCTGGACCCGGAGAAGTCGGTGGACGTCCGGGTGGTGGTGAGCCGGACGGGGCTCACCGTGAACGTGTGCGACCAAGGTGATGGGTTCGATCCGTCCGGCGTACCCGACCCCACGGAGCCCGACCGCTTGGAGCTGGCCTGTGGCCGCGGGCTCTTCCTGATCCGGAAGCTGGTGGACGAGGTGCGCTTCAACGAGCGAGGGAACGCCATCTGCATGGTCCTGCGCCGCGCCTAGAACGGCTCGACGCGATTCTCCAGTCGCTCGGCTCGCTCCTGGGGCTCAGCGTCCGGCTGTGGTACGAATCGCGGGCCAAGTTGCACCCGGTGGTAGAGGGCGCCGTCCTCGGCGACGCTGGGGAGTCGCGCCCCGACTTGCGCCCCGTCCCCGGACTGCCGGGCTATTACTACGAGCTTGAGGGCGCGTCGGCCGAGGCGGCCCGGGTCCGCCCCTTACTGGAGCCGGTACTCGGCCAGTTCCTCACCAGCGAGCGGGAGTCGCTGCGGTTGGCCCAGGAGCTGGCGGATCGGTACGCCGAGATCGAGCTGCTCTACAGCATCAGCGAAACGCTAGGGCAGGCGCGCCGGCTGGACGCCGCGGCGGAGCAAATCGTGCGCGAGGTGGGCCAGGTGTTCGGCTGCCGCCGGACCTCGATCCTGGTGTACGACCCCGGCGCGCGCCAGCTGCGACCGGTGGCGGGGTGGGGCATTGACGTGAGCACGTTCCCGCCGGTGGCGGTGGACGATGGGTGCTCGGTGGCCGCGCAGGTCTTCCGCGAGGGTCGGATGATCGGGCACGATGCCACGGACCCGAGCCCGCTCCCGCCGGAGTGCTCTCCCGAACGGCAGTACCGGGGCGAGGCCTTCCTGTCGCTTCCGATCGTGTACCCGCAACCCGGCGGCGAGCCTCGACCCATCGGGGTGCTCAACCTGACCGAGCGCCACGGCACCGACGCGTTCTCCGCTTCCGACAAGAAGCTGGTCGCCGCCATCGCCAACCAAATCGGCGCGGCGCTGGAGAACGCGCGCCTGGTGGAGCAGGACCTGGCGCGCCAGCGGCTGCAACGCGAGCTGGAGCTGGCCCGCGATCTCCAGCGCAAGCTCCTGAGGCCGCCCGCGGCGGATCACGCCGACGTCGCGGCGCGCTGCCTTCCCGCGGCGTCCGTGGGGGGGGATTTCTACCACGTCATCCGCCTCCGCGACGACGCGCTCGGCGTCATGCTGGGAGACGTCTCGTCACACGGCTTCGCGGCCGCCCTGATCATGGCCCTGGTGCTCTCGGCGGCGGGCATTCACGCGGCCACCGCCGAGGCGCCGGAAGAGGTGTTGCAGCGGCTCCGGGATTCCGTGGCCGGGGAGCTGGAAGAGACGGAGATGTATCTCTCCCTCTTCTATGGGGTGGCGGATCGGCGCGCCAGGCGCCTGCGCTACGCCAACGCGGGCCACCCGCACGCCTTCCGCATCGACAAGAACGGCGCGGTGCGCCGGCTGGAGGCCACTACGCCCCCCTTAGGCCTGGCGCCCGGGCGCCGGATCGCGGCCGCCGAAATCCCCTGGAAGAAGGGTGACGTGCTGTTGCTCTTCTCGGATGGGCTGGTAGACGGCCGATTGGGTGGGACCGCGGCGACCGAGCGCGCCGTCGTCCAGCTGGCGGCTACGCTCCGGCAGCGTCCGGCGCAGGCGATCGTGGACGCCGTGCTGGCGCAGGCGGGCGCCGAGCCCGCCGCGGACGACCGCACGATCCTGGTCCTCAAGGGCTGAGTGGGCCGGCGGCTCGGCCAACACTTCCTGGCCGATCCGGCCATCCTCGACCGGATCGTGGACGCGCTGGAGCCGCACCCGAACGACGTGGTGATCGAGATTGGGCCGGGGCGGGGGACGCTTACCTACCGACTGGCACCTCGCGTCGGGCAGGTGATCGCCGTAGAAAAGGACCGCAGGCTCGCCGCGGCGTTGTCGGAAAACGTAAAGGGTGAAGCGGGGACCGTGCTTCCGCCCAACGTTCGCGTCATCCAGGACGACGCCCTCGAAGCGCACTGGCCGAGCTTGCTCTCGGAGCCCACGTCTCACCGCTCACGTTTCGCGTCTCACGGCTATAAGGTCATCGGCAACATCCCCTACTACATCACCACGCCGCTGATCGAGAAAGCTCTATCTCCTCCGCTGCCGGAAGTCGTGGTCTTCCTGATGCAGAAGGAAGTCGCCGATCGCCTGGCGGCCGCGCCAGGGTCCAAGGTCTACGGCGCGCTGTCTGCCGGCGTGCAGGCCATCGCCTCGGTGGAGCGGCTGTTCATGGTGAGAAGAGGAGCGTTTCGGCCGCCGCCCAAGGTAGACTCCGCCCTGGTTCGCCTGCGCCCCCTGCCGGAGCCGCTGGTGGCCGAGCCCGAGCGGGAAGCTTGGCGGCGGTTTCTCGCCCAGCTCTTCTCCCAGCGCCGAAAGCAGCTGGGTCGGAGCTTGCGGGCTCTCTCGGGACGGACCAAAGAGACGGTGGAGACGGTGCTGCGGGAGCTGGAAGTTGATCCGGCGGTGCGACCGGAACTGCTGGCGCCGGAGGCACTTGTGCGTGTCTTTCGCACCGTGGCACGTTGACGGCGGACCGGTTGAACCCCACATTGTGAAAACGTTCACAATTGGCCGATGCGCAAGATTGCCGAGTCCACCGTCCGCCGCCTGTCGCTCTACCTCCGCTTCCTCGAGGAATTCCAGGGTCAGGGGATCGCTACCATCAGCTCCGATGCGTTGGCGACGCGCGGTGGGACCACCTCGGCGCAGGTGCGCAAGGACCTCTCCTTCTTCGGTTCGTTCGGCAAACGCGGGCTGGGCTACTCGGTGCCGGAGTTGGTCGGCAAGCTGCGCGACATCCTCGGCCTCAAGCGGACCTATCAGGTCGTCGTCGTCGGGGCGGGAAAGATCGGCAGCGCCTTGGCCCAGTACCAGGGCTTTGGGCAGCGGGGGTTCCAGGTGGCCGCCGTCTACGACGCGGACCCCAAGAAGATCGGCGCCGACTGGAACGGCCTGGTGGTGCGGGACGTCAAGCACCTGGAGCAGGATCTGGCGCGCGCCCCGGTGGATATCGCGATTCTCGCGACCCCGGCGGGGGCGGCCGCCCAGGTCTCGGACCGCCTGGTCCAGGCGGGCATTCGGGCCATCCTGAACTTCGCGCCGGTGTCACTCGACGTGCCGCCCACGGTGGTCGTCAAGAACGTGAACATGGCGATGGAGCTGGAAGCGCTGAGTTACGCGCTGCGCCACCGATAGCGGCAGGAGCGGCAGAGGCGGCAGAAGACTGGTACGGCCGGCGTGTATACGGTTGGCGGGCCCCCCGCCGAGGGTGACATAGCGACTTGCAGATCAACTGCGGCCAAGGGAACGCTACGTCGCCCATCCACAGCTCCGCCGTGCTGCCTGGTCGGTCCAGAATAACATCGCCGAGGGCAACGCCAAACGAGGTCCCGGAGAACTCCGTAAGTTCTTCGACGTCTCGCTGGGCAGTCTTGGGGAGATCGATTCCATGGTGGCCAAACTCTCAACGATGTATGAGTTGGATCGGGCCACGGTGGAGCAGGTTGAGGCCCTGAGGATGCGGATCACCGCGGGGATCTTCAAGATCTTGAGGCATCGGGGTCGTTGAGCAGTCGTCTGCCGCTTCTACCGCTTCTGCCGCTAGATTGCCCCCATGCCCGCCGTGCACGTCACCTCCGACATCGGCCCGCTCCGGAGCGTGCTGGTTCACACCCCAGGCAACGAGCTGCTGGCAGTGACCCCCGGCACCCGCGAAGACTACCTCTACGACGACATCATCAACCTGGAGACGGCGCAACGGGAGCACCGGCGTCTGGTCGCTGTGCTCGAGCGCTTTGCCGATGTGCTCGAGGTACGCGCCCTGCTGGCCCAGGTGCTGGAGCGGCGCGAGGCGCGCGAGCTGCTGATCTCCCGGACCACGGACGTGGTCCCCTCGGATGCGTTGGCCCGGCGCCTGGCCGAGCTGCCCACCGACCAGCTGGTGGCGCTGCTGGTCGAAGGCGCCGCCGAGGAGGCAGGGCCAATCGGCAGGGCGCTCAACGAGGTGGGATTCGTCCTGCCGCCGCTGCCCAACCTCTTTTTCACGCGAGACGTCGGCATCGTCATCGGCGACCACGTGGTGATCGGCTCGATGCGCTACGGCGTGCGTTGGTCAGAGGAGCTGCTGATCAAGGCCCTGTTCAGTTATCACCCGGAGTTGGCCAACGCCGGTATCCTCTACGACGGCTCAGAAGAGCACCGCTCCAACTACACCCTGGAGGGCGGCGACGTGCACCCGCTGCGCCGAGACCTCCTGGTTCTGGGCTTCAGCGACCGCTCCAGCCCGGCGGCGCTGGATCAACTGTGCGAGCTCGTGTTTGCCAAGAGCCCGGTGCGCGACGTCATTGTGGTTGTCATGCCCGGCG
>Ga0209002_10000710_pt1 | contig 26959 bp, 23 predicted proteins | sample Rifsed16ft2_FD_184010 | JGI IMG/M metagenome (GOLD analysis project Ga0209002, IMG submission 184010) | Soil microbial communities from Rifle, Colorado, USA - sediment 16ft 2 (version 2) | ecosystem: Environmental > Terrestrial > Deep subsurface > Rock core/Sediment | place: Rifle, Colorado... | reverse complement strand
CCCTGTGACTTGCGGAAAATGGCCCCAAATAGTTGGAACGGCACCAGCTCGCTATTCTGCTCAATTAGTTGGAACGGCACTAGTCCGTCGGAGCCGGGGTGCCGCCGCCCCGCCTTTCGATCTTTTCCGTCAAGAGCCCCAATTGGTCCACTCCCGCTGCCCGGACGTCATCCACAATGCCCACCACCGTTCCGTACTTGGCGCGGGCATCGCTTTTCACGTAAACCGTCTTATCCAGCTTGGTCGCGATCCGGTCTTTCACCTTCTCGGTGATTTCCTCTCGCTTGACCGGGGTCGAGCCCAGATAGATCCGACCATCGCGCGAAATAGCGATTACCACCGCGTCTTCCTTGTCGGCGTCCGGCATCTGCCGCGGATTATTCGTCTTGGCCAGATCAACGCTGATCCCCTTTTGAAGCATCGGTGTGATCACCATGAAGATGATCAGCAGCACGAGCATCACGTCCGCCATGGGTGTGACGTTGATGTCCGAGACGACTCTCCCCGCTTTCAGCTTTCTGGCCATCGTGCTCTCCACTTACTTCCGGCCGCGCTTCTTGATGAAGTAATCAATCAGCTCGGAGCTGGAGTTGTCCATTTCGACGTCAAAGGACTCCACCTTGCTGGTGAAGTAGTTGAACATCCAGACGGCCGGGATGGCGACAAAAAGGCCGACGGCGGTGGCGACGAGCGCCTCAGCGATGCCGCCGGCGACGGCTGCCAGGCCGGTGGACTTCTCCGCCGAAATGCCCTTGAAGGCGTTGATGATGCCCACCACGGTGCCGAACAGGCCGACGAAGGGAGCAGTGGAGCCGATCGTCGCCAGGCCGCCCAGACCGCGCTTCATTTCAGCATGGACGATGGCCGTGGCCCGCTCGAGCGCCCGCTTGCTGGCCTCGACCTCTTCGCCGGAAATTTCCGACGAGACCTGGTGAGCCTGAAACTCCTGCAGGCCGGCGGTGACGACCTTGGCCAGGTGCGACCGCTTATTGCGCTCGGCAATGGAGATGGCTTCATCTATTTTGCCGTCACGCAGGGCTCCGGCAACCTGTTGGGCAAAGATGCGGGACTGCTTGCGGGCGGCCGAATAGTAGAGCCACCGGTCAATCATCACCCCAACCGACCAGGCCGACATGACGAAGAGGCAGACAACTACCAGCTTGGCCGCCCAGCCCATTTGCCCCCATAGGGCGCGCAGGTCCCAGCCGATGACCGGTGCCGCTTCCTGGAACAGCGCCAGTGCAATCAGAGAAAAGTTCGAAAGCATAACGATTGGTTCCTCCTTGCCCCGCCGCGGCGGGGCGCGAAAACTTTTTCTACTGCGCGAGAGTGAAGACCACATCAATGGTTGTCACGACCTCGACCGGTTCTCCATTCAACAAAGTGGGTTGATAACGCCACTGACGAACCGCGTCCATGGCCGTTTGAATGAGAAGCGGATGGCCGCTGATGACACGGAGGTTTTGGATGCTTCCATCTTTGGCAATGATAGCCTCCAGCCGCACCGTGCCCTGGATACGGGCCGATTTAGCCAGGGGCGGATAGAGCGGCATCACCTGGTTGACCAGCTTGGCTTGCTGGACGTTGCCGCCGACGCGGATGCGCCTGGCCTCCCTAGGCGGGGCAATCGCCTGGGGCACCAAGCCACCGATGATGCCGCCGATCACGCCGCCCATGGCGCCGCCTGCCACTCCGCCCGGCACGCCGCCGACCACGGTGCCGAGATCGGTCATCTGCTCTTCCCTGATCATGGCGATTTCTTTGGGAATCGCGGTCGGCGCTCGCAGTCGGCCCGCTTCAATGAGCTTAGCCATGGGCTTGACCCTTTGCACCACCGGCTGGGCTGGCGGCGGCGGGGGCGGCGGCGGCGGCGGCGCGGCCAGGAACGTGGTCAGCATCTGTTTCGGCAGCGCTTCCGTGTAAAGCAACGGCATCAGAATCATCACGCCCAGCAAGACAACCTGGAAGATCGTCGAGAGCGGAATCGTGGCGCGACGCCACTCGCCCGTGTGGAAGCCGGTATAGATGAGATAGACGGCGATGGCTACCAACAGACCGCTGATCGCAACCACCAGGACCAGGTCCGGAATCAGCAGCAAGCCCGCGATGGTGAACAAAAGGGGGAGAATGGCCACGAACGCCGTCCAACCCATCCGGTTGATCCTGATCCGTCCCGTATCTCCCCAAGCGTAAACCATCATGAAAACATAGAATGCTACGACGGCCGACAGGAGCATGGCCAGGAAAAGCACGACCGAAGGGCTATAGGTTGCTCCCGCCAGTTGGTTTTCCACATACCACAGAATAGGAGTGAGCACGACGAAGACGCCGATCACCACGCTCCAGCCGGTGCCGGTGATAGCCGCCTTCTCCCCCGCCCTCGAAAGCACCATTTTTTCAAACATGGTTGTTTGCCCCCTGTTTGCTCGAGCGAGTCACACCCATTCTTACGAGCCCGCTCGGGCGCGAGCCGTTGCGCTCTGGCTTCGATTTTTCCATGTGTGCCAAACCAGCAGGACAGGACTCGCAACGGCGATGGATGAATACGTTCCTATCACAATGCCCACTACCAGCGCAAACGAGAATGCCCGCAAGACATCGCCGCCGAGAAAGAACAGTGCCAATACAGTAAGGAATGTCAGCCCGGACGTCAAGATGGTTCGCGAGAGCGTCTGGTTAATGGACTTGTTGATGATCTGCCGCAATGGCTCCCGCCGCATCAGGCGAACGTTTTCCCGGATGCGGTCGAAAACCACAATGGTGTCGTTCATCGAATAGCCGATCAGTGTCAGCAGCGCCGCGATGACGGTCAATGAAATTTCGAATTGAAAGAGTGAAAAGAAACCCAACGTGATCACGACGTCGTGAAGGGTGGCGATGATCGCGCCCACGCCGTAGATCCACTCAAAACGGAACCCGATATAGACCAGCATCCCGGCCAGGGCGTACAGCGTGGCCAGCACCGCCTGCCGGCGGAGATCAGCCCGCACCTTCGGTCCAACAATCTCCACGTTCCGCACCGCAAACTCGGCGAGGTAGCTCGAGCGAGCCAGTTCGCTCACTGCTTCCGGGCGCACGCCGGCCAGCCCCTTCAGCTCATCCAGGCTGCCAATCAGGCCGCTCCGCTGCTTGTCGCGGTAGTCGGCAATCGCTCTCGCCATCTGCTGGTAGTTGGCGGCGGCCGCTTCCGGGCCAAGGCCGGCGAAATGCGCTGGATCCGAGCTTAGCAGCAGCCCGCTGATGGCCGCAACGCTCGCATTATTAAGATCAAGCTTGCCGGCCGGAGCGGCAAAGGTCTTGTTCAGGGCGGTGAGGATGGCCTGCTTGCTCGCATCGAGCGCCTCCGCCTGCGTACCCTCGCTTTTCTGCTCTACCCCGATGACCACTTCATGCTCGGCGGAAGGGCCGATGCTTTGAATCTCGCTGTCGCCAAGCCCCTCGGCACGGAGGCTGTTGCGAAGCTGGTCGAGCGGGGGCGTCTGTTTGAATCTCACATAGACCAGGGTGCCGCCTTGGAAATCGATGCCGAAAGCGGGGCCGCGGTGGCGGACCAGTGAGACCAGCCCGGCGCCGATGAGCACCGCCGAAAGGATCAGAAAGTACTTGGCCTTGCCAAGGAAATCGATGTTGCTACTGCGGAAGAATTCCATCGAAGCAGGCCTCTCCCTGTTTCCTTAGACACCGCCGGGCGATAAAAGTGCCCCTTTGCGCTTCCCCCGGGCATCCCGAGGGCACGGCGGCAGGGGTGAATACTCCCCCGGCCGGACCCCCGGGATATTGCTAAATGGAAAGCTGGGCCTGGCGCGGCATCCGGCCGAGCTCCCAGTCAAAGATTACGCGCGACACCCAGACCGAAGTAATCACGTTGGCGACCAGGCCGATGACGAGGGTGGTGGCAAAGCCGCGCACCGGTCCGCTCCCGAACATGTAGAGAAAGAAGGCCGAAACAATGGTGGTCACGTGCGTGTCCACGATGGTGATGAAGACGCGATTGAAACCGACTTCGACCGCAGAGACCGGCGCTTTCCCTATGCGCAGTTCTTCCCGGATGCGCTCGAAAATCAATACGTTCGAATCCACGCCCATGCCCACCGTCAAGATCACCCCGGCGATGCCGGGCAGGGTGAGCACCGCATCAATGGCCGCCATGGCTGCCAGGAGCATGAGCAAGTTCAGGATGAGCGCCACGATGGCGTTGATGCCCGCCGCCCGGTAGTAGATCACCATGAAAACCATGACCACCGTCACGCCTACAATCGATGCCCGAAAGCCCTGCTTGATCGAGTCGGCGCCCAGCGACGGCCCGACCGTCCGTTCTTCCAGATACTTGATCGAGGCCGGCAACGCCCCGGCACGCAAAACGATTGCCAGGTCGTTCGCTGAATCGCGAGTAAAGTTGCCGGTGATTCGCCCGGAATCGTCAATCCGGCTCTGAATCGTGGCCACCGACTGGATCTTATTGTCCAGGACGACGGCCAAAGGATTGCCTACGTTGGCGGTCGTAAAGGGTCCAAACCGGCGAGCGCCTTCGGTGGAAAGCGTGAAGTCCACATCCCACTTGCCGGGCACTTCCGGACTGGGCGACGGTTTGGCGCTACGCAGGTCGCGGCCGGTCACCACCGGGATCCGATTCGCCAGGTACCAGGCTTCGCTGCGGGCGGTTTGCCCGGAAACGCGTTCCACCGAGCGCAAAACCTGGGTCCCTTCGGGCAGCACGCCGCCGTGCGCCGCGAGCGCTTCTTGCTCCGAGCCATACGGGTTCGGCTCGCGCACCAGCCGGATTTCCAGCATGGCGGTTTCCTGCATGATGCTCTTCACGCGGGCCGGGTCGTCCACACCGGGCAGTTGCACCAGGATCTCCCAGTCCCCCCGGCCGCGTTCCTGGATCGACGCCTCGGCCACCCCGAGGGCGTCCACCCGGCGGCGGATGGATTCAATGGATTGGGTCAGCGTATCCTGGCGGATCTGGCTGACTACCGTCGGCTTGAGCGAAAGAGTATAGGAGGTGGAATCGCCCGGGGTGGGTGCCCAGTCGTATTCGGCAAAGCGATCGCCGACCATGTCTTTGAAAGCGGAGGACTGGTCAGGGGGTATCCCGAGGACTTGGATGTGCGTCAAGTCCAGCTTGCGCACCTCGTTGTAAGTCAGATTGCGGTTGCGCATCTCCTCCCGCATGCGATCCATGGTCTGGTCGGTATGAATGTTCACCGCATCATCCACCTGTACCTGGAGAATCAGGTGGCTTCCCCCGCGCAGGTCCAGCCCCAGGCGGATCCGCTCCCTGAAGTTGTTTTTCAAGTCGGCCAGGTTCTTGGGGGGAAACTTGGGCATAAAGAACAATCCGTACAAACACAAGCCCAGGACAATCAAAATGACCAGGGCTTTCCATTTCAGATTTGGGTTCATCGCCTTGAGGGTTTCTCGAGAGGTCCTGACGCGTCGGGCCTCGGGTGGTCCCGCAGCGCGGGGCCGCTACCTTTCTTCCTTGCTCGGTGGTTGCAGGCCGGCAATGGCCGGTCGGGCCACCTCAATCCGCACCTGATCGGCCACTTTGAGTTGTACCGTTTCCTCTTTGAGGCCGACAATCGTGCCGTAAATGCCGCCGGTGGTAACCACCTTGTCCCCCGCCTTCAGATTGGCCAACATCTGCCGGAGGCGTTTTTGTTTCCGCTGGGCCGGCAGGATCAACAGCACATAGAAAATGAGGATGATCGGGAGAAACATGACCAACGGCTGCCAGGCGCTGCCTTCAGCCGCCATGGCCGGCAAAAAAGGGGGGGCAATCAGCACCAAGATATCCTTTCTGAATTTGGTCAGGGCGCCTGATGGCGCCGATCCAAACCCTTGGCGCCGAAGGGAGCGGAACTTTCGAGACCTCCTTGTCGCCCTTCGCCCTCTAAGCGCCAGCCCCGTCTTGTCGTCCCGAGGCTAGGGATGGGAACGGTACTGGAAGTCAAAGCCCGCCCTTCACAGCCAAGGCGGGCAACGTGGTAACCGTTCGCTGAAACTAGGCGCATCCGGAAGGTCGCCCCCGGCTAGCTCAAGGCCGAGTCCGGTTCGCGCAGAGCGCGGAGACCAGACAGGAATTTCCTCAGGTCTCCAAGCGGGATAGCCTGCCTGATTCGAGCCATCATGTCAAGATAAAAGAACAAGTTATGGTAGGTATGGAGGATGGCGGACAGGATTTCATGGGCCATAAACAGGTGGCGCAGGTAAGCGCGGGAGTAATTCCGGCAAACGAAGCAGGGACACTGTTCGTCAATCGGTCGTGGGTCGCGGGCGTAGCGGCTGTTCTTGATCGAAAGGGTTCCATTCCACGTAAACAGACAGCCGTTGCGGGCATTGCGCGTCGGCATGACGCAATCCATCATGTCCACTCCCCGAAGGATGTACTCGCCGAGCGCCTCCGGTTTCCCAACCCCCATCAGGTAGCAGGGCTTCTCGGACGGCAGCTTCTCCGCCACCCGTGCGGTCATTTCCAGGCTCAGCTCTTCCGGCTCACCTACGGCCAGCCCGCCAATCGCGTAGCCCGGCAAATCCATGGCGACCATCCGTTCGGCCGATTGCCGGCGCAAATCGGCAAACAGCCCGCCCTGGATAATGCCGAAAAGGGCCTGGCTGGCCGAGCAACCTCCTCCCTGCGCAAAGGACTCCTGGCTGCGACGAGCCCAATCGCAACTTCGCTCCATCGCCCGGCGTGTCCGCTCGCGGCTCGCAGGGTACTCAATGCACTCGTCGAGCTGCATCACGATGTCGGCGCCCAGCGCCAGTTGAATCTCCATGGCTTTTTCGGGTGAAAAGAAATGTTCCGAACCGTCGAGGTGAGAACGAAAGAGCACCCCGTCCTCGCTCACCTTGCGCAGATCAGCCATGCTGAAGACCTGGTAGCCCCCGGAGTCGGTGAGGATCGCCCTGGGCCAGGCCATGAAGCGATGCAGGCCGCCCATCTGGCGGATCACCTGGTGGCCCGGGCGAAGATAAAGATGGTAGGTGTTGGCGAGGAGAAGCTGGATGCCCAGCTCGCTCAGCATCTGCTGGGTCATCGCCTTGACCGTCGCAGCCGTGCCCACCGGCATGAAGACCGGCGTGTCAATCACCCCGTGCCGCGTGTGGAGCCGCCCCAACCGCGCCCGGCTGTGCGGATCGCTGGCGACAACCTCAAAGTGAAAACCGGTGGCCATGGCCTTTGCGGGAAATCAATGGTTCACGATGAATGGTTCACCCTGAATCGTCTTCAAGCGGCGTCTGCTTTTTTAAGTGGAGACGGCACTAGCTGAAAATCGCCGCCCAGCCTGTTGCCAGCAGCACCCACACCAGGAAAAGCCCCAGGACGCCGGCAAAGGCCTTGCCGAAGGAAATCTTCCCTTTCGTCATGGTGGAAATGCCGATCGAAATCAGCGCCATGTTCCAGATATTGAAGAGATCCACCGAACTTCCCAGGCGCAACAGCCATTTCGCGGTTGTCTCGCCATCCATCACCGCCGCCAAGTTGGTGGCCACAAGGTTCCGGATGTCGAGCATGTCCGGGTCCTTGAGAAACATGACCGGAAAAGCGAGCAGACCTTTGACCGCCTCGGGCATCCAGCCGTAGGCAGCCGCCGCGAAATACTGCTTGGCAGTCAAGCCGGCGGCCATGCCGAAATTGAATACCAATAGAAAAACACCGCCGACGACAAGCACCGCCACAAGCGGGCCCACGACCGAGAAGACATAGCCAATTAGGGGGGCGTACTTGGTCTGTTGCTCGATGATGCGCTCTTTCTGTTCGGCGGGCAACTGAGCTGTCCGCGAACTGCCTTCGATCTCCTTGCGCATGAAACTTTCCCAGCCGGCTCGCTTCCCGTAGGTGTACGTAATCAGGCAACTGAGAATTGCAATCATCACGATCGGAGCCCACCAGCTCGGGCGCACGGCAATGCCGCGAAACGTTTGGCTGGGGCTGAACAGAACCTTTACCGCATTTCCGAAGGGGTTTCCCGCAGGCCCTTGCTCAGGAGTGGAAGTTACCGTCGCCATCGTGCCTCCCTTTTCGAATTAGAATTTTCGTACTGAGGTCGCGCTGGAAGTCTGACGCCTAGAACCTGTAACCTGCTACCTGACACCTGCAACCTGCAACCTGAAACTCGGTTCCGAACGCAGGCCATCCCCATTGTTACACGAAATGACATGCCACCTGCCGCCCCTCCCCGCCTTTCGGGAGCAGAGCCGGCTCTTCCGCGCGGCACCGCTCCGCCGCCAGCGGACAGCGCGGCTCGAAGGGGCAGCCGCCGGGCGCCACCTTCTCGGTGGTTGCCTTGGCCGGCAGCGCTTCGAGCTGCCGCTCCACTTCCGGCACCGAACGCCGCAACAATTGGGTGTAAGGATGCAAGGGATTCTGAAGGACGGCCCCGGTCGGACCGCTCTCCACTATTTTGCCCCGGTACATCACCGCCACCCGGTCGGCAATCTGCGCCACCACCGGCAAGCTATGGCTGATGAACAAATACGTCAAATGAAATTTTTTTTGAAGCTCCCCGAGGAGCAGAATGATCTGCGCTCCCACCGAGACATCGAGGGCCGAGACGGGCTCGTCGGCAACGATGAATTTCGGTTTCAACGCCAGCGCCCGGGCAATCCCTATCCGCTGCCGCTGTCCCCCGGAAAATTCGTGCGGATAGCGGCGGAGCGCCTCCGGGCCCATCCCAACCGCTTCCAGCAGTTCCGCCACCCGCGCCTGTCGCTCCGCCCGCGACATCCTTTCATGAATGCGGAACGGCTCGCCAATCGTCTCTCCGATGCGCATGCGCGGGTTTAAAGAAGCGTAAGGGTCCTGGAAAATAATCTGCATCTCTCGCCGCTGCTGGCGCAGTTCCTCGCCCTGAAGCGCCATGAAATCGCGCCCGGCAAATTCGATCTTGCCCGCGTCCGGTTCGATCAAGCGGATGACACAACGGCCCAGGGTGGTCTTGCCGCAGCCCGACTCGCCCACCAGGCCGAGTGTTTCCCCGGCGGCGATGCTCAAGCTCACCTCATCCACCGCCACCGTCCGCCGGCCCCGCCCGAGCCACCCGCTTGCCGGGTAGCTCTTCTTCAGGTTTTGCACCCGAACCAGCGGCTCTCCCTTCTTGGGTGCAGACGCGCTCATGGCTGTTTGCGCATGGCCATCGCCACCGAGTGCATGGTGAAATGCAGCTGATGCCCTTCCCACCGCGGCCCGAAACCGGCCGCATCGCTCTCCATCGAACGCCACATCAACTCGTAGCACTCGTCATAGATTGACGTGCCGGCCTTTACCCCGGCCACCGCCATCCAATCCTCGAAGTCACGATCCCGATCAAAGAGAAACCATTCCGGAGAACCGCTGCCCCGGGCACACATCCGGGAAAGCTCGGAAAGTTTGAGCGTGCGCGTGTGAGAAGCATCGCGCAATCGTTCGATCTGATTGTTGCGGGCTGCCCGGTCGTCCTCTTCGGGAGCGATCAGATCAACGATAAGGGCCCGCCCACCGGGTTTGGTGACGCGCAGCATCTCTTCGAGAACCCGCTCGGGGGCGGCAAGATGATGGAACGAATAGGCGCATGACACGATGTCGAACGTCGCATCGGCAAAGGGGAGCGCTTCCGCGCGGCCGCGACAAAACCAGCAACAAGTGCAGCCGGAAGCTTCGGCTTCCTGCCTGGCCCGCAGCAGCATCTCCGGCGTCAAGTCCACGCCGACCACGCCCGCCCCGATAGAATCGGGGCCGGCAACGCTTGCGGCAAACGCCAACGCAAGTGTCCCGGGCCCGCAAGCCACGTCAAGCACGAGGGAGGCTTTCTCAGGCTTCGCCCAGGCGACCACCTGGCGCATGTCTTGAGCGCGCCTGGTAAGGACAAAATCGCTGAACACTCCGGCCGTCCGTCCGAATCGCTCCAGGATTTTCTGTTCCTGGCTACCTATCGTCATTCGCCGTCTTCCACTCTCAGCTTGGCCGGCCTTCAAAAAAAGCGGCCTCAGGCTCGGATGCACCGCGCCTGATGGCCAGCCCCGTCCCGAAGCCTCGGGACGGGGCCGGCGGCAATCTCCCGCAGCTCCGGGACTGCTTTGCCGCAATCGTCAATGGCGATGGGACAGCGCGGCCGGTAGGCGCAGCCGCCCGGCAATTCACTGAGCGCTGGCACGGTGCCCGGGATGGGCTCCGGCTTTTCCTTCCCCAGGCTCGGCGCAGCGCGGCGCAACCCCTGCGTATACGGGTGTCGCGGATTGGCCAGCACCTCGCCCGCCGAGCCATGCTCGACGATCCGGCCGCAATACATCACCGCCACCCGGTCGGCAAGCTGGGCCACCACCCCCAGGTCATGGCTGATAAACAGCATGGCCAGTCCCAGTTCGGCGCGCAGGCGGCCCAGGAGCTCCAGGATTTGCGCCTGGATGGTTACATCGAGCGCGGTGGTCGGCTCGTCCGCAATCAAAAGCCGCGGACGCGGGGCAAGCGCCATGGCAATCATCACCCGCTGGCGAAGTCCGCCGGAGAGTTCGTGAGGATATTTCCGGCGGCACTCCTCGGGCTGCGGCACCGCTGCCATGCGCAGTGCCTCCAGGACCCTCGTCTCCAGCTCCTTTCGGCTCAGCTTCTCATGGGCGCGAACGCCTTCGGCAATTTGATCGCGCACCTTCATCACCGGATTGAGCGAAGTCATCGGCTCCTGGAAAATCATGGCCATCCGGGCTCCACGAACGCCCCGCATTTCCTTTTCGTTGAGCCGAAGCAGGTCGCGCGGTGGCCCGCCGTTGGCCGAGTCAAAATGAATTGCCCCCGCGACAATTTCGGCCGGCGGAGCCAGTAACCGCATCAGCGCATAGGCCAGCATGGATTTGCCGCAGCCCGATTCGCCGACCAGGCCCAAAGTCTCGCCCGGCTCGATGGCAAGCGAGACCTTGTTGACCGGCCTGATCCGCCCGGCAGCCGTCGGCAGCTCAACCGTGAGTTGGCGCACATCCAGAAGCGGCATGGCTACTATCGCTCGGGCGATATTACCACGCCAGCCCGCCGCGGGCAGACCCCTGGCGGCACCCTCCCCTTTATGCGTAAGCGTTCCTGGGACTTGACCGGGCGTGTCGGGCATGCTGTCATGGTGCGATTCTGACCCCCGATGCGTCGGGGCAAGGACATCAGGCTGTGAAGAATTCCATTCCCTCTCCGCCGTTAGGCTGGCGCGCCTTGTTGGGCGTCGGCCGCTTCCGTTTTTTATGGCTGGGAATGTTCGTCTCGCTCTTCGGGACAGGCATGAACCATGCCGGGGTGACCTGGTACATTTTGGAACAAACACAATCGACCCTGGCGGTCAGCCTGATGGTGGCGCTGGTGACCCTGCCCGGGCTGGTGGTGCCTTTGATTGGCGGGGTGTTGATTGACCGGGTGGACCGGCGCTACCTGGCCATCACGCTGGATGTGGCGCGCGGTTTCATTGTGCTCGGCGTGGCCGCGCTGGCGCGCACGCCCCATTTTAACCTCGCCACCCTGTATGCCATGGTTCTCCTCGTCGGCATGGGCTTTGCCATTTACTGGGCGACCTCGGCCGCGCTGGTGCAGGAGATTATTCCGCGAGATCATTTGGTGCAGGCAAACGCGGCCGTGCTGATCGCCGTCCAGGGGGGGATGATGTCGGCGGGTGCGGTGGTGGGCTTCCTCTATGTGCGGGCCGGCATCTCCGGCATTTTGGCGATGGATGGTTTGACCTATTTTGTTTCCGCTCTGTGCCTTTGGAGTTTGCGCCGTGGCTACCGCTTGCCCCAACGCCTTGGCCAGGAGCCGCCCATTGTCGAGGCGGCCGCGCCCGTTCTAGGCGAAGCGGTGATGCCGCCGGTGGGGGCGCCCGAGGCTTTCGAGCCGCAAGGGCTCATCCGAGGATTCCTTGCCGAACTGCGCGAAGGGCTGGCCTATCTTCGCGCCCAGCCGCGCGTTTTTGCGATCGGCCTGACCTATGCTTGCATGATGGCGGGCGTCATCAGCGCCAACGTCATTGTGGTGGCTCTGGCCCGAGATATCTTGCAATCCGGGCCGCGCGGTTACGGCTACATCGAGGCCGGCTGGGCCGCCGGGGCGGTATTGGGTGGATTGGCTTCCCAGGCGCTCGTGCGAAAATTTTCGCCTGCCTCGGTCGCCATTCTTGCCTTGGTGATGCTTGCCTTTGGGCACGCGCTCTTTCCCTTTGTGACGGTGCTGGCGGCGGTGGTGGTGATGAATGCCGTCTTCGGCGCCTGTCGGGCGCTCGGCGGCATCGTCACGCAATCTTCCATCATGGCGGTGGTGCCGCAGCGACTGATGGGGCGCACCCAGAGCGCCTTTTCCACCATTTCCACCCTCATGCAGGTCGTGATGAGCTTTGTGCTGGGCTGGCTCGCCCACGTCGCATCCCTGAAAGTGGCCTTCCTGGTCCTCGGCCTGATTTACGGAGCGGCCGTCCTCGCCGCCGTCCAGGCGCGCTCCCTCGCCCGCCAGCCCGATTCGGGCGAGCAGGAAACGCTGCAACCTGTATAGCAGCGCCGGGCTTCGAGCCCGGCATACGGCATGGCAGGATCGGCTTCACCCGGAACGGGATAAATTCCGATACTCCTTTCGCCCGCCGGCTCCTCGGAAGACCTGCCCGCTCCCTCTTGTCCGCCTACCGTTTCGCCAGGAGAGTCCTCAGCCTCTTTAGAACATTGGACTGTTCCTCTGCTTCCTCGGCAATCCCGGCTCGCATGGCATCGAAGGCAGGTAGCCGCGCAATCTCCGGCAAGGGTGATTTTGCGCCGCGGACGGAGAACCAGATGATCTCGTTCAAGACGCGCGGATCCGCCATGTCGGCGTGCGCCAGGTTCTGCTCGGCTGTGCGCTGGATCCAGTAAGCCGTGGCCGCATCGCGCGCCGGCTGGTTCATCAGGTTATCCAGGGAGACGTCTGGCAGCAAGGCCTTGTAGGGACGCAAGTCGGCTTCGTCGCGGAAGAGGTCGATCGGCGCAGCTGAGGCGTCGAGCTGGTTCATGGGTTCCATTCCCAGCAGCAGCTCCATCGTCCGGATCATACTCACCGTATTGTGAAATTCATGGACCAGCGCTCCGGGACGGTTGTAGGCGCTTATCACCAGCGCCGGCGCGCGGTGGGCATCGACGTGGTCGGGGCCGTCCTGCGCATCGTCCTCCACGATGAAAATGGCCGTCTCCTTCCAGTACGGACTGCTGGAAACGGCCTCCACCAGAAGACCGACGGCGTAGTCGTTGTCGGCCACCATAAACTGCGGCGTCGGCATGCCCGGGGTGAGGCCGGCAGTGTGGTCGTTGGGGAGGCGCAAGAGGGTGAAGTTGGGCAGCCGCTCAGGCCCTCCCCCTTCTCTCGCGGCGACGAAACCGCGGAACTCCTCCAGCCATTCCCCCATGCGTGAATTCCCGCGAAACCGCTCGTCCGGGTTCGTCCGGGTAATCAAGGGATGGATGCCGCCCCCGGACTCCTTCGCGGCGCGGTAGGAATCCACCGTCATGGCATCGGGCGTTTCCACATCGTAATTGCGAAACGTCAGGCTGTGCCGGCCTTCGAGCGACTTCTTGGTAGGAAAGGCCGCTGCCGTAGGCGAAGTATCCGGGTAGGATTTCGGGCGGTTCGCGTTGAACGCGGCCACGTCGGCTTCCGAGATCGTTCCGATGAACTCGCCGTAGTTGCGGTAGGTCAGGCCGGCGCGCGCGGCGGCGTCCCAGAGATATAAGGTTTCGGGCTCGGCCACATCGCGCCCACCGTTGAGGTAGGGGATGAAGCGTCGCATGTAGTTGGCAATGTCCTCGGCGGTGACGGGCAGGGGCAGGAGCGGCGGCGTCTCTTTCATCGGTTCGGTGTTGGGCAGGCGGTTGAAGCCCTCGTAGTCATAACTGCGCCCGCGGCCGGAATATTCCCAGCGGTAAGCCTTGTGCACATAGTCGCTGGAGAAAGCTGCGGTGGACCAGTTGTGCCCGTCGGGACTGGCCTCGGAGTTGACAAAGAACCGGTCCAGCAATCCGAAGCGCAACGCCAGTGCGCGGTGGTTCGGGGTGATGTTTTGTGCCGGTCCGCCCGGCAGCCGAGCCGCCTGGCCCCCTCCAAAGATGGCAAGCGTCGGGTCGCCGTCCGCGGGTTGGCTGTCGCCGGCGCGCTCGAGATCACCGAACACTTGGTCGTAGGTTCGGTTTTCCTTGATCACGTAGATGATGTGTTTGATCGGCGACGCGCCCGGGAACAGCCGGGGGCGTGCGGCGCCCATCAGACCATTGTTGCGCAGCACCTGCTGGGTGTATCGCGCCAGTGTGAGTTCATCCGGTTCGGCCAAGGTGCTGATGTTCCCTGCCACCAAAGCCAAACCGTACTGCCCGCCCTGCCCGCCCGCTCGACCGCTGCCCGCGGGGAAGCGGTCATTCGGCGTGTTCGGCACGCGGCCGGAGTTATTGACGACGAGGGAGGAATTCTCAAAGCCCGTGCCCTTTCCGTTGCCGATGAAGAGCGTCCTGTTGGCCACCGCGACGGCGGAGGGATACTGCCCCGTCGGGATAAAACCACGCACCTTGCTGCGTTCGGAGTCTCTTTCCTCGCGCCCCTTGGCTTCTCTTGGCTGGTCCGCATCGGTTTCGCTTTTCTCCCTGCCGCGCGCCTTGGCCGACAGTGCCACGACGGCCACCGCGTTACTCTGCGCGTTCGCCACGTAGAGCGTGGCCCCGTCACCGCCGAGCGCCAGGCTTTCGGGACTGCTGCCGAGGCGAGCGCCCTCGGCGAGCCGCACGTTGATCCGCTCGATCTCGAGGTCTGCCGCCGTGTCAATCACCGAGACGCTGTCCTCGTTCGAGTTGACAATGTAGAGCCGCGTGCTCGCCGCATTCAGGACCATCGCCGTCGGGTGCCGGCCGACCGGGATGTTGGCAATGGGTCGCTCGGGGCGGCGCGGATCCACCACCGCAACCGAAGCGCTGTTCCAGCAGGAAACATATACCTTGGCTGTCGTGGACGAATCTTTCGACGGCAGGGCCACAACTCCGAAGGGATAGATGAAATGTCCCGGGTGGCCGCCTCGCAGGTCCACCCGCGTGAGGTTTCGTGCGCCCCGCAGGTTGCTGAGGATGCCCAGACTGTCGCCGAGGTTATTCGCGACGAACAGGGTATCGCCGTCAGGACTGATCGCCAATCCTGTGGGATAGACGGGCTCACGGTTGCCGTGATAGCGCGGCGAGGGCGCCGCAGAGGCAAAACCACTTACTTCGATGAACGGCGCTTCGACCCTGGTATTTGGCCCCGGAGACGGAGGAGCAATCGGCTCACGCGCGCCGGGGCGGAAGCGAAACATCCAGATCTTGTTCTCGAAGCCGCCGGAAACATACAGCCTGTAGGTGTCGCCCGGCTCGGCCTGGGGCGCGAAGACGACACCGACATTGGCGCTCTGCGGTGTGGGAAAATATACATTCTGGATGACCACCGGCGAGGGTTGCGCGTTCAGGTCAATCACCACCAGCGATTGTTGCGCGCGGTTGGTGGCGGCATTGAACTGGACGCCGAAGCCGCTGTTGACCGCGATCAGATAGCGGCCAAAACCATCCGGCCCGGTACGGTCGGGGCTGCGGACAAAATCCACCGGCAAGGCGCCCACGGCTGGCTGGCGGGTGTTTGCATCGAGCACGAGCGACCCGGCGGGCGTGATCGGTCTCCCCTGCGAGGCCGGCTGATTGGTGACCTTGATGTCCCCCGCTGAAGCGAACGGGCCAGCCGCAGCCACCAAAGCGAGAAGGAAACCAGCGATCAGCAGCGCAAGGCGTGAAACGGAGCGGTTCATGAACAGAGTCTCCTCAAGCGCGGGCGGGCCCATACAGTCTAGCCTGAAACCACACGCCCTTCGACTGTCTGGACTAGGCTAACCGCCCACAAGAGGGTAAGCAAGCATGGCCATCAGTGTGGGTCTTCACAAATCGGGACACTACCGAAGCCGGCTCGCCGCGAGGGGAACTATCGGGACTTTCCGCCAAAGACGAGCTTTGAAAAGATTTCCGGATGAATCGCCCTGGCGGCGGTGCCGGGGCTGACGAGCGGGACGTTCACCTGAAGCGGCAGGGTGGTTGGCGGAAGGCAGAGCTTGTCGTTGCAGGCCTGATAGCGGAGCTCCAGCGGCAGGGCCACTTCGCCGCGCGGAATCCTCGGACTGGTCGCCACCCGCAGGCCGAGCACGATCGTGCCGTCGTACACCGCCATTTTTTCATCGGAGAAAGCAAACTCTTTCAGGTTCGCCTTGGGGTAGGCCGCCTCGAGCACCCGCATCCCGGCGGGCGGCTGGGCGCGCAATTGCGTGGGAATCAAATATTCCTGGAGCGGCTTCGAGGCGTTGATGTGGTACCCGGGAGCGATTTCTGCCAGGACGGCGACGCGAAATTCGCCTCCTTGCGGCACCGATTGCAGAGAAACATAGCCCTGCGCGCGGACAATCGGCTCGTTCCTCCTCGGAAATTGCGCCGCCCGTGCGAGCGGCGGGCCGTTTGCGGTCAAGCCGCCGGCAACCAAGAGACTGGAAAACAGAAAATAGAAAATAGAAAAGAGCCTATTTTCTAATTTCTCTTTTCTAATTTCTGTTCCCTTACCCATGTACTTCTTTGAATCCTTCCGGATGAATTAGAGTTGCTTCGCAATCTGTTCGTTCACCTGGTCTTCGTAGGCCAGCAGGATGCCAAGATAGCGTTCCACGATTTGGCCATTTTTGGAGATCAGAAAGCTCGTCGGAATGCCCAGGATGCCCCCAAATTTCGTGGCGACCTCCTCATCGCCAATCCAGATGGGGTAATTGACCTTGGCCTGCTGCGCGTAAGGGGCAACCACTTTGGCGCCCTCCTCGTCCATGGCGATGCCGACCACCGTGAAGCCTTTCTCGCCGTACTTCTTCTGCAGCTCAATCAGCCACGGAATCTCGATGGTGCAGGGCTTGCACCAGGTGGCCCAGAAGTTGACCAGCACGACCTTGCCTTCGAGGTCCGACATCCTGACCTCGCGGCCCTCCAGGTCCTTGATTTTGAATTCAGGCGCTCGGTTCGCCGATGCCGCTGTGCCCGACCGGGCTGCCCGGGGCGCGCTCCGCCGGCCATACCAATATGCTCCGCCCACCAGGCCGGCCACCAGCAACAGCCCCAAAATCGTCTTTTGTCCCGAACTCATTCCCCCTCCTTGCCGAAGCATAGAAATGCGAACATAGAAAAGAGAAATTAGAAAACGGGCCTATTTTCTATTTTCCATTTTCCCTTTTCTGCCTTCAGCATGAATGCTTACCAGACGAAACGATTCAAGAACGCAAGCTGGTTCGAAAGCCACGTCAGCCGGTTGAAGAAGATGAGCAGGCCGACGGCCAGCAATAAGATCCCGGAAAATACTTCCACGGCCTGCAGGTGGCGGCGAAAGCGACGATAAAAACGAAGAAAGCCGTTGATGCCCAGCGTGGTCAGCAGGAAGGGCAAGCCCAGACCCGCCGAATAGACAGCCAGCAGGTTGATTCCCTCGCTCACTTTCTCCTTCGTCGCGGCGAGCGTCAGCACCGTGCCCAGGATCGGGCCGATGCAGGGCGTCCAGCCAAAAGCAAACGCCAAGCCGATCACAAATGCCCCGAGCCACCCCATCTTCCCCGGCGCGCCCTGAAAGCGCTTCTCACGGTAAAGGTAGGAGATCTTGAGCAGGCCCGTCAGGTGCAAGCCAAAAAGAATGATGATGGCGCCGGCAATCTTGTAAAACAGCGGTTTGTTGAGCAGGAGAAATTTTCCCACGGCGCTGGCCGACGCGCCAAGCGCCACGAAGACGACGGAGAAACCCAGGACGAAGGCGAGCGAGGAGGCCAGGATGGGCCCGAGCTTCGCCTGCTCGGAATCCTGCAACTGCTCCACGCTCAGGCCGGAGATCAAAGAGACATATCCCGGCACCAGCGGCAACACGCAGGGCGACAGGAATGAAATCAGCCCAGCCAGAAACGCCGTCGCAAAGGTCACGTCAACCATACGCTCGTTCTCTCTTAGATGCGTTTCTCAACCGATGCGCTTCAGCCATTTTCTCACATCCCTTTCCCTCCCGCTGCCGCCGTTTGCATGCCCTGCCTCTTTCTCCTAGAATGGGGTTTTTGCGTCCCGGTCAGCGTGGGTGACCGATGGCCTGCCCGATCTGCCAAAAGCGCAAGGCAAAGCGTTTCTGTCCCGGCAAGGGTGAATCTATTTGCCCCGTCTGTTGCGGGACGGAGCGCGAAGTGACCATTGATTGCCCGGGCGACTGCCCCTACCTCGTCGCCTCGCGGCGATACGGAGAAGAGCGAAAAACGTTCACCGCGGGCGACCTGCCGTTTCCCGATGTGGCCGTGCCCGAGGATCTGGTCCACGTCCAGCGGAAATTCCTTTCCGGCCTCGGCTACGCCATCCTCTTATTCTGGAAACAAACTAAGGGCCTGACGGACGCGGAGGCTCTCATCGCGCTTGAGCATATGGCGCAAACCTTTGAGACGCTGCGCAGCGGGATCTACTATGAAAAGCTGCCGGACGCGGCCCTGCCCCGCGAGCTTTATCGCCAGCTTGCCGCATTCATCCAGGAGTATCAGAAGAACGAGGCGGAGCGCACCGGCTCCGCCTCCTTGAGCTTGACCGGCGCTCCCGCTCTGCCTGAAAAAGAGATTTTTCAGGTGCTCGTTTTCCTTTTGCGCGTGGGAAGGTCGCGCACCAACGGCCGGCCCAAAAGCCGCGCCTTCCTGGACTTTCTCCGGGCGCAGTATCCCGCCGAGGCGGACCTCAGGAAAGAAGAGCCGCGGATTATTGTGCCGGGAAGTTAGTAAAAGCTGATTCACAGCCGGTGGGCGTGTGCAGGTGTCATCCTGAGGCCCGACCTTGTCGGGGCGAAGGATCTCACCGCGAGATGCTTCGTCCGCCGCGGCGGACTCAGCATGACAAGGCTGCTGAGACTGTTCACGGAGTTAACCCCGACGCTTTGCGTCGGGGCCCAGAATGACGTCAACGTTAGTGCTGTGCGCTTATGAAATGAGCCTGACCCGGTAGAAACTGTTCCGTTCTATTTCAGTTTTGCCAGATCGAAGACGGCGTCCACTTTAGGCCCGTCGGGCGATTCCAGCACGATGCGGAGCGGCTGCTCGGTGTCCAACTCGTCGAGCGGCACGCTGAAGGCCAATTCCACGTGCCAGGCCGCCCCTGACGGCGGCGCTCCGTAGTTCTGATAGTCCGAAAATTTTGCCGTAAGCTCCTCGTCATCCTGATAGGCGCGCATGCGATAGTCTTTGCCCGGCTCGAGCGTTCGGGCGGTGAAAAAGAACATGCGTGCCCGGAGAACAATGTTCTTTTCAAGCTCCTCGGTCGAGGCGAAGGCTTCCTTCTCGGTGTAGCGATGGTCGGTGCGGTGCTGGGTCGCCGCCAACGTCGCAATCCGGCTGAAGCGCGTGTCCAGCGTGATGCGCTCGACCGGCGGGTCGGTCACTCCTCGAAAAAGTTCGTTGTAGGGCTCAAAGAATTTCTGAAGCGATTCGACATCCTCCGTCTGGCCTAGCTTGATCGCCGCGCGCGCCGCATCCTCGTCAATCTGGAATCGAGAGCGCTCTTCGGCAGCCGACAGTGAGCCACCCGGGAACAGGCTCGCCAGGCAGACCGAGATGAGCACCCTCACCAAGGATTTCACGCCAACATTGTAGCGCAGGCAAAGCGGCCAGGAGCGGGAAACGGAAAACCGGAATGCGGTAGTCCTATTTTCCGATTCCTGTTTTCTATCCCTCAGCAGGGATTCATCCTGAAGTCCGGAAGTATGGTCTTTGTCGGCGGGAAGACAAATCCGAGGCTCATCTGTGGCTCTGGTGCGGCGAGGCCCTGAACCGTCTGATTCAGGGCGAAGCGATCCGGCTCATACGGCCTGCTCGCGAAGCCGTGTTTGGCGCGCAGGCGAGCGAACAAGCCCGCGATGCGCGCGCGATATTCTTCCGGGGCGTAGCCGGAACGGGCATACCAGCGACGATACTGCCTCGCAAGCCGCGGAAATTTTTCATCGAGAAACGGAAAGAAAACCTTCTGCGCCGAAGGCATCAGGAAAAGCACGTTGGCGGCAAGCCACTGTGCCTGGTGCTTGGCGGCGGCCTCGGCCAGCGCCTCCAGGTCCGCTTCGCGGTCGGTGATGCCGGGCAGAACCGGCATCACGAAAACTCCGGCATGGAGTCCGGCCTGGCGCAACGCGGCCAAAGCTTTTAACCGCAAATCCGGCCGGGGAGCGCGCGGCTCGAGCGCCCGGGCGAGCCGCGCCCGAAGCGTCGTGATGGTGATATTGATGTGCAGGTCGGAGCGGCCGGCGATTTTCTGCAAGACGTCCACGTCGCGAACGATCTGGTTGGATTTGGTGGTAATCGAAAGGCTCAAGCCCCGCGCTTCCGCGAGCGTCTCCAGAATCTGGCGCGTCACGCCGAATTGCCGCTCGGCAGGCTGATAGGGATCGGTGGCGGTGCCGATGGCGATGCTCTCCCCTGAACGCACGCGGCCGAGCTCGTTCTTGAGCAGGCAAGCTGCATCCTGCTTGGCATAAATCTTCTGTTCAAAGGCGGCCGGGTCGAGCTCCATGTACTCGTGGGTGTAGCGAGCGTAGCAGTAGCGGCAGCCAAACTCGCAGCCGCGGTAAGGGTTGATCGTCCAGGTGAAGGGCACCCGCTCGGAATAACACCGGTTCAGGATCGAGCGGCAGCCGATGCGGAAGTATTCGACGTTGTTCTTTTCCTTTTCGAGCGGGGCGTTGGCAGCGAGGCGCGCGATGCCGATTAAACCAGCGTCGCCGGTTGCGCCCTGGTTAATCGGTTGCCCGGTGGGGGTGAGCCCTCTTGGGTTGGGTTGTGTCTCATCTGTGGAAGCGGGGCTATTCGGGGTCATGCCCGGTTGTCTTCCGAGCGAAGGGCTCGGCGGGTTGAGAAAGAGAGTGGGTGTCGTGGTTGCCATCGCGCGCCTCAAATGCCCGAGTGGTGTCATTCACCCGAGCTAGCCAGCGCCTTTCGATGGTCTTATTATCTTCGCTTTTTGTTCGCCCTGTCAAGCACAATCTTCGCTTTTTATTCGCCCATGACGATCTACGCGGATTGAGCTGAAAACAATGGATTACCACCGCGTCCTCGGGGCAAGCCGGGCGGGGGTCAGGGTAGCGGGCGAAACCGGGCGGTAAAATGTCTCAAGAAGGGCGCTTGGTAGGTCAGCTCGAGGCCGCGAATTTTTTCGCGCCGCTTCCACACTTCCAGAATCGCTTCCACGACGTAGTCCACGTGGCTCTGGGTGTACACCCGTCGCGGGATGGCCAGCCGAACGAGGTCCATCGTGGCCGGGTGTTCGACGCCTTTTTCGTCTCTCTTCCCGAACATGAGCGTGCCGATTTCGACGGCCCGGATGCCGGCTTCGAGGTAAAGCTCCGCCGCCAGGGCGACGCCGGGAAAGCAAGTGGGCGGGATGTGCGGAAGAAAGGCCCGGGCATCCATATAAATCGCGTGGCCGCCGGGTGGCTGGACGATGGGCACGCCCTCCGAGGCGATGTGTTTGCCGAGGTAGGCGGTGGAAACGATGCGGTAGTTCAAATAGTCTTCGTGGAGCACCTCCTGCAGTCCGACCGCAATCGCCTCAAGGTCGCGCCCGGCAAGCCCGCCGTAGGTGGGAAATCCCTCCGTCAGGATGAGCAAATCTTTTTCCTGCTGGGCGAGCAGGTCGTCGTTGGTGCAAAGAAAGCCGCCGATATTCGCCAGGCCGTCTTTCTTGGCTGACATGGTGCAGCCGTCCGCGTAGGAGAATGTCTCGCGGGCAATCTCTTTGGGCGACTTCGAGCGAAAACCCTCTTCGCGCAGCTTGATAAAGTAGGAATTTTCAGCAAAGCGGCAGGCATCCAGGTAGAGGGGAATCTGGTAGCGGGCGCAGAGGGCGCGGGTTTCCCGGAGATTGGCCATGGAGACGGGCTGGCCGCCGCCGGAGTTGTTGGTAATGGTCATCATCACCAGCGGCACCCGCTTTGGCCCGACCCGCTCGATCAGCTCGCCCAGGCGCTTCACGTCCATGTTGCCCTTAAAGGGATGGAGCGTAGCCGGCTGGGTGCCTTCGGGAATGGGCAAGTCCACCGCTTCGGCGCCGAGAAATTCGATGTTTGCCCGGGTGGTATCGAAGTGGGTGTTATTGGGGACGACGTCGCCCTTCTTGCACATCACGCTGAACAGGATGCGTTCGGCGGCGCGGCCCTGGTGCGTGGGGATGACGTGCTTGAAGCCGAAAATATCGTCCACGCTTTGTTTGAAGCGGGCGAAGCTGGGCGAGCCGGCGTAGCTCTCATCGCCGCGCATCATCGCCGCCCACTGCTCGGTGGACATGGCGCCGGTGCCGCTGTCGGTGAGCAGGTCAATCAAGATGTCCTCCGAGTCAATCAAGAAGAGGTTGTAGCCGGCGGCCTCGAGCAGGCGCTGGCGCTCCGCGGGGCTGGTCTGGCGAATCGGCTCGACGCTCTTGATGCGAAACGGCTCGATGATCGTTTTGATGGGCATGGCAGGTTCCTTCGCCTGGGTCAGGACAGGCCTCGAAGCCGGCGCGGCGCCGAGCCATGCTAGCACGGCAGGCTAGAAAAACCGAAAAGCGAAAATCGAAACTCGAAATTCGGCGCAATGGAAACCCGAAATTTCAAAGTCGCAAAACGCCCCGGAACGTTTCAGAAAGTTACTTCCTTCTCCGGACTGCGGTTTTGGGTTTTGCGAGTTTCGAATTTCGCCGTTGAGGTTGCTGCCGGTGAGATTAGGCAAGGTGGGCTGGCCGGACGTCAGACATCAAGGCAGGGGCGGACCTCGGGCGGGCGGGGAACCTCGAAGCGGTCGTGGCGGTGGTAGAAGGCGACGATCACGCGGCCGATTGGCCGGCTATCGTGCGAGAGAATTTCCGCTGGCGTGAGCCGGACGCGCTCGCCTGCCTGGAGTGCCTCTTCCCAGGAGTCCTCAAACGTGCCGTGTTCGATGCGGACGCCGAGGCGATCGAGGTAAGCCTGGCGTCCCTGCTCGAGCCGGGCAAAGTAGTGCCCGTAAGTCGGGTCACCGCGCTCGCGGAATTTTCTCAGGAAGTCAGACTCCTCCCCCTTCAGCATCTGATGCCGCTGGGCGTAGAACTCGTTGAGCGCTTCAATGACGGTCAATAGCGCAATCGACCGCACCGCTTTGGTCCCCATATAGGTTCTATTATATTGGATTCAGGGAAGATAGCCTAGCGTTGCCCAAAAAAGTTGTAGTATTTTTGCTGGTACCAACTAACGCCTTTTGAATCAAGTGGATACGGTGGCGGGCGAGGTCGTCCGTCGCTCACCATTCCTGTGCTGCCACGGCGACTATTCTCGAAAGGGCTTCGAGGTCGGCCAGATCCACCACCTCAGCGGGAGAATGCGAGTAGCGCAGCGGCCAGCCGAGCGCCAGGTTCGAGGCGCCGTGGCGGAGAAAGACAGCGCCATCGTTGCCCCCGCCGGTGACGCCGTACTGGCTCAAGATGGAATGTTTTCTGGCGAGGGCGAGAATTTTCTGGACGTGGGCTGGCGCGGCCACGTAGCTATTGTCCACGGCGCGGACGACGAAGCCTTGGCCCAGCCGGCCATCGCCAAAGCGCTTGGACTCGAGCGGCGAATCGGCCGAGACAAACGTATCCACCGCGAAAACCACGTCGGTGGTGTTGTGATCGGCGTAGTATTTGGCCCCGCGAAGGCCAATCTCCTCTTCAGTGGACCAGACGAAGGTGACCTCATGCTGGAAGAGTTTCGGGTCAAGCTGCCAGGCGGCCGCCACCAGTGCCGCGCAGCCCACGCGGTCGTCAAAGCTCCGGCCATTGACGCGGCGTCCGAGGAGCTTGCGGAATTTCTTGGGCACCGTTACAAAGTCGCCCACTTTTACGCCCAAAGCTTCGGTGGCGGCTTTGGTTCGCGTGCCGAGGTCAGCCCGCCACTCGAAGCCCGGACGCTCGGGACGGGTCGTGAAAAAATCGGGGGCGGCATAACCTTCCGGCAATTCCATCACTCCGGGGATTTCCCTGCCTCCCTCCGCGCCACGAACCAGAATGGCGCGACCGGCAAAATAAACGGTGGCAAAGCCGCCCTTCGAATCGAGCGCAAGCCGGCCGTCAGCCAGGATCTCCCGCACCACCCAGCCGATTTCGTCCATGTGGGCCACAAAAACCAGTCGCGGGGAGCCTTTGCCCATGCGCAAAATCAGGTTTCCGTAAGGATCCGTCTCCACTCCGGCCCATGCGGGCAGAAGCCCGGCGATGGCTTTGCGCACAGCCGCCTCGTGTTGGCTGACGCCATAGACCTCGGTGAGGGTAGCGAGAATTTTCTCGGTGGAAGGGACTCCGGGCCGGGATGGCGGAGTGGCCGCTTTTGGTTTTTGCGCCGTAGCTTTTGAGGGGACAAGGAAACAGATGAAGCAAAAGAGGCAGAGGAGGCAGGGAAAAGAAGATCGGTTTGGGAAGGATTCACCGGACATTTCGTTCTCCCTTCAGGCTCCCTTGAGGGCGCAACCTCACTGCTGGGCGTAGGCGGCCAACAATCGGACCAGCGCGTCGAGATCGGCGATGTCGATCATTTCAGCCGGCGAGAGCGGAAAACGCACCGCGATGCCGAGATGGGCAAAGCGCGGGGGAAATTGCGGCCCACCGGTGTAGCTCGAGCGCGGCAGGGCCGCCGCCGGCTCGCCCCGTGCCGGGATATTGCGCTCGGCGGCCAGTCTCGAGAGTTCGCCGGCAAGCGGCGCAGGCTTGCTCGGATCGGCAATGGCAATCAAGACGCCGCTCGAAGGCTCGGCGGTTTTCTCACCCGGCCGGGGAGGCTGCAACCGGCCAACGATGATCCAATCGTTCGCGGGCACCTCTTGCGCCAGGCGATCCAGTCCTCTTCCGCCCACCCATTGTTGGGTCACAAAAGCGGCGACGAGCGTGCCTTTCAGCTTGGCTCCGCCCCCGGCGATGTTGATCCGGCCGAGCATTTCGAGAAGCGCCACCGCCCCAAAGCGGTCACCGAGCGAGGGCGCGGTCACCATGCCGCCGCCCAACTTGTAGAAATGCTTTTCCATCGTGATGGGGTCGAGCAAATCCACCCCGGCGGCCCTGGCCTCCTTTTCGCTCGGCGCGCCGATGTCAATGAAGATGTCGTCCAGCTCGCGCACCGGCGTAGGATTGCTTCCCCGCGCGGTCATGAGGTGGACCGAGCGCGCCGCCACCACCCCGCTCAAGGCTTTCCCCGCCTTCGTAAAAACGGACACGGGTTGCGCCGTCAGCAAGGTGTCAAAGAAGGCAAACAATTGCCCCTGCGGCAGGCGCTGCACGCGGAGAAAACCGTCTTCGGTGATCCCGGAAACAACGTAGCCGATTTCGTCGATGGGCGCGGCCATCACCCGTGTGGGCTCGCCCGAGCCGAGCGTGACGATGACGTTGCCCAGATTGTCGGTCTTCGAGTCGAGCTTGAGAGCCTTCAGGCGTCTCTGGATTTCACCGGCCAGCGCCGATTCGTAACCCGGCACCGCCGACATCTCCGCGAGCTTCTGAAGTAGCTCGAGAGGCGCAGACCTCCCTTCCGGAGTGCTTTGAGCGACCGCCGAAGGCGACAGAAGCAGAATGGGAAGAGACAACCAACCGAGCGATCTCTTCCACTTGCCCTTCCACATGGAAAAGCCTCACATCTTCCGGATGAACCGATAGGAGTCCGCCCTCAAGCCAGGCGGGCAAGCCCGCCATCAGGCCAAGCGGGCAAGCGAACCTGCCGGAGGCAAACGGAGAGCAGGGAAAAGATAGTGCCACGAGAGCGTGGACGCAAGCTCTATGAGTTGACACGACCCCAATACCCATCTTTTCCCAAGCTTCGAGAAGCTTTGACGTCCTGTAGGACATCGCCGTCGCCAAGTTGCTTTTCCGCCCTCAGAGTGGACGTCGGCGAAGTTCGGTGTGCCAGAGTGTCATGGCGTATAATTGCCCGCAACCGTGACCCGTCCCGTTCATCCTCGTATCCTTTTGGGTCTTCTCTTCACTGGTTGGTGTTTGGCTGTGCCGTGCCGTGCGGCAGCGGGGCCGGCTCGAGGGGGCCCGGCTTCGGTGTCTTCGTCGGCCTATGCAGGGGGGCGGGCAAAGTTGTACCGAGAGGCGCTCGAGCTGGCGATGAAGCACGACCGGCTGAAGCTGCCGCGGTTGCTGGAGAGTTTGGACGCGGAGTATTCGCGCGGCGAAATGGGGGATGCAGCGGAACTGGTGCCGGTGCTTCGAACCATCGCGGGCGACCCCGGCTATCTCCGCATGGCGCAGAGGAAGGCGCAAAGTTTGCTCGAACGCATCCGCGACGGCCGCCCGACGCTCGAGTTCGAAAAAGCTTTGCTCTATCCGCAGCAGCTTTACTGGAGCGTGCGCGTCCGGGACGACGGCCAGGCGCGCTACTCTCACGCCTCCGGCGCGGCGGACGATTCCTCGCTTGCCGCCGCGGCAGGCGAGTCCTCCCCGGCGACCTCGCCCACTTTTTCGCTTTCCGCCGCCACTGTTCAGCAGCTCTTTTCCCTGGCAGCACAGATGAAGAATTTTCGTGGCGCGACCAGCGAGAAAACCAGGCCTGGCATTCCCGTCCTAATGGAAATCGGTCTGGCCTACGAGAAGGGCCCGGTGCGCTACCGGGTAGCCTATGTCAGCTCGCCCGGCGGGAAAACGGGGCGCATGGTCAAGCTCTTCGAGGGTATTGCCAACCAGCGCTGGCACGCCGCCAACCTCACCCGCGCCATGGCAAGTCCCGAAAGTTCGCGACGAATCGAGCTCTGGCGCGTCCTGACGGTGCTCGAAAAAGATCTCAAGAAGAGCCAGGTGGTCGAACCTGAGGTGCTTGCCCCTCTGCTCCGCGAGATTGCCGGGTCAGGGCGGATTGCGCCCGAAGAAGCGGCTTTGGCGCAACGGCTGCTCCAGCAGCTGGGCGGGCCGACAGCAGCGGGCGAAGCGGAGAGGC